>RRYU01000998.1_pt1 | contig 11978 bp, 8 predicted proteins | sample 2162651 | NCBI WGS metagenome assembly RRYU01 (sample SAMN10267283, study PRJNA491782) | microbial mat metagenome | isolation source: biomat in the production well | place: Japan: Minami-Kanto gas field, natural gas well KTG3 | collected 2017-06 | reverse complement strand
TCATGTCCGGCGCTGTCATTTGCGCTGGGCAGCCAGTGCCTCAGGCCACGAGGCATGTTGGAGGATCGCCGTGGACAGCAACCCTCTTCCCCTGCCGCACGGCGTCCTCCTTCCTTTGGAGGATCGTCACGATGGCACCAGTTCCAACCTTCAAGCGTAGACATACCCTCACCCAGCCCGTAAACGGGCGGGCTATCTCGGCAAAGGCCGCCTACGCGGCCTAGGATTAGCCCGCGTAGGCGGCCTTTGCAAACCTAGCCCGCCCGTTTACGGGTGAGGTTAAGGGGCATCCCCAGGAGGGACAACCATGTTTCGCGCAATCATCACCATGATGGACGTACCCAGCGCCCTTGCCGTTTTTGCCCCCCGCGTGCGGCAACTCTCGCGGGGCGGGGCGCTGCTTGTCTTCGCATGCCTGCTGCTCATCCTCGGCCCGCTCACCTACCTCTGGTGGCGCTTTGACTTGAGTGCAACCTGGGGCTGGTTCGATGGGCTGATCGCCGCTGGTGGTAGCGCCCATAGCGAGATCCAGACCGCAGCGACCCAGGCTGGAGCCGATACCGATACCACCAGTCTCATCCTGATGCTCTTCGGTACTGGCTTCACCCTGCTCCCTTCCGCCGTCCAAATTGGCCTGAGCCGCTTTGTGAATGTCCCCGCCATCGGCTTTCTGGTCAAGGTCTCCCTCGGCTTTGACCTCGTGACCGATTGGCCCGCGCTCTGGCAGATCGTTGCCGGCAACCCCTGGTACGACGCGACCTTTCACTGGTGGCCACTGGTCGGTATCGCCCGCATCATCGTCACCGCGACCGGTACGGTACTTGCCTCCGTCGTCATCCAATCGGCGACCATCCTGTGTGCAGCGGGGCTACTGCTCGTGGCGGTAAGCCTGATCATCCCCAACGAACAGCCGCGCAATACCCGTATGCTGGAGGTCTAAGCCATGCGAGACACACTCTCCGATCTGCGCCCCCGCGAATTTGGCGTTGCGCTCGTCATGGCGGCAACCTGGTACTTCTTCGGGCCATGGGGCATCATCCCCACCATCTGGTTTCTCTCGCTCATCGTTGAAACACCACCCCCATGGATCAGCCTCGGAGCGCGCCTGCTCCCGGTGGCGCAGCGCCGCGCCATCGCCGCGAGCAGCGCCAAACTTCAGGCGCAGTGGGAACAGATCACCGCACCCTGGCGCGAGGATGACGCGAACGATCTACTGAGTCTCCCCTCAGCCACCCAGGAGAGCAGCACGCAGAGGATAAGCGACGCGGGGACAGAGAGCGCCGATCTCGGTAGCATTGAAATCCGCACCCTGGCGGAGAGCGACAACCTGCTCATCGTGGGCAACCGAGGAAGTGGCAAAACCACGCTGCTGCAAGCCATCCTGCGTGAGCGCCAACGCCGCTGCTACATCCTTGACCCCCACAACCACCCCGGCAAATGGCCGAGCACGGCGCGGGTCATTGGGGGCGGGCGCGACTTTCCCGCTATCTACAGCGCGATTCAGCGTGGCACCGCCGAACTAACACGCCGCGCCCAGATCCTCAACACCAACGCCGAAGCCCGCTTCACCCCCATCACCCTGGCCAGCGACGAATGGGGCAGCATCACCAGCGAGGTGAGCGTGAGCAAATACGAAGAGGCACCGGGGCGGCTGATCCTCCGTCTGCTCAAAGAGGGGCGCAAATTCGGCCTGAGCTTCATTGCCTGCGCCCACGGTGACAGCGCCGCGTCACTCGGCTCCAAAGGCGACACCGTGGCCTTTCAGGCCAGCTTCGACTGGATCATCTACTGTGGAGCCTTCGTCGGGCGACATCTGAGCGATCATCCTGATCTCGTGCGCCAATTGCCCCAAGGGCGCACACCAGAAGGCGGCAGCTTCCCGCTGATTGTCGTGGCCATCTCGCCCACCACGGGCGAGCGGAAGCTGCTCGACATGCGCGGGCTGGCCACAGCCAAGCCAGTGCAGAAGAAGCGCAGCCAAGCCAAGGCAGCGCGGGCGGCACAACCTAGCCCAGCCAGGGAAGAGCGCCAACCCAACCAGCGCCAGAACAGCCCGCAGATGTACGAAGTGAGCAAGGGGAGCGCGTTGGCTTCGACAAGCACAGCCAACAACCCTCGGTTGCACCCTGGTTGTTGACCGCAGAGGAACGCAGAGGATATCGTGCTTTTGTATCCACAAATAGCTCAAAACCCATCCCTCTGCGTACCTCTGTGTCCTCTGCGGTTGATTTAACTACCAAGGAAGCGGCTATGGACAACTACGCCCCTACACAGCCCCAAAGGAGCCAAGCCATGAGCATCACCATACAGGAACGCCAAGCCATGACCACACTCACCCACCACCTCAGCATAGACCCGAACCTGCTCAACCGCCCCGAAGCCCAAGCGGCGCGGCAACGCGGGCTACTCCGCGCCAAAGCCGAGGCACTCCGCTCTGCCGAGCACCTCGTGGGATGGGCCAGACCACTCCTGGTTGGCGTCCTGATCGTCTCATTCCTGCACCTCTGGCACCAGATTGCCCGCATTGCACCAACCGAAGTTCCTCCACTCAGCCTCCCCGCCTGGACCCACTGGCTCTCAGCGGCGCTGCTCACCATCAGCGTAGACGCCACCGCACTCTACCTGATGGCCACACGCTCCACCGCACAATACGCCCGCATGGGTGGTCAAGGCAGCTTGGCCGTCTGGTTCTTCTACATCCTGACTGCCGCACTCAACTCGCTCTTTGTCCTAAGCTACACACCCAACCTACCACAAGAAGTCCAACTCCTGACCCCAGCCCTTGCCCTTCTAGGCGCAATCCTGCTAGGGCTACTCGTACCAATCAGCATCGCCGCACTCGAACGCGCCCGCCAAGTGACCGACATCGCCCGCCTCGCGCTGCTGGTGGAAGTGGAGACGCTACGCGGGCTAACCACGAGCAACCCGGAGAGTAGCGAAGGGGAGAGCGACGAAGAGGAGCAAACCAACGCAGAAGGCCGTGCCGAAACAATCATTCAACTCTTCGCACACCGCAAAGTCTGGCGTCTTCAGGAGATGCTTGAGAACGTCACTATCCCCCGCAGCACCCTCCAGCGCGACCTAGCAGCACTGGTCGCCCAAGGCCGCATCGTCGCCCAGGGTGCAACCAAGAACCGGATCTATCTTCTCGCATCAGAGACAGAGGAGGGATGAGACGAGATCGTACTGCCTTCGACAAGCTCAGGCAGCGTACCGGTGGCTGAGCTTGTCGAAGCCAACAGCGGGTAGTACGATACAACCACCACCATCTGCGTTACCAAAGAGAAACCGATGCAAGCAATGCTCATACCCTATGACCGACAACCTGTACCAGATACGAGCCTCACTGACTTGAATCTGGATCTTGTTGCCGAGACGATCAAAGCAGCCAGCGAGCTAGGACGACATACTGGGATTAGTACACCGATGGAGTACCTAGAGCGATTCAATGGGATCGTCAACGATGGCGACCAGCTACGGCCAACAGTTGCCGGGATGATCGCCTACGGGCACGAACCAGATCGCTGGCTCTCGAACAACGGCATTGACATTGCACTCTTCTCGACCGATCAGATTAACCCCATGAAATCGCGAGTACGGCAGATACGCGGTTCAATGTTCCAGGTGATTGATAACGCCGTATCGCTGCTCCGCGAATACTGTACCAGCACCCACATGGAGGGCGCTCGGCTCTTCAACCGGCTCGATACGCCAGCAATTGTGCTGCGTGAACTCACCACCAATGCGGTTGTTCACCGCGACCTAAGTGTCTATGGTTCACAGGTACGTATTCTCGTCTACCCCACGGTTATTGAATGGTTCTCACCAGGGGGGCTGCCGGCCAACATCACCATCGAAACCCTACTCACCGCCCAATTCTCGCGCAACCCAACCCTGGCCCAGTTCCTCTTCCACATGGGCTATATCGAACGCTTCGGCATGGGTCTCGACGCGGTCATTGATGCGCTGCGCCTAGAGCGCCTGGGCGATCCCGAATTCTATGATGACCGCCACTCATTCCGGGTACGGGTGCGAAGATCTGCAGGCATCCAGCCCTATGCCCCGAATATGCGCAGCCCCGAAGGCCGCGCCGAGGCGATCATTGAGCTCTTTTCACGCCGCAAGGTCTGGCGTCTTCAGGAGATCCTTGAGAATGTCACTATTCCCCGCAGCACCCTCCAGCGCGACCTTACAACCCTGGTCGCCCAAGGCCGCATCGTCGCCCAGGGTGCAACCAAGAATCGAGTCTATCTCCTCGCATCAGAGGCAGAAGAGGGATGAGACGAGATCGTGCTGCCTTCGACAAGCTCAGGTAGCGTACCGTTAACGTTGGCTGAGCGTGTCGAAGCCAACGTACCACCCGGATTCGCCTCATTTGAGGCGAATGAGGCGAATGGAACGGCAGATTGAGGCGAATAAAGTGGCAAATTGAGGCAAATGACATGTTGTAATAGACGAATGAAACAGCTATAATCGTTCCAGCAACGATCATCAGAGATCAGAGTAACGTCTACTAGTACTGCGCCGAGCGGCGCGTACCGAAGTGAATAGCGCACACAACGGATTGCTCCTTTGTGGCGAACATGACAAAGCCCCTTGACCAATTTTATGCCTGCAAGCAAATAGGTCAAGAGGGCTAAGGCTAAGGGTAAGGGAAATCTACGGTTATCCTATCAGCCACACGCAGCTTTGTCAAGAGGTTGGGTTCAATTTCTTGCTGGCTGCTACTAAAGACCTATGAACACTCAGCTTCAGCACTACCCAGGTCTGCCACCGCTGCGCCTCGCCAGCCGCGCCAAACAGGAATACGCCGGTGCCTGCCCCTTCTGTGGTGGCACCCACCGCAGCGACCGTTTCCGCGTCTGGCCAGAGCAAAACCGCTACTGGTGTCGCCAGTGCAATGCCCATGGCTGGTTGGATACGTTCAATAAGGATCGCAAACCCGCGATCCAACCCATACCCACGCGCAAGACTGCGCCAACCCAGGCAGCGCCGAAGCCCAATCCAGCGCATAAGACATTCTACCGCCAGTTGTATGGAGAGGTTGCCCTGTGGGCCCATGCCAACCTTTTTGATGAGTGCAACCCAGAGCCATACACCTACCTCCGCACCCGTGGCCTGAGTGATGCGACCATCGGAGCTACCCTACTCGGCTACACCCTACACGACCCAGAGGCACTCCCCGCCTATCTCCACAACCAGTGCCCGGAGCTTATCCGCTACGCTGAGGCTGCAGGCGTCCTCACCATGCGTAACGGAACGCTCCAGACCCACCCCAACCTACGCGGCACCCTGGTGCTCCCCTACATAGCCGGGAGAGAGATCGTAGATCTGCGCACCCGCAGCTTCCCCGGCAAGGGCTACCGATCCCTGACTGGCAGCTACACCGAGCGCGGCGCTGACCGCCCCTTCGGCTGGGACGTGACCGAGAAGTGCCAAACCATCATCCTCACCGAAGGCGAATTCAAAGCCCTCGCCGTCACCCAAGCCTACCAAGCCGGCCACCTGAGCGCCCCAGCCATCGCCCAACCCGGCCTCAGCTACCTCCACGCCGACTGGCCACACCTGCTCAAAGAGCGCGGGGTAGAGACGGTCATCCTCGCCTATGACAGCCAGCCACGCCCCAACAAAGAGGGCATGCCCCAACTCAGCCCAGAAGAAGTCTGGAGCATCCGACACGGCTACACCCTCAGTGACGCGGGTCTGCGCGTGCGGGTGTTACGTCTGCCCCTGGCAGACCAGGCCGACAAAGCCGACCTCGATGCCTTCCTGCTCACCCACAGCTCCAACGTGCTGGACGCACTCATTACCATTGCACCCAGCCTACAGGAGTACCACGCCAGTCTGCCGCGCACCCTGCTGAAAAATGCGAAACTGCCCCTTGCGAACAGCTACCCAATCCACCAAACCAAACCACACCGTCTAGCAAACACCCCAGCGCACGCTATCGGGCAACAAGACAGTCACACCAGCATCAGCATGGCGCGTGCAGAGATCCCACAGATCGTTGAACAACACATCACCCACGGAGAAGGGTTCCTCTGCCTCGCCCACCAACCTGGAGTGGGAAAAGGGCACGGCACCACCGAGGGGCTACGCACATGGCAAGCCAACGCACCCAGCACAGAACGCATTGGCTGGACAGCCCTGCGCAAAAACCAACACCAAGATCAGGAGGGACTCAACCTCCTTGCCCTGCACGGCCGCAATGAACTAAACTGCCCACTCTACAGGAAAGCCCACATCCTCCAAAGCAAAGGCTACCCAGTCCAGCAAGCCCTCTGCAAACAGCGATGCCCACACCTCAGCACGTGTGAATACCTCAGCCAATTCAAGACCAACCGCGACAAGTTTGCGGCCCAACCACTCCTGCTCTCCACCACCTGGTGGAAGCACAACGCCATAATGGTACTCGACGAGTTTGACGTTACCCAACTCACCCACACAGTCGAACTCGACCTTTTCGATCTCCGAGAGATGCGCGAGCATGGCACAAACGATCTCCATGCCCGCACCATCCTCACATGGCTAGAAACAATCATGTTCGAGCATGGAGAGACAACCCTATCCGGCATCAGCCTCCTCCATGCCCTAAAAGCACACGCCCCAAACCAGAACATACACACCACCCTCAGCGCCGCTGAACAAGCCCTACCATCAGAGGAGGAGCATGCCAAACTGCGCGGGCTACCCAAAGATGCCGGCATTCATGAGTTTGAACAACTGCCCCCCGGATACCTCCCAACCATTGTGCGCCAACTCGCCCGCGAGATGCGCATGATGTTCAGTGGACAACTCTTCACCAGCCGCATCCAGGTGAAGAATCACAAACTCAGCCTCTTCCTCCGCCATGAACACCTCATCACCCAACTTGCCCGCCCCGAACAACCCAAGTGCGTTCTCGATGCCACCATTACGCCCAGTCTCTACCAGGCCATCTTCCCAGACACCCCCATCACAGTGATCCAACCAGACATCCCCATCCCATGCACAGTGCGCCAAGTCATCCGCAGCAACTGGGCCAAGAGCACCCTCCATGGGGATCGCCTAACCGACTGGTACGAGACCATCAGCGCCCAGATACGAGAAGATCGACCCACCCTCGTCGTCTGCACCCAGGAGCATGAAGCGGATCTGAGCCACGAGCTGACCAAACGGGGACACCACAACTGCATCGTCCAGCACTACCGCGCACTACGGGGGAGCAACGCCTATCGCGGCTACGATGTCATACTCACCCAGATCTACAACCCCAACATGGAGGCGATCATCAACCAGGGGCGCAGCCTCTTCGCAGACGACGCAACCCCACTTGACGAGCGCATGACCCTAATTGACCGCACCCTCCAAGCGCGTGACGGTACATGCTGGAACGTACAAGTACCCACCTTCGCCGACTCGCGGCTTGCGGCGCTACTCGAACACCACCGCGAAGCGGAGATGGTGCAATGTGCGCTGCGGGGTCGCCCCTTCGACCACCCAGAGAGCCAGATCACCCTACTCTTCAACCTGCCACTCCCAGGACTACCACCAACCACGATCATCAGTGGCAAAGTCAAACCAAACAGCAACGCGGGACGCCAAGCGGCCAGCCTGGACAAATTGGTACTTAGTGGAAAAAACCTTCTTGCTGCCGGCCAAACATGCCTAAATGCAGACAGCCTCGCACATGCAGCAGAAATCAGTGTTGTCACCGTGCGCAAGCACTGGAACGCGCTCGCCCAAGCACTCGGCATGATCACCAGCACAGAAACGATACAGCCACCCAAAGGACGCAGCTACCGACGCATGGTACTGGTCATACCAGAGGCAGCACCAAGCGCATCAGAATGCGAAAAAAGCATAGATCACGCACATAATAAAGATTCTATTATGTGCGTGATCTATGCTCCAGACCCAGATCATGCAGATGAGCCTATAGATGAACCCGATTCACTACCACTACCTGATCGCATAGACATTCCTGATGGTGAGCCTACGCTTCATTGCACGCTTGTGGCTGATTACAAGCCTAGGAGACTATTAGCACCTCTTGTTCGCTCCCTTCGACAAGCTCAGGGAGCGAACCGCAGCCACCATCCGCTCCCTGAGCCTGTCGAAGGGAGCACATGCGATGCTTGTTCGCATATCGTTTGCCGGATCCTCCACCCCCAGTGTGGTCAGCCACCCCTAGACACCCACAGGTATGGGCGAAACGCAACAGAATCGCCTGAGAGAAGCGAGATTCTGCATATGTTTGGCAGCCAACCACGCCCGCCATAACGCAGAGTTGCTTGTGATATTTTCTACAACTGTCTGTACGTACAGACAATCGTGATGAATGTCACAACTGTCTGTACATACAGACACCTCTTTCCAATAAGCCACGTCTGGACTATACTAGTTACGACGTGGCTTGTTGGAAAGAGGTGACAATGTTTGTTGATCGTGCTTCAGAGATCGCTTTCCTCAACACCGTTCTAGATCGCCAGCATCCAGGGCCAGGGCAGTTTGTTATGCTCTATGGACGACGGCGGGTGGGCAAGACGGCGCTACTGCGTGCATGGGCGGAACAGAGCAACACGCCCTTTATGTACTGGGTTGCGGAGAAAGAGCCAGCACCGCTTCAGCGGCGCAAGTTCTTTAGCGAGTTTGTAAGGAGTATTGGTATTACGCTTTCGATCCCAACCTTTGAAAGTTGGTCAGATCTCTGGAGGAATATCGCGCAGTTACTTGCGGGGCGACGTCACCTGATCATCATAGAAAGAGCCTCAGGAAACCCACCCCTAAAGGGGCGGGTTTCCTGAGGCTCTTTCTATGATGATTAGTGCGACAGATTGGCGTGTCCATTATGCTATCTTCTCGCGCAATGGAGCACCTGATGCGGCACAGCAGGAGCTTGATACGCACAATGGTATGTTGGTCAATCTCGAACAGATCTGTGCTGATTTGGCAGGTTGAGTAGATACGCCACGTCTCATGTAGTATACACGAGACGTGGCGTATTTAGAGCCGCGTAGGGAGTAATAGTATCGGTATATGCTACAATACTACTATCCGATACAGTTATGAGAGGTATGCCAATGCCATCCTCCCCGCGCATGGATCAGCGTCTTGCCCAGCGTCTAGCGGAGAAACACGCGCTACTCGAAGCGCACCGCCCGCTCCCTCCTGCGACTCTGCATGTCCTACATGCCGATCTCCAAGTGCGGCTCGCCTTCCACTCCAACGCTATCGAGGGCAACACGCTCAGCCTGCGCGAGACCCAGATGGTGATTGAGTATGGCATGACCGTTGGCGGCCACTCGCTCCGCGAACATGTGGAGGCGGCCAACCACGCCCTCGCCTACACCTACCTCTGCACGCTTGCCGATGCAGCCACACCCATCACGGTCGAGACCGTTCTGGAACTGCACCGCCTGGTGACAGACCGGCTGCTCGATGCTCCCGGTCAATTCCGCCAGGGTGCGGTGAGCATCCGTGGCTCGTCGCTCCAACCCCCACCGGCGCACTCCGTTCCTGGGCTGGTCGCTACCTGGCTGGCGTGGCTGAATGATGCCGGCACTCTCTACCCACCGGTGGTGCGGGCGGCGCTGGCACACCATGGTTTTCTCGCCATCCACCCGTTTCTGGATGGGAATGGCCGCACTGCGCGACTCTTGCTCAACCTGATGTTGCTGCATGTCGGATACCCCCCGGCGCTGCTGCTCCAAGAGTGGCGATTCGGCTACCTTGAGGCGCTCAGTCAAGCCGATCATGGTCGCTACAACCCGCTCATCAATCTGATCGGGCGGGCTGTGGAGCAGGGTCTCGATCTCTACTTGGAGGCATGCGCAGCTACCCCTGATGATGAGTGGCTGCCCCTGGCCGATCTGGCACGCACTAGCACCTATAGTGCCGAGTACCTCGCCTTGCTGATCCGCAAAGGGCGGCTGGCTGGGCGCAAGCGTGGGCGACGCTGGTACAGCACGCAGGTCGCGCTGACCCGCTACCAAGCCGAGGTTGAGGCGGGGGTGGTTCCGCGTGGCCGCCCGGTATAGTTTTCACATTTTTGTGAAGATGTGAGAATCATGCTATACTACCTCCCAGACACCCCACCCCTATTTGGAGCTACCCATGGACAACCTGCTGCCCCTGAAAGATGCGGCGCAACAGTTTGGTGTGAAGCTAGATCGGCTGCGCCGTGCTGCCTGGGATGGGCGGCTGAGTGCGCGCCTGGTTGGGAACCAGTGGCTAGTCGAACCTGAGGAGGTGGCGCGCTTCCTGCGCGATGGTGGGCGGCGGTCTGCGTCCGCTCCAGTCAGTGTTGCCAAGAGAGGAGATGGTATGGCCCGCATCATTGCTGTTGCCGTGCCCAAGGGAGGAACGGGCAAGACCACCACCACGCTCAATCTGGGGGCGGCGTTGGCTGCGCAGGGGCAGCGCGTACTGCTGGTGGACTTCGATCCGCAGGGGAATCTGACTCAGTCACTTGGTCTGCGCCCAGGCGATCTTGAACACACTGCCTACACAGCGATTAAGCACTTCCTCACCTGCTTTGAGCCGCAGTTAGAGCGGGCAGTGCGCTCTACCCCTGTAGGTGTGGATCTGGTGCCGACCAGTGCGCGGCTCAATTTAGCTAATGATGAGTTAGCGGTAGCTATTCAGCGCGAGTTTGTGTTGCAGAAGCTGCTTGCGCCGCTGGTGTCGAGTTATGACATCATCCTGATTGATACACTCCCCTACCTGGGTGTCCTGGTGGTCAATGCTCTGGTGGCTGCGCAGGAGGTATTGGTGCCACTCCAGTCCGAATACTTAGCAACCGAGTCGGTGGCATTGATGATGGATCAGGTACAGTTGATGCGCCGTTCCGGATTGAATCCTGAGTTGCGCGTGCTGGGAATCCTCCTCACCATGGTTGATCAGCGCACAGTCATTCACCGCGAGGCGGTGGACTATGCGCGGCGCGTCTTCGGCAACCGCGTACCAATCTTCGAGGCGATGGTCAAACGCTCCGTGCGCTTCCCCGAATCACAGGCCAGTCACACCTCCATCCTCGCCTATGATCCAGAGGGTGATGGGGCACGCGCCTACCGCTTACTGGCCGAGGAGGTGCTGCGTGGCACGGCGTAAGGGTTTCTTCACCACTGCTACCCCTGCGGATGATCAGGCTCGCGAGCGCGACTTGGCTGCGTTGGTACAGACGCGGCGCACGGTTGTGCAGGAGATCGGGATTGAGCGCATTTGTCCCAACCCGTTCCAGGCGCGCCAATCCTTTACCGACCTAGAAGAACTTGCTGACTCGATCCGGGTGCATGGTTTCACCACCCGTCTGCGGGTGCGCCCACATCCAAGTCAGCCCAACACCTTCGAGTTGGTGTATGGGGAACGCCGTCTGCGGGCGGCGGCGCTGGCTGGACACACGAGCGTCCCCTGCGAGATTGCCGATCATACTGATGCGGATCTGATCGAGATTGGGTTGGCTGAGAACATTCAGCGACGCGACCTCGATCCGCTTGAAGAGGCTCGCGCCTTTACGGCCTTTATTGAGCAACGCGGCTATAGCGTGCGCAGCCTCGCCGAACGGATCGGCAAAGACAAGAGCTATGTGGAGAGTCGCCTCGCGCTGCTGCGCATGCCTTCAGATGTGCAGGAGATGGTGGTACAGCGCCCCGACACTCTCCGTTCCGCCCGCGAGATCGCCAAGCTGGCCACACCAGCAACCCGCGAGCCGCTCATTCAAGCCGTGGTGCGCGGTGATCTTGCAACGACGGCGGTGCGTGAGGTTGTCCGCGATCTGAACGCAGATGCAGGTGCGAGCATACAGCGCGAAGTTGAACGCGATCTTCAGCGCATCAGCACCATTCTGCGGCGCTGGGAAGGGTTTCTTACACGTGGCGAAGACGAACGTGATGTTGTAGCCAGTGCGTTTGAGCAACTCACCGATCATTTGGAGCGTGTTGCAGAGAAGTTGTGACAAAAAGCACAACTGTCTGTACGTACAGACACTCGTGACAAAA
>RRYU01004876.1_pt1 | contig 11979 bp, 10 predicted proteins | sample 2162651 | NCBI WGS metagenome assembly RRYU01 (sample SAMN10267283, study PRJNA491782) | microbial mat metagenome | isolation source: biomat in the production well | place: Japan: Minami-Kanto gas field, natural gas well KTG3 | collected 2017-06 | reverse complement strand
AAAAAAAAAAAAAAAAAAAAAAAAAAAAAAAAAAAAAAAAAAAGCCCAACTCTCACGACGCTCTTCCGATCTTTGTGAGAGTTCGGCATGGGGAATGAAGATCATGCTGCCGCTTTGTTATTTCAGGTTGTCTATGCATCACCAGCGCCAACAGTTATGGCAGCAGATTGTTACCGAAGTTCAGGAACACTACCAGAACCTCGGGCAGGATGAGAAAGACTGGTTAACACCTAAGCTGAGCGCGATTGCTGATTTGCAGGGGCGACTCAATGATCTCTTTGCAAAGGCCGACGGAGAAGAACATTGTCGCCGGTGTGCCGGGGGCTGTTGCCATGCCGGTCACAACCATATGACCCTGGTTAATCTGCTCCACTATGTCGTTCGTCAACAACCGCTGCCCGCCCCTGATTTTCAGCAAAGTTGTCCGTTTCTTGGCACTGAAGGGTGCCTGTTGCCCCCCGGCCGCAGACCCTATAATTGTATCTCTTTTAATTGTGATATAATCGAGTCCTGTTTGTCTGCCGTCGATTTAAAGCAATTTTACCGGTTTGAAGCTGAGTTGCGTCAACTCTACTTCGCGGTAGCCCGACGCTATGCGGGGGCGGCGATGACGGGTTTGTTGTTGCAATACGGACGGTTACAGGGGCGATCTTTTTTTTATTTATTACCGGCGCCGATGCCGAAGGACCTATGCCATGATGACCTTGAATTTTGATCGTTCCAACGGTGAAATTGATGAATATATTGATCTGATGATGAGCAAGGCGGGGGTGCACCATCCTCGCCTGATTCGTGAGATGATCCTGACCGCTCTGAAGTCCGGCCAGGAAAACAGCTATATGGCAGATCAAAAGCTGATGCGTACCACCATGAAGGAGATGCGCTATACCAACAAGATATTTTCCCCTTACCGCCACCGTAAAAAAGTGACCGTGTTCGGCAGTGCCAGAACCACCCCGGATGAACCGATCTATCAGACCTGTGTTCAGTTCTGCCGCCAGCTGGTTGAACGTAACTATATGGTCATCACCGGTGGCGGCCCCGGCATCATGCTGGCCGGGAATGAAGGCGCCGGCGCCGAGAACTCCTTTGCCGTCAATATTCATCTGCCCTTCGAGCAGGAAACCAATCCGGTAATGAGTGAGGATGATAAAGTTATTACCTATCGCTACTTTTTTAATCGCAAGGTGGCCTTTTTAAAGGAAGCCCATGCCGTCGCCCTGTTTCCCGGAGGTTTTGGTACCCTGGATGAGTCGATGGAAATTATGACGTTGATGCAGACCGGGAAAAATCCTCCCATTCCTCTGGTACTGATCGATGATGATGGTGGTTATTGGGATGAATGGTTCAAGTTCTTGCGTGACAGTCTGTTCAAGCGTGGCCTGATTTCCGGAGAGGATTTTGGTCTGTTTACCATTACCCGTGATTATCGTGAAGCCATTCAGGTTATTGACGAGTTTTATCGTCATTACCATTCAATGCGTTATGTCGGCAAAAAACTGGTCATCCGCCTGAATAAACAACTCAGTCAGGAGCAGTGCGATACCCTGGTCAGCGAATTTAGTGAACTGCTTGCGCCGGATGGGACGATGACCCTCAACGAAGCGTTGCCGGAAGAGCATGATCAGCCTGACCTGTACAAACTGCCACGCTTGATTATTGATTTTAATCAACGCAGTTTTGGTCTGCTCAGTGCATTAATCCGACGCATCAACGTTTTCTAAGAATTTATTTATGATGACTGAACATCCTGGCATTCCTATTAGCCCCACGCGTGTTGATATCTGTCGTCATGACCTCAAGCGCATGCACACCCTGGCGCGCACCCTGTTTCGTTTAAGTTGTCGGGCGAGCTATCGTCAGCTGGTTTTCCCTCAAGTGCCTGTGGTTGCTCGTTTCGATCCCGGCCACGCTGCTCTGATGATGGGTTACGATTTCCATTTGGGACAGGAAGGACCCCGGTTGATTGAAGTTAATACAAATGCCGGTGGCGCTTTTGTTGCCTGGGAGAGCCAGATGCGCGATTTGCAGGGAGGTGATGGTATTCCCCTGTCGGAACGTTACCAGCAGCGGCTGTTTTTCAGTTTTCAGCGGGAATGGCGCGATTTTTCCAGATCCGGTCGAGCTTTGGAATGTCTGGTTATTCTAGACGAAGATCCCCCGCATCAGCCCCTGTATCCGGAAATGGTCAGTTGCCGTGACTGGCTGGCCGGTTTCGGAATTGACGTTCGTATTGCTGACCCGGGAGAGCTGCAGATAGACGGGGGCGTTTACCATCAGGGGCGCAAGGTTGATCTGATTTATAACCGACATTGTGATTTTTTTCTCGAAGATAAGGTGCTGGCTTCATTGCGTGGAGCTTATCTGGAGGGCAGAGTCTGTTTGTCTCCGAACCCGTTTGCCTACGGTTTATTGGCAGACAAACGACGGATGATTCTGTGGTCGGATGAAGCGGTGCTGCAACAGTTGGGATTGTCAGCGGCACGATCGCAGTTGCTGGTAGAGATGATTCCCCACAGTCGTTTGATGCGTGATATGAATACGGATCACATGTGGGATGATCGCAGGGAGCTGATTTTTAAGCCAGTAAATAAGTTCGGTGGCCGTGGGGTGCTGATGGGAAAAAGTATCAGCCGCAAGCGTTTTTCCGAAATGGAGCCGGATTCAACTCTGGTTCAGCAACTCGTTCCGCCATCCCAGGTAACAAATCAGGAGAACGAAGCCTTCAAGGTCGACCTGCGTCTTTTTGTTTACCGCGATCACCTTCTCGGTGTCGGAGCCCGTCTCTATCAGGGGCAACTGACCAACCTGCGTACGCCGGGCGGCGGGTTTGCGCCGGTACGGATCGTCTGATCAGATGGTAACCACTGAGCCACAGACGAGTGTTTTATTATTCAACAAACCCTCTTTATATGCCTCTGACCGATAATGAATCCTGGGTTGATATGCGCCCGGGAACCCTGTGGATGTTTCATGACGGCGAAGTCTGTATCCAGCGGGATACTCTTCCCAGTCCGTTCAAATCAATGGAAGAGCTGCAGGCCCATCAAGGGTGAACGGTCGGGATCAGCCTCCCGCCTTCTTTACTTTCCAGCCCCGTTGCTGTAGCAGATCGAACAGCAGGTCACGTTGATCCCCCTGGATTTCGATCACTCCGTCCTTGATGGTACCACCGGTGCCGCAACGTTGCTTCAGCTCTTTGGCCAGCGCCTTGAGCTTTTCCTGATCCAGGAGCAGACCCGTGATCAGGGTAACACCTTTACCTTTTCGCCCTTTGGTTTCGCGCTGAACCCTGACGATTCCGTCGCCTTTGCCGGTGGGCCTGCTGTTTTTGCAGGTACAGGATTTTTGCGGATTACCGCAGTTTGGGCAGAGGCGACCATGTTGATCAGAATACACGGGTCTGTTGTTGTTCATGGCAATCAACGTCCTATGATGATAAATGGCGTTTGAGTTGACAATGGGCACAGATAAGTACGAGTTGATAAAGGCCGCTGTCCGGGTTGCGGATAGTGGCTGTTAGCATGTGGCTACGGCAGGACAATTTGTAGCATTCGCTGCAGGTTACGCTGTCACCAGTGGTTGATGTACGTTCACAAATGTGGCACAGCCAGGGGGATTGGTCATCCATTATCAGCTCGCTCCGGTATCGTTACCGCAGACAGAACAAAGTCAGCAGACAAAAAAAGAGCCGATCCGGACTGTATGTCGGATCGGCTGCTATTGATATTTTTATTGACTGCAGAATTCTTTGACCTGGTCGGCGAGCAGGCGACTTTGCTTCAACGCCAACTCCAGTTCGGCTTCACCCGGAGCACCTTTCCATTCAATGGGGTCGATGAACTCCCACTTGAGCTTTTCCGTCAAATGATCCAGTTCACGCTGGGCGCCCCCCGACCAACCGGCCGAGCCGAAGCGCAACACCTTTTTATTCCAGATTTTTTTGCGGCGGAACATGTCAAGCACCCAGGCCATGGGTGGAAACATCTCATATTCATAGGTCGGCATGCCGAGGATGATGCCGGAGGAGCGCCAGGCCGACGCCAGGATCAAGCCAACGTGGTCATCCGGAACCCGGTGGACATGTACCGGCAGCCCGGCACTACGAACTCCCTGGACAATATTGTTGACCAGTTTTTCAGTGTTGCCATACATGCTCGACCAGATGACGGTCACTTCCGGCTCGGCGGGACCATTCAAATAACTGGCAAAGCGTGTATAGGAATCGATAATTGCCTGGGGATTCTCGCGCCAGATAATGCCGTGAGACGGGGCAATCACCTTGATGTCGAGGGCACTTAAACGTTGGATTCCTTTGGTGACAAAGGTTGAAAAGCTGGAGACGATGTTGGCGTAGTAGCGCAATGCTTCGTTGATGAAGAAATCGTGCTGTGAGGTAGAAAGCTGATCATCAAAATAAACATTATTCAGGGTACCGTAGGAACCAAAAGCATCGCAGGCAAAAAGGGTTCGACTGCTGCTTTCGTAGGTCATCATGGTCTCCGGCCAATGGATATTCGGAGTTTCATAAAAGGTCAGCACCTTCCCCATGCCGAGATCAAGGGTGTCGCCATCCTTCACCACTTCGATATTATCTTCAATACCACAAAAATCCTTGAGCAGTTGTTTGGCTTTGCCGGTCAGAAAGATTTTCATGTTAGGGTTGCGTGCGTGGAAAACCGGTAGCCAGCTGGTATGGTCGGGTTCCATGTGGTTGAGGATCAGATAGTCAATATCCTTGGCATTAATACCAATAGAAGCCATTTCCGCATCAAAGTCAGCCGGCTTGTCACCAACATCCTCAAGTAGATCAATCAGGGCAGTCTTTTCGCCCTGGACGATATATGAATTGATGGAGATGCCGTTGGGCATCGGCCACATCCCTTCAAAAAGTTTGTAGCTTTCCAGGTTGACCGGCAAACAGTAAATACCTTCGGTTATTTTGACTGCTTTCATTGTAGGCGTCCCTCATTTCGTTAAGATTAATTCTTATGTTGTTTGAAAAAGATACACCGAAACGGAATTTATGACCAGTATTGTCGAATCGAGAAATAGTATTTTTTGCGATAATGGCAGGCTTCAGGAGATGAACATGTGAATATTTCAGAGCGGAGGACGGGTTGACTACCATACGCAACCAGGGGTCTGGTGCCGGCCAGACCCCTGAATGTTGACTATAGAAATGCCACAGCCGCTTTAGCCAATGCCAGCAGTTGTTGTGGCAGCACACCCAACAGGATGATCGCAAGAATCAAAACTAGGCCGAGAAGTTTACTGCTGAGTGTGAGTGTCAGCTGCGAACTGTCTGCAGCCGTGCTGGTCAGGTAGGCGGCACGGACGATTTTGAGGTAAAAGAAAATCGAGATAGCTGCGTTGATCAGTCCCAGCACAACCAGTCCATAAAACCCCTGCTGAAAAGCTGAAGTGAAAAGGACAAATTTGCCGGTAAAGCCGATGGTCGGTGGAATGCCGGCCAAGCTGAAGACGCCGGCGGCCAGGACAAATGCCAACAGGGGAGCACGGCGGTAGAGGCCATTCAAATCAGTCAGATGAAGATTACGGTTGTCAGCACTTAAATGATAGAGAACAAAGAAACAGGCCAGATTCATCAGTAGATAGCCGATGGCATAATAAACGGCGGCGGCGTGTCCTAACGCGCTACCGGCAATGACACCAAGCATCAGGTAGCCGGCATGGGCAACGCTAGAGTAGGCCAGCAGACGTTTGATATCATTCTGAACCAGGGCTGAAAGATTTCCTATAGTCATGGAAGCAACGGCCAGAATGCCCAGTGCCCAACTGAGTTGGTTGATGTCAATGCCGGTCAGGCTGACCAGCCGCAACAGCAGAATGACCGCACCGATCTTCGGCAGGGTGGCGATGAAGGTGGTGGTTTCGTTCGCTGCGCCCTCGTAGACATCAGGCGTCCAGAAGTGCATGGGAAACAGTGCGAGCTTGTAGAAAAATCCACATAACAGCAGAATCATCCCTGCCACCGCCAGCGGCTGTGAATTCATCAGTGCCGGGAGTAGAGGGGATAATTCGGCCAGATAGGTGGTGCCTGACAGGCCGAAAATGTAGCTCATACCAAACAGGCTCAAGCCGGACGCCGCCGCTCCGAAGAGCACGTACTTGAGGCTGGCTTCATATTGCTGGCGACCATTCATCGGTTGCCGGAAGGGGATAGCAACGAACAGGGCATAGGACGAAATTTCCAGCGCCAGAAAGATGGTCAGTAGTTCCACCGCGCTGGAAAGCATCACCAGGCCTAAAGTGCTGACTGTTAAAAACAGGTAGTACTCGGGGTGGAGACGTTTTTCAATGCCGCGCAGGCCGGGGGTCGCCCAGGCGATCAGGGCAAGACCGCCACAGAGAACCAGTTTAAACAACTGTGACAGTTGATCAATCTGATAGGCTCCGAAAAACAAGGTCCCTGACTGCTGGTAGTTTGTCGCAGTGGCCAGTAGTGCCAAAAGCGAAAAAATGATTACCGCGCCCTGCAATACACCGGTCCGGGGTGTGTTGCCCAGGGAGGTGGTAAAACACACCAGAGCAAGCAGAATCAGCAGCAGTTCGGGTAAAAAAAGCATGGTTTCCATAAGAGGTCCGAAATCAGGAGTTAGCAGCTTAAGGTCTCAGGGTCGTCACCAGGCCGGCAATTTTATTGCCCAGGCCGTTGAAGGCATGATGCAGATTATCATGCCCGCCCTGGTTCAATCCGTTACCGATCTGGTCAATCAGGTGCGTCACACTCACATCCATCATCTCTAGTAACGGGGTTGGATAAAAGCCGATCCAGAAAACAAAAATGGTTAAAAAGCTCAAGGTCCCGATTTCCCGGGCATTCAGGTCTTTGAGGATGTGACCGTGGCCTTCGCCATGGTCATCTGCATGGTCCTCATCATGGTGACCGTGACCATCAGAATCGGCCCATACCATGCTCTGCAACAGGCGCAGCATATAAGCCGCCGCAAGAATGGCCCCGACGATGGACAGAGCACCAACCAGCGGATATTTGGAGAAGGCCGCCAGCAGCACCAGGAATTCGCTGACGAAGCTGTTGGTGCCGGGGAAACCGAAGGATGACAGACTGAAAATACCGAGGAACAGTACGTACACCGGCATCATCGCTCCAAGAGCCCGATTAACACTCATCTCACGGCTGTGGGTGCGCTCGTAGATAATACCAATCAGGATAAACAGGGCGCCGGTGGTAATGCCATGATTGATCATCTGCAGCATCGCTCCCTTGATCCCCTGATCGTTGAGCAGGAAGATTCCCAGGGTCACAAAGCCCATGTGGCCGACACTGGAATAGGCGATCAGTTTTTTGATGTCGCTCTGCCCCAGGGCCAGATAGCCGCCGACGATGATCGAGATAATCGACAGCCCGATCAGCCAGGGCATGAAATACCAGGTGGCTTCTGGTGCCATCGGTAGACAGAAGCGCAGGAAGCCGTAGCCACCAAGTTTAAGCATGATACTGGCGAGGATTACACTACCTGCGGTCGGCGCTTCAACGTGAGCGGCCGGCAACCAGGTGTGCAGCGGAAACATCGGGACCTTGACCGCAAAGGCCAGGGCGCAACCAAGGAAAATCCAGGCCTGGAAGGTGAAACTGAAGTGTTGTTCCATCAGCTCGGGAATAAAGAAACTGCCGGTCTGGACATACAGGGCAATAATCGCTGCCAGAAAGAAAATACTGCCGGCAAAAGTGTAGAGGAAATATTTGATTGATGCGTAATCCTTGCGCGGTCCGCCCCAGATGGCGATCATCAGGTACATGGGGATCAGCATCGCTTCCCAGAAAAGGAAGAACAACAGGGTATTGAGGCTGACAAACACGCCGATCATGGCGGTTTCGATCACCAGCAGCACAAAGATGAATTCGCGCATCCGTTCCTTGATGTAACTCCATGAGCAGAGCACACACAGGGGCATGACCAGGGTGGTTAACAGTACCAGCAGGACACTGATCCCATCGACACCGACCGCATAGTCGAGGCCTAAGGCCGGCAACCAGTGGCGTACCTCGACAAACTGGTAGAGGGCCGTTGTACGATCAAACCGGGTATACAGGGGCAGGGAGGCCAGTGCCGTTGCAACGGTAATACCCAGCCCCCATAGCAGCTGTGCTTTGTCGCTTTTAAACAGCAGGCCCAGCACCGCTCCGACCAGCGGCAACAGCAGTAATACGGAGATGATGGGGTAGTTCAGTTGATTAAAAATCAGATACTGTTCCACGATCGTTCCTTGGTTGTAGAGGCAAAGGATGTCTTGCCCGGGGCGGCACATTTGTCGCCCCTACGTTTTCTTGAAAAATATATGTACCGGTAGCCTCTAAATAACAATCACTACCAGTACGACCACCACTACGGCAATGACTCCGGCGGCGATGTAATGCTGAATTCGACCCGTCTGAATCTGGCGAACGCTATTTCCACCGGCGACGATGTTGCGGGCAGAACCGTCGATCGTCCAGTCGATTCCCTCCTTGTCGAACCAGGAGAAGGCGCGAGCTAATACCATAGTCAGACGCAGGCCGATATTCTTGTAGACATTGCTGACCCAGTCATTGACTGAGACAATCGGGCCTTTGGCGAAATTGATAAAGCGCACCGAGCCTTTACGATAAAACCAGTCGAGATCCAGGTTGGACACATCGTGGGGCTTGAGATAATTCACCATCAGGTAGAAACCAAGACCGGTAAAGGCCATGAGCTGGAAGGTTTCCGACAGGTGGTAGGCGTAGTAGGGGTGGTACTCGGCAGCGTAGGGGAGCATGCTGTAGAGGGCCGGAGGGTAAACGCCGAACAGGATACAGACAAATGCCGCCATAGCCATGGCCAGCTGCATGTTCCAGGGGGCTTCCTTGGCGCGGATGCCGGAATCCTTGCCGAACCAGATAAAATAGGGCAGCTTGATACCGACTGAAAGAAAGGTTCCGACCCCGGCCAGCAGCAGCATTACCAGCAGCACGGTCTGATGGTTGTAGCCGGCCGCGGCAATAATCATCGACTTGCTGACAAATCCACTGGTCAATGGGAAGCCGGAGATGGCGATACCGCCGATGATGGTGAAGATCATGGTCAGCGGCATGGTGCGGTAGAGACCACCAAGCTCGCTGAGCTTGGATCGCCCGGTCATTTCCAGCACTGCACCGGCCCCCATAAACAGCAAGGCCTTGTAAATGATATGGGCGTAGGCGTGAGCGGCAACCCCGTTAAGTGCCATGGCCGTGCCGATGCCGACCCCGCACACCATGTAGCCAACCTGGCTGACAACGTGGTAAGCAAGAATCCGCCGCGCATCATTTTCGATCACCGCGTAGGCAACTCCATAGAGGGCCATGCAGGCACCGATAATGGCCAGCACCTCAAAACCGGGAAAGCCGCGTAGTAGCACGTAAACCGCAGTTTTGGTAGTAAAAGCGCACATGAATACCGCTCCGGTGACGGTTGCCTCCGGATAGGCATCGGGGAGCCAGGCATGAATCGGTGGCGCTGCCGCGTTGAGCAAAAAGCCGATCATGATCAGGTATTCAGCCCAGCCGGCACCCTCCTGGGAGAAGATTCCAAAGGACAGATCATGTCCGTTTTGATAGAGTAAAAAGATCCCCGCCAGCAGCACCAGTCCTCCGGCTGTATGCACCAGCAGGTAGCGGTAGCCTGCTTCAATGGAGCGCTGCTTTTTGCGGTACCAGATCAGGAAGGTTGAGGCAAAGGCCATCAATTCCCAGAAGATAAAGAGGGTCAGATAGTCGCCTGCCAGAGTCACCCCGAGGGAGCCGGCAACATAAAGAAATGCGGCAATGTGCTGGCCGGTTTCCTTGACCTGCAGCCCGAAGACGCAGCCGATCAGCGCCATCAGGGTGAACACATGGAGGAAGATAAAGGTCAGTTTGTCAACCCGGCCGAATTGCAGTTCAAATCCAAGATAGTTGACGATGCCGAAGCTGTCAGGGAGCCGGTAAATTGTCGCCATGGCGACCAGAGGGATCACGATCAGCCAGATTTTCTGAATGCCGAAACGCTTGGCAAAAGGCAGCAGCAGCGCGCCGAGAATAAACCAGCTGGTCGGATGGATGAAAAGATCAGTTATCATAAGGGTCCTCCTTACGCTCCAGCCAGACGTGGGAGAGTCCCTTGCAGATAATAATCATCAACAGACAGCCAAGCAGACCAAACAACGACCAGAAGCCGATGATGCTGTCACCGAAAAAGTGTGGCTTTGGTCGTTCGATAATAAAATCGAAGAACACCGCAAACAGCAGAAAGGCGAAAAAACAGCCTCGGACAATATTGGCGCGTTCGCGCAGATAGTCTATCCAACGTGCGATCATGAGCCCACCATCAATTTGATCGTGTTCAGGAAAAGATCAGGCCAGATACCGATCATTACCGAGATGATTCCGGTGATCAGCAAGGGCACAACCATCAGCAGTACCAGTGGTTGGCGTTCAAGACTGCCGGTTCCGGTGTCTGTTGCCAGGGGAGTTCCGAAGAAGGCCTTGAATGTTATCGGCACAAAGTAGCCGGCGTTAAGCAGACTGCTGATCAACAATACGGCCAGCAGAATCATGTTGCTGATATCCATTGCCCCCAGAGCCAGATACCACTTGCTGACAAAGCCACTGACCGGCGGTACACCGATCATGCTCAAGGATGCCAGGGCGAAAGCGGCCATGGTGACCGGCATGCGCCACCCCAGACCGCCCAACTCAGAGATATCCTTTTTGCCGGAGGCGACAAAGATACAGCCGGCACAGAAAAACAGGGTGATCTTGGCAAAGGCATGATTGGCGATATGCAGCAGTCCGCCAGTAATGGCATGGGGGGTCAGCATCGCAACCCCAAGGACAATATAGGAGAGTTGGCTGACGGTCGAGTAGGCCAACCGCGCCTTCAGGTTGGTTTGGGTCAGGGCGATGATCGATGCCGTAATGATCGTAAAGGAAACTACGTAGGCGGTGAAGATCCCCATGCCGGTGATGTTCAACAGATCAATCCCGAAGAGGGACAGCATCACCCGGCAGATGGAGAAGACCCCGACCTTGACCACAACCACCGCATGGAGCAGGGCACTGACCGGTGTCGGTGCCACCATGGCGTCAGGCAGCCAGTTGTGCAGCGGCATGATGCCGGCCTTGGCAAAACCGAACAGGCACAGCAGGTAGGCGATGATTACCATTACCCGGTCTGCTTCAGGCGGGAAGATGCCACCACTGATGCCGATCATGTTGAAGTCAAGAGTGCCGGTCAGTACATAGATGATCGCCATCGCCGGCAGCAGCATCGCCTTGGAGGTAAACATCAGGTAGATTATGTACTTGCGCGCCCCCTCGTATCCTTCCTTGTCCTGATGGTGCATGACCAGCGGGTAGGTGAAGATGGAAACAATTTCGTAAAACAGATAAAGGGTAAAGAGGTTGGCGGAAAAAGCCGCGCCCATGGCAGCACCAACCGAAACGGCATAGCAGACGTAAAAGCGGGTCTGGGCATGCTCGTTGAGGCCGCGCATATAGCCGATACAATAGATCGAGGCCAGAATCCACAAAAATGAAGCGGTCCCGGCAAACACCAGACCCAGTGGATCAAGGTAAAAAGAAACACTGATTCCCGGGTAGAGGGTGATCAGATTCAGAGCATAAGCGCCGCCGCTCAGGACGCCGGGTGCCAATAGCATAACCGAAATGAAGGTGAGCACGGCCCCGACAAACGAAATACTTTCGCGCAAGTTTGGGGTGCGCCCGGTAGCCATGACTAGCGCTGCGGTTACCATCGGGATGAGGGTCGCCAGCAGGACTTTGGAGGTGATCATTGGTTCCATGTGTGTGCCTGGTCCTCGAAGTTAGCCGTGCAATTCGTTTATCGCCTGAGGATCAACACTGTGGAAGCGTCGATGGATGGCGATGACGAGACTGATAACGATAGCCGCTTCAGCAGCGGCAATACCCAGGATAAACAGGGTAAACGCCTG
>RRYU01017174.1_pt1 | contig 11982 bp, 10 predicted proteins | sample 2162651 | NCBI WGS metagenome assembly RRYU01 (sample SAMN10267283, study PRJNA491782) | microbial mat metagenome | isolation source: biomat in the production well | place: Japan: Minami-Kanto gas field, natural gas well KTG3 | collected 2017-06 | reverse complement strand
GGGGCTTTCGGAACTCAGCGCCCAGCGTGAGTCCATTCACGCGGGAGTAAGTTTCAATCCGCCGGGCGGATTTGGGGCTTTCGGAACTCGGTACCCGCACCGCTGAAGGCGCGGTACCTTGGTTTCAATCCGCCGGGCGGATTTGGGGCTTTCGGAACCACTGTTTGAAGTAGAACGCCGCCCCTGCATCCATGGTTTCAATCCGCCGGGCGGATTTGGGGCTTTCGGAACGCGGCGGCCAGGTCATTGCGGGTCATCCCGGTGGCGGTTTCAATCCGCCGGGCGGATTTGGGGCTTTCGGAACTCGGGTTCATCATGGCGGTGTCCTTTCAGATAGTGTGGTTTCAATCCGCCGGGCGGATTTGGGGCTTTCGGAACCAGGTGGAAGGCGTGTGGTATAGCCTTGCTCACCCGGTTTCAATCCGCCGGGCGGATTTGGGGCTTTCGGAACAAGCCGCTGCGTGTGTGGGCAGGCGGAGCCGGGGCGTTTCAATCCGCCGGGCGGATTTGGGGCTTTCGGAACGGTGTTGTCGAGTTTGCGCCCAAGACGCCGCTCGTTTCAATCCGCCGGGCGGATTTGGGGCTTTCGGAACCGGGGAAGTACCGGGCGTGGCGGATGTACTCCGGCAGTTTCAATCCGCCGGGCGGATTTGGGGCTTTCGGAACGCCGATGCGCTCGTATGAGGCCAAGGACGAATGCATGTTTCAATCCGCCGGGCGGATTTGGGGCTTTCGGAACGGCCAGCTCGCGCAGCATTAGCCAGGAAAGCGTCAAGTTTCAATCCGCCGGGCGGATTTGGGGCTTTCGGAACCGATACCTTCACGTTCGTCGCCATCGGCGCGGATGTGTTTCAATCCGCCGGGCGGATTTGGGGCTTTCGGAACCTACGGCATTCCAGCCGGGAACAAGCTCACCGCCCGGTTTCAATCCGCCGGGCGGATTTGGGGCTTTCGGAACCATTCCCCAACCTTCTACAGCACACGTATGTAAGAAGTTTCAATCCGCCGGGCGGATTTGGGGCTTTCGGAACGCAGCAGCAACGACTAGTCCAGTAAAAGCTGATCCTGTTTCAATCCGCCGGGCGGATTTGGGGCTTTCGGAACCCCATCGCTCGCAAGCGCATTGGAACGCCATGAAATGCGCCTGTTTCGAGCGGCTGCTTGAGTTGTTGTTTCTACGCACGCAATCTGAACCCATGCCTCTAGTGTACCATAGTTTTTGTCGCATTGGGACGCCATGTTTTGTAGTGCGAGTGACTCCTGGGGTTTGGCCTTATGCTTCGCCGCTCGATTTTGGCTCAATTATAAAATGACGGTGATGGGGTCGTGTGGGCGGTCGCTGCCGACGGTGATGACGTTGTTCTGGCAGCTCCCGCATAGTCCGTAGAAGCGAATGCTGTCACGATCAGGGATGATGTGTTTGGCGAGTTTGGCCTGTAGTTCGAGAATTTGGCGCTTGGTGAGCCAACATTCGAAGAGGGAGTATTGTGTCCAGGTTCCGTACCCACACAGTGTTCGGTGAATCTTGGTGCGCCGTTTGTCGTCTGGGATGTCGTAGGCAATGATGTAGAGAGTTGTCTCTTTGGATGCGGGTGGCATGGCGTTAACGTACTGTGAAGGGGAGGTAGTCGCTGATTTCGCCTTGGGCGTATTTGGCGAAGAGCCGTGCTTGGAGTTCGATGCTGCGCCGATAGCTCACTTTGTAGCCGAAGTGGGGGTGGCGTATTTCTTCGTTGAGCCGTCCTTCGAGTTTTTCCAGGAATGTGCGTCGGCTGCTGTCGTTCATGCGGAATGCGCCTAGATCTTCCTCGAAGTCGTCGGCTTTGATCTGGCCGGTGTTGATCAGGGTGATGACGGTTGAGTCGATGATGATGGCGCGGAAGTTTTCAATCAGGTCGAGAGCTAACGCTGGTTTGCCGAAGCCGGGTTGGTGCATGACGCCTAGCCCTGGATCGAGGCCGATGCTGTGTATCATTGAGACGATTTGGTTGGTGAGAACGGTGTATCCAAATGAGAGTAGGGCGTTGATGGGGTCGGTGGGTGGGCGCTTCACGCGCCCCGGAAAGTTCCATGTGCCTTTGAGGATCTGGTTGAAGGTGTTGTAGTATGCAGCACTCGCACTCCCTTCTAGCCCTAAGAGTGGGCCGAGTCCGTGCATGCGGTCGCTGGTGTCGGTTGGTGGATCGAGGCGTGCGAGTTCGCGTAGACAGCGTCGAATCTGTTCGCCCGCTTCTTCAAGGATGCTGGCGTCTTCTCGCGTGCGGGCGTAGCGTAGTACGAGGGTGCGCATGTTGAGCAGTTTGCCCGCGATACATTGACGCGCAACGGCGAAGCTCCGCGTACTATCGCCAGCCAGTGCGTATTGGGCTAGACGTATCCCACTGTTCTTTCCCCAGTCTGCAAGGAGTGAGCCGCGTGATCGTCCGTGTGCTGTTAGGTAGTGTACGGGGATGCGACGCTCAAGGAGGGCGTGTAGCGCCGGTGTGGTGAAGGTGACTTCGCCAAATATGATGACTTGTTCGACTTTGTTGAGTGGTACCCGCACTACTTGTCCTGTGCGTTGGCTGGATGGTTGGACACGTAGGGCTTCGCCTTCGATTTTGACTAAACTGTATTGTTCGGTTAGGTATAGCGTTGCCATGAGTATCTCTACTCCCTCGCCGAGTATTTCGACGCTCATATTTGTTGCTCCCAGTGTGGCTTGCCGTCAGCCAGTTGACGTAACTCTTCAGGTAAGCAGAGGGGCTCTAGCGAACAGTCACGGCATTTGGCTGGGTTGCTGGTTGGTGGCGGGAGTATGCCTCGTGCGGCGAGACGATGGGCTTCGGCGCTCAACTCTTCTACTTCCGCTCGTAGTGCGGCACTAAACACAACCTCTTCACGCCGACGGGTGGCAAAGTAGAAGATGTAGCCGCGCTCGATGCTCTGGCCGGTGCGTTCTTCTAAACAGAGTGCCTGCGCACAGAGTTGAGCATGATCATTTTTCCACCGCCCAGGACGGCCTTTTTTGTATTCAACTGGGTACTGCTGGCCCGCTCGGACTTCGACGAGATCGCAGAATCCGGCGATCTTGAGCCGCTCGCTCCAGACATAGACCCGTCGCTCTTGGACGGCGTCGGTGAGCCAGACGGTGCCGCCAAGATCCACGCCTTGATGTCGCAGGGTGCCTTCGACGACATGTTCGTTGAGTAGCATCTCTGCTTGAATGAATTCGTAGCCAAACCGCCGTGGACAGTAGGCGAGTGCATTGAGCATCGCCAATGGAATATAGTCAATGCTGTTATCCTGCATTGCTCATCCTACGGCACAACCCCATCCCACGTGCGGTCTTGATGCCTACACCCAAAAAGAGGGCGGCATCGGCGAGGGTGGTGAGGATGCGGGCTTGTATGGGGTCGGCAGGAAGTTCGTAGGCGACGATACCGACAAAGCCCTTTTGTGGCCCCTTGCCCAAGGAAATATCGGTCGATTCGATCCGATGGTGACTCACCATGGTATCGAGGCTGGCGTTGCGCACCTGTTCCATATCAAAGGCAAGATCTTGGGGAGCCAGATCGTTCCAGCGCCGTCCCAAGCTAGGGAAGATCGCTTCAGGTGTGGGTAGCAAGTTCAGGCGTTGGCGGCCATCAGCACGCGACCCCTGACCAATTGCGGTGGCACTTGCAAATTCTAGGGTGACGGTATGGGCAGGTGTTGCCCGCGCATACAGATCGGTAAAACTATCAAAACCGGCCCATGGATGCCCTTGGGGTGGTGGAGTTCCAATCACATCGCCGAGGCCCAACCGTGCTTGACCCAAGCGCAGTTCACCGCCGGGCATTTGGCGTAGTAATGCCTGAACAAAGGGCTGAAAGAGATCGCTGTGCAGTAGCGAAACCCGTAGCAACACGACATCCCGGCGACGACTGGGCAAAATACCAACCGTATAGGGCTTACTCTGGGCATCGGCATGGAGCGCCTCGGAGACATCGGGAGCTACCTGGCGCACAAGATCGAGGAAGAGGGCTTGCGCCCCCTGGCCCTGCGGGCGTGGTGCCGGGCCATTACCGAGGGGACGCAGTTCAACCACAAAGGCGTAGAGGTCGGGAAAAGCGGACATGGAGTGGCTCCATGTGCTGCGTGATGCTGAAGGGCATCAGCATCACGCAGCGACAATCACGGCTTCGGGAAGGTATAGCGCATATCCAAGGGCAAGCCAAGCCCTTGCTCTAACCGATAGTAGCGCCCGCTACAACGGGCATTAGCAACCAGGCTGGCCGGTGGCATCGAGATGATGTCGAAGGCACGCAAGATGCCACCGGGAAGATCTAAGGGATTGAGCGGCGCAGCAGCAGTATAGTCGCCCTCGGCTTCCTTAGGGGCCACCTCGGCCACCTCAACCATGGCCTTACTATGCCACTTCCCCAGTCGTATCCAGCGCGGCAACTTCAGTGGCTCGGCACTCAGTACATAGCAACTGAAGGTGGATTCAGGGGCGATCTCTTTGGCACGGCCAATGTTGGCTGGATAATTTCGTCCGCCAAATTGCTCAGACTTACGGTAATAACTTACCTGTCCCATCTTCCATGTCACGAGAAGATAGTCAATCTGAATGGGTTGGGCCGGCGTAACGTAGATACCCAACTGTACCAGAGGAGCTAAATCATCAGCATAGGTTGGGCGATAGTTTGCACAAAAATATGGCACCCGGATACGTGAGTCTTGAAATAACGCATACGAGAGTGCGTAATTATGCAGATAACGCCCAGTCTCATAAAGTGTCCCCATCTCGCGTGTTGCGTAATAGAGACTCTCTTGAATGGTGAGCGTGCAGCGGTAGATGTGCATCACGCGCTCCTATTTGCCTCCACGGGCCGAACTTGCATAGGCACGTGTACTCTCATCAAGCTTGTGCATTAACTCGTGAGTACGTTGGCTATCACTATAGAGTGCGGTTGCTTCACGCAGAAGATCGCTTGCTTCAGGGCCAATAAAAGCCGCATCACGCGTAACTGGCTCCTGCGCTATTAAGGTATGGTAACTTTGAATAGCTGCATCGAGTGCAGCACCGCGTTCTAAGAGATCGTTGGTTTTCCCTTGCTCATGTAAGACATCGTACATGGCCTGGGTGAAGCGTAGATTACTAAAAATCTCGCCATTACTAAATACAACCCCTATCAAATGGTTGTATACCCGGCCTGTGCGTGTCTCTTGCGCACCATAACGCTCAGTACGCAACAGATTGCCTAGTACATAGAGAAATCCAGCATAGGTTGGATCGCGTAGAGTTACGATGCTAGGGAAGAAGACTTGTGGAATGACATAGTCTTGCTCACCAAAACTACTGCGCGTCTTACCAGTAGCTTGATCCGTCATGGTTCCATGCTCGAAGAGCGCATTGAATGAGAATGCCTTATGCGATACCTCGTAGGGTGTCACCGAATAGGCTGTATCTACAAAAACCTTCGATTTCTCAGCCCCTTCGCTGCCGATGGCGTATCCATAGAGAATACAATCAGGACATGTTTTGCAGAAGTCGGCGCTATTGTATTCACAATAACGATCCTTGTTCTTCTTATCTTCACTTATCACCCCTACGGTGCGTAGCAACTCACGGCCAACTAGCCGCTCAGGTGAAGATTGCTTGCGTTTGAAGAGAATCAGCCGGGTCATCGGGTCTTTGTTGACATCAGTAAGCCCCCCCCGTACACGAATGACATTGAGACTGCCATCCGTCTGGAAGAGAGGAAAGGACTCCGTCTCACGCAGCAGAATAAAGTGAGCATAGCGACCCGATGGCTTCAATGGAAAAGCTGAATGGAAGATGGTCGTATCATTCGCAAGCGCGGTTAGGATGCTCATAACAGGTTTACTCCTTTGGTGTAGTTGACGCCTCAGATGATCCAGATCCAGCATTAGTACGGTTACGACGAGCGTAGGGCTGCGAAAGGTAATAGAAATTGGCAGCGGAACGAATACGATTAGCGCGTTCGCGCAATATGCCACGATCACCCTTGCAGTATTCATTGAAGCACAACGTAACAAACTGTTGTGCAAAATGAGCGATGGCTTGCCGTGATATGTCGAGTCGTTCTGGAACAGTACCTTGACTCTTATCCATCCAGATTGGATCGAAACCACCACTAGTAGCAGAGTCGTTGCGTACACGATCCATCTCATCATTAATTGCACCAGCGATTAGAAGGATGAGAGTCTCTTCATCACTATCGGGGTTGCTATTCTTGGTGACATCTATCGCTGTACCAAGTGGCCGAAGAACCGTGTACGCCGACCCCAGATGTGCATAATCAGCGTGATAGAACACCGCATAAGCATCAACTAGCCGGGCAATAAAGCTCGTCACAGTATCCCTCCTGAGTGTGTGGTAGATCGCCATATATCGATCAACAACATAAGGTGCGATGGTATCGCCGCCCTCTGTTTTGGGCTGAGTTTTGGCTTTGGCTTTGCCCTTTCCCTTTCCTTTCGCTGCTTCCTCCTTTTTTGGCGCACGTTGTTTACGCTCATAGTAGCTAAAGACCGCTAGTGGATCGGTATCTACGTCTTTTGCCACTCCGTTTAGCATGCCCCAACGCAAGTCTTTTGGTTCAGCAAAGACATCTAGATGGAGTTGGTAGAGACGTAATAATCTCCAGAGTTGCGGTTCTATTTGGTCAACTCGCAACTCATCCCCATCGAGTACATATTTGGTGAAACTATGCGGGGCATCAAGTACAGTTGTACCGCGAAATTCTGCACTACTACTATAGATTGGCACAAACGAAGCCGTTGCAACGACATTGATATCGAGTAAGAGTGGTAAGGCTAATGCATAGAAGACAGGTACAACCCAAGAGTCTGTATCTGTCGGTTTGCTCATCGCGGGGCGTAGGGTGAAGAAGAAGAGGGATGCGAGATCACGTTCGGCAAATTGAGGGACACGGAGTGTCCAAGTCGTTCCAATCGTATCATCAGCGGCAGGCGCAACAAAATTCTCATAGCTAGATAACGCATCAAGCGTAAACCCATGGCGCTCCAAGTGGCTAAAGATCAGTCCAGGTAGATTGAGATCGCGTAGTTGATTGATGAAATCATGAATGACCTGGGCTGTCTCTGGGGTAAAGAAGTAGGTTGGGTAGAGCCAGAGCGTAACGGGTTTCTCATCTTGTGCGGAACCAGCACGCATACCCTGTTGCACTTGGCGTAGCATGAGTTCAATGGCACAAATTGGACAGATCCCCCGTACCACTGTGGAAGTATCAAGGCGGGTCTTATTACTATATTGCTGCGGCTTAAATAAGACCTCGCTCTTATCTTGGGGACGAGCCTCGTAGGGTGAAGAACAGAGCGAGCATTGCACCTTATTGTTGGCTTTGCGCTCGGTATACTGTTGCAATTCACGGGCAAAGCGTTCAGTCAATCCCGTGACTGGAGCAAGCATCTGTCCATCAATGGTAATTGTCGCTCGAACATAGTCACGGAATGCCGACTCGAAACGACTATTACTTGGTGGTGTCAATTGGTGCGTAGTGAGGTAGCGCAATACCTCCGTACCCAATTCCGCCATACGATCATCAAGTGCGTCAATGGTGAGCGATTCGCGCTGAATATAACGTGCTGCTACATAGAACCAACCTGTTGGAGTGCCACTACGTCCAGCTTCAGCTCGTTCTGGAGTAATGCTGTCATCTAACTTGAGTAACTCTAGAATGAGCTTGGTAGCCCAATCGGATTTCGGGAACCAGAAACGCAACATTCGCCGCCAGATGAACCCCAGGTACTCGGCGAGTTGATCAACTCGCACATCATTTGGGAGTCCTTCCTGTGCTAATGCCTCTTTACCCAGGCGTGCAAAGAGTTCTTTTTTTATTGCTGGAGCCATCCGAGATGTCTCTAATCCTTGCTTGTCGGCAATTTCGGCACCGAGTCGCTCAGCAGCAAGTGATGTACGAATGCGGAGTGCAGCCTGACGTGCGGCGAGTAGCAGTATTTGCGGAGTCAGTAACTCATACAGAACGGGTGGTACCTTCATATAATCTTTAGTACGGCTAATCCGTAAACCACCCTCGATATCTGCATCTGCCATATCGCTCTGATCATTGAGATCATCGCTTATTTCGGATTGATCATCGCCAATCCCCGCTAGTGTTGCTCCAATCTCACGCCATAGTCCGTCAATCAGGGCATTGCCTTCTAATGTTGCCTGTACATCATTAGGAACAAGATAGACGACACCATCAGGAAAAAAGAGGTATGGACGGTAGCCTTGCCCCTCAAAAACTCGTATCAAACTGTTGTTTATCAAGTTTGAGAGTAACCCACGTGCTTCAGTTAGTTGGTGATACGCTAAACGTGGTGGGCGTACAGTACCAAAGAGCATTCCCAACGTAGAGCGGAGATTCTGTGCTGTATCACGCCCCCGGCTGTCGCGTTCGGCAACATCTGCTGGATGTGTAATATGAACAAGCACATCAGCAAATGAAGCAAGGTAACGCAACGTAAGAATACGGCGCTCATCAAGTTGAAGGTGTGGATAGAGGCTCCAATTCATCGCTGCATCTTTTACCTTCTGGGTGTTCTGGGCCAGAAAGGTGATGTCATCGAGGTAGTCACGCCAATTCGGAAGAAATGTGGCAAAATTGAGACGTTCACCCTGGTGCGCAATAATGTTACGAATCTGTATGATATAGCGCGGGTCAATCGAGACACCATGTATTTTGGTGTAGTCGTGTACGATGAAACCAAGAATCCAGACTTGCCATTCAATATCTTGCAATTGTTTTGCTGGAGGCAATAGCTCAGCTATGTGCGCTCCGGCAAAAATACCATTAAAAAGGTGAGCAGAAAGGCTCTGATCGGGATTGGCTTGCCCGAAGCGTACCCGTACTTCCGGCGTATAAGCAATAGCTTCTGGTGGTAGGGTTGTCTCTTGTTGACTTGGCAAGATTGCCCCTGAGCCACCTAGAGCCGGAATACGACTAAAAGCGAGTAATAATTGTGGTGCCAGAGTCTCAACAAAGTGCTGGATCATCGGGTGACGCGAGGCAACTGCACGACGCAGGAGTTCTTGGTGAATCATCATCGGCTCCTATAAGATGATCGGCTCGTTTTCTTCATCCTTATGTTTAAGCCAGAGCGATTCTGCTTCTAATAGCAGCGCTGCTTGTCCCAAAGCCAATGTATAAGGCTTTTCGTGGCTGTCATGGAGGATGTAAAGAGGAAAGAATGAAGGTAACTTTAATATTCTGCGCAGTTCTTTTGGTTCCTTTTTTGTGATATAACCAACTACTCGCTGTTTACGTAAAATCATGTTTAATTGTTTGATTTCTTCGTTCATAGGGCGCTTAATTGAGAGACCATTGAGTAATATGGCCTGATTAGACTGGGTTTTTGGCTCAAATCGGTCAATCTGAAGAATCAACCGCTCACGATCAGGTAAGAATGATTCAACATAGAGCACCACAGGATGATCATTACTACTCAGACAATAGCGAAAGCGATCTTGTACCGCTTTCTGTTCTTGTGGGTCTGAATAACGTGTGGATAGTGCCTCCGCAAATGGTTCGTGGTCAGCAAGGCAAAGATCACTACTCTGGGCAATCACAAGGGCGTCATAACTCAAAAATGTTGATGGATTGGTCGAATCATCCCAAACTACCGCCTGAAAGGGTGAGCTACCACGAAACGACAATACTTCATCAAGAATAGCCTTGCATTGCGGACTATTTGGTTCATTCTTACTATTGAGCAGGCTTCGGTACCGCTTAAGTGCGCTACCAATATGCTTTAGCCCAAGGGTTTTCTGGTACTGCTCCCGAAGTTTTGTGGCTGCATCGGCATGGCTTCCACCAAGGCGTCGCTCTTCCATTCCAGCAATGATATGTGCCGCTTGTAATGCGCCCCAACGGCGTATATAGCGAGCAAAGCCTGTTGTTGAAGGAAAGGCTGCTATGATGGCATCACGTAAGGTCGTCGGACGATCAACGGTATCACCTTCTTGAATCTGACGATCGTTCAACTCCTTGATAAAGTTGTCATAGATCCAGGGTGCCTTCCCGCTAAATAGTGCATGAGCCTCATAACGAGCAAACGCGGGCTGATTACGGCGAACACGACCTAAGCGACCAAATCGCTGCAAGAAGGTACCCGCATCTGGTACCTCAAAGATCAGTAGACTGATATTGAAATCTACTCCGACATCAATGGTTGATGTACCAATGATAAGATCGGCATGCTCCATTGCCATCCGACGGCGCTCAGTATCGGTTAGGCCAGTATTCTCACCAATCTTCAATGAAGGTAGCTGAGTTTGTAGCATACGGGCAATTCGGCGCGCTTCTACAACACTATTTACAATGACGACCCCACGTGGACGTGGTTCATTTACACTAGACCAATGATTTTGAATGACAGCAAGATTGGCTTGAAGCCATTGTTCTAGCGTTTGTTGTTCATTTAATTTGTGCAGGTTCAGTTCGGTACCATGAAGCACCTGACGGTAATCACTGCCGGGTTGATGGCTATAAGTTCCTTGAATTTCACGAACCCGCAGATTGCTTTCGTGTAAAAGTTTGGCAAAAATGGGATTTGGTGTTGCTGAAGAGAATAGAAACCGTGGACGTTTATGAGTAACCTGTGATGCTGTTGCTTGAAGAAAGAGCATTGCTGTTATTGCCGAGACCATCTGAGGGGTATTAAAGATATGAAATTCATCGAAAATATAGTTTTTGTAGCACGCATTGACGAGAGTAGGTAATTCTTGGATCGAGAGGATATTTGAACCGTAACGGTAATTAATCATCAGATGGAAAATATCAGGATTTGTCAGGAGTACTTGATGATCCTGCATCAATGCTGCGAGTGCCTCAGCACGGCGGGCAAACTCAGATCGTTCACTAATAAAGTTCCCTAGTACCTCTCCAGTGAGACTCATAAAAGTCAGTTGGTTGGCAAATGCCCGGTTGTACTCATCAAACTGACGCCGCTGATCGTAGGCTAACTCATTAGTTGGGTACATCCCGAAGGCACCACGACTGGGATCAATCAAGGTCGGTAAGTATCCCGCCAAACTCTTTCCATCCCCGGTCATCGCCGTGTTGATTACCACATCAACATCACTGCTACACAATGCCTTGTAGGTCTCGATCTGGTGCTGCGAGAGCTGCCACCCCTTCGGCATGCTCTTGGCAACCTCCGCCGGAACTTCTGCTGCGTCAGCTAACTTCGAGTAGACCGGGAGGGTGGTGATCTGCATGGATGTTCCTCTCATTACGTCGCTTGTGCCTCTAGCATAACATGCCCCATAGGACTCGGGGAGTCCTAAAAACCTAGGAAGATGGCATATTTTGAGGGTCAGATCAAGCGTCGTTGAATAAGATAACACTTGAGTTCAGAGAGCGCAAAGTTTAGACTGACATTCTGACCGTAGATGTTAGACGCTTTTTGACGTATACAAAGATCTATTCCCCTCTACCCCTCCCCATACAACTCCGCCAACCCCCGCACCTCCTCGATCATGCGCTGGCGTAGCTCCGGCGGGCTGAGGATTTCGGCGTTGGCTCGGTACCGTAAGAGCGTCTGAATGATGAAGAAGTCGCTCCGCCCCTCCGCTTCGATGATCACGTCCCCATTCGCTAATCGCTCGATCACTCGTTGCGCTGTGAAGCGTTGACTCAGTTCGCCTTGGGCCAGGTTGGCCGCTAATCGGTAACGAAAGATTACGGGTTCTCGTGTGCGCTGTATTCCCGGTGGTCGGGTGTGTAAGTATTCAAGGTTTGTGATGCGGTCTATCCGTAGGTCTTGCATTTGCCCGCTTTTGGGTATGTAGGCAACGAGGTAGAAGTGACGATCATAGTATTCGATGGCGTATGGCTCAATACGGGTATGAATACGCTCCTTACCCGCTGATGTTCGGTAGCATAGTTTGAGCAAGCGGCGACTCGCAATGGCTCGCTCCAGATCGGCAATGAGTTGGGCGTAGGGTGTGTAGTTGATCGCCGGTTG
>RRYU01022825.1_pt1 | contig 11995 bp, 11 predicted proteins | sample 2162651 | NCBI WGS metagenome assembly RRYU01 (sample SAMN10267283, study PRJNA491782) | microbial mat metagenome | isolation source: biomat in the production well | place: Japan: Minami-Kanto gas field, natural gas well KTG3 | collected 2017-06 | reverse complement strand
GTTTTCTGCTTTCTGAATAGCTGTTGGTGCTGTAAGAACATCAATCGAAATACCTTCATGCAGCGCTTCCTCTATCTCTTTCCGGTTTGCCGGCATTTCTTTGAGGGTTCTGCGATAGAGAATGCGGACCGACCCGGCTCCAAGCCTGAGCGCAGTTCTCGCTGCGTCAATTGCAGTGTTACCGCCGCCTATCACAACAACCCTGTTGCCAGGATGGACGGTCTTGCCGGATGCAGTCTTGTTCAGAAATTCGATTCCGGAAACAACACCTTCGGTTTCTTCTCCCTCTATTTCCAGACGGCCTGCTTTCTGGGCACCGAAAGCAAGAAACAGGGCGTCAAACCCCTTTTTTTTGAGGCTTTCGAGAGAGATGTCCCTGCCAAACACGGTATTGCAGACAAACGTTGCGCCCATGGCCCTGATGGGTTCAAGGTCCGCTTCAATGATCTCGACAGGCAACCGGAAAGACGGGATGCCGTAACGCATCATTCCTCCGGGCGCATCATGGGAATCGTATATCGTTACATCATGTCCTTCCCTCAACAGATAGTATGCTGCGGTCAGACCTGCCGGTCCTGCGCCTATTATCGCGGCTTTTTTGCCGGTTTTCGGTTTGCGGAAAGGGAGGTAACGGCTGCCGGATGCGATATCCCTGTCGGCGGCAAAGCGTTTCAGGGCACATATGGACAAGGGTTCATCGACACCGTGTCGTCTGCATTCATCCTCACAAGGGGCGTGGCAAACTCTGCCGAGAATTCCCGGGAGGGGAATGTCATCCTTGATGATACGGATAGCTTCTCTGTGGTTTTCTGTGGCTATGGCCGAGACAAAAGCAGGGATATCGCATCCGGCCGGACACGAGACTTCACAGGGCCCGTTGCAGTCCCCGCAGTGACGTTCGAGAAGTCGTTCGAGATTTTTCTTGCGGATGGCGTACAGTTCGGGATTGTCGGTTTCAATCGAGATGTCCGGAGTTATACCGGTGCTGCAGGCGGGAACAAAGCGGTGTTTTCCTTTGATTTCAACAATGCACATCCAGCAAGAGCCGAGGGAGTGCAAAGACTCGTGATAACATAAGGTTGGAATGGTCGTGCCGTTTTGTCTCGATGCTTCAAGAATGGAAACCCCGGCATTGGCAGAGACCTCTTTGCCGTTCAGAGTGAAGGTGACAGTATTCATCATGATAGAACAAATAACGTAAGACAGTCAGGGTGCATATGTTTTTTCAATGTATCGTGAAACGTTTTCCAGGAGCCACATCGGCGTTGACGTTGCTCCGCAAACGCCTACATTCCCGACGGGGATGCCTTTTTCGGAAAACCATTCGTCTCGGAGGTCTGTTTCATCCTCGATGAAATAGCTGCGGGGATTGGACTTTTTGCAGATGTTGAAAAGAACCTGTCCGTTTGAACTTTTTTTCCCGGCGACGAAAATTATAATGTCGTTCGCAGCCGCAAAATCATGCAGTTTGCTGTTTCTGCTCGAAACCTGGCGGCAGATGGTATCTTTACAAACAAGACGGGGCAGAGAGCGGACGCCGGTCATTTCAGCAGTAATGTCGATATCCCGGATATCCTTCCATGACAGCGCTTCGCTCGGATCAGATGCCGCAGCCTTTTTCGAAAAAAGATTCGCAAGATTCTCTTTCAGGGTATAAAAGCCGGGCACGTCCATTGTCGTCTGGGATATCAGGGCGGTCCTTCGTTTGAAATCAATGGATTGCGTTTCTTCGGGAATCGACAGGTCGGCATGTTTGATGATGATCGCCCGATGGTCGCACTGCCCATTGATGCCAACGACCTCAGGGTGAGCTTTTTTACCGTAGATAATTATCTGAAAACCCAACTTATGCAGCAGTCTTGCTGTGCGTTGCAGTTTTGAGACAACAGGACAGGTCGAGTCCGTAATCGACAAGGTATTGTTTTCCGCCGTTCTGTAGGTCGAAGGAGGTTCACCATGTGCCCGGATAAGCACCGGCGCATCCTCGAGCCTGTTGTATGCATCGATATCGATGGTGACCAGTCCCAGATCCTCGAGACGTTTGACCTCAACTTCGTTGTGTACAATGTCTCCCAGGCAGTAGAGTTTGCCGTCGAGTTCCCGGAGCTTTTCTTCAGCAAGATGTATGGTGCCCTGTACTCCTATGCAGAAGCCTGACGATGTTCTGTCCAGATTAACTTTCACTGTAGAGTCTTGTTGGTAGTGTGCTCTTTGGTGACTCGAATATAGCAAGTGCAGTGTCAACTGCCAACAGTCTGCAAGCTACAGACCTCAATTTGTCACGAGCTATCATTTCCTGGCTGTGCGGATTTGGGAGGGAGATGCCTTACTTGTCCTTGCCGGATTTGATCTTATTGTCCATGTAATATTTCAGGTAGTTGAAAGCCAGGTCTTTGCTTGAACGGAGAACATCGACACCGATTGATGCAACGGCACTTTTCAATTCCGACGGCTCGCTTTTTGGTTGAGAGACCGGTTGCGCACTGGTGCGGGATGCAGGAGAAACTATGGAGCGCATCACTTTTCCGGCTAAAAACCCGAACAGCAGTGACGCTCCGGTTGTCTGAAACGGATATTTTTTAACCAGTTCAGCGGGAGAGAACTCTTCCTGAAGTTCTTTTTTGAACTGACCTGCCCTCTCCTTGAGTTGTTTCTCGCGTTCATGAATACTGTCTTCCAGTTCGTGAATTCTTGCTTCTATGTTTTTCAGCGGCTCAGTTTTTTTGTCCATGAGAGGAAAGAAGAATTTTATGAATGAGATTTTTCAGAAGTTCAGGCCGGATTTTCGCAAACAACAGGAATGTAAAAAGGAAAAATGAACTGACAATAAGGTAGCCGAGATAGTAATGGCCAAGCAGTTCCCCGATAAGCAGGGCAACGGTTGTAATCAGATAGACCAGTCCTGCGATAAAAAGAGTTGCAATGATGATAAGTGACGTGACAAGGGCGAGTTTCTCGGTGATTTCAATCTTGATAAGTTCCATTCTGGCTTCAATGATTGCCAGCAGGTCTTCGTAACTCGATGTTACCGTGTTGTCGATCAGGCTGCCAACGCCTTTTCCATCCTGATCATGCCGTTCGCTGTTCCTGTTCTGTTCTCTGGACATAAATTTTCCTGAATTTGTCGGTTGTTATCGTTTCCTGTGGAACAACAGTCCGAGAACCATACCTGCTCCGAGAGAGATCAGTACCGAAGGTACCGGATTTTCCTTGATATATTCCTGAAGCTTCGAAGCCTTGTCCTGAATCTCTTCGTACTGTTCGCTTTCCCTGAACTGATTATACATTCTGGAGATGTTGTCGCTGATCGCCTCGACCTGTTCGGGGATATGGGTTTTCACCGAATTGTTTTGTTCGGCTTCTCCGTTTGCGTTCCGACTGCCCGGTATTTCCTGCATCATGATCGTTGAATTGTCGAACACCTCAAATCAGTTCTTTTGTGACGAAGTGTCCAGTGGTTAGGGTTGTTTCGTAATAAAATATATACAAATCAAAACTCTTGGCTAAATCAGGGCACCTCTCTTTATTTATTCCGCGATTCAATTGCGTCGTTGAGCGGTGCTCGAAATCCTCATGTACTCTGTGTACACTCCGGTTTCTGTGCTCCGTTCGCCTTGCACTTGAACCGCTCATGACAATACATAGAGGTGCCCATCAGTGTAAAAGCCTTCCGCCGTCGACGTTGATGACCTGGCCGGTTATATAGCTGTTTGCAGCCAGGAAAAGTATTGCCTCGATGATGTCTGCCGGTTCTCCGATACGTTGTAACGGTATGTTTTTCGAAAGTGCATCAGCAGGTCCGTCATTCCAGTCAGGGTTTATCGTCACCGTTCCGGGTGCGATGGAATTCACCAGGATATTCGGTGCGAAAACCTTTGCAAAGACCCTGGTAAGATGCTGAACGGCGGCTTTCGAGGCTGTATAGGGCGCGAAACTTTTCCAGACGAGGTCTGCTGAAATATCGGTCATGGTGATGATGCGCGAGACAAAAGGCTGGTTTTTCATGATTTTCGCCCCGGCCTGCATGGTGAAGAACGTACCTTTCAGGTTTGTATCGACAAGGCTGTCCCACTCGGATTCCGTTACGTCGGGCAACGACGTACTGAAAAATCCGGAGGCGCTGGAGATCAGAAGATCAAGTCTGCCGAACTGTTTCGTAAACGATCTGAATGCGGCTTCAATGTCTTTTACCTTTGAAACGTCGCACTGCTGCATGGTCGATTCCGGAGCGAATGTACGGACACTGTCGAGGATTTCCCCGGCTTTTTTCTGTGATCTGTTATACGTGAAGAAAACAGAATACCCGTTCCGGGCCATTGAAGCCGCAACCTTGCTCCCGAGGCGTCCGGACCCGCCGGTAATAAAGCACACTTTTTTTTCGGATGCCGCCATCTGTTTTATAAGATGTTTTCATACAATGTTCTATTGAACGATACGAACGATTAAAAAGTTGTGCGCAGGATGGGAAAAAAGTTTGTACATCACAGGGCGAAGAACAATTTTTAATACAGGAGCCATTGAGTTTTTTACGTATTATGAAACCCGGCCCTCGAACATTTGCAATAGCAGCACCGGGGGCGGTAACCTGAAAAGTCCTTGTAACTGTCAGAAAGCATGTTCGGTACTCTGCAGCGATGAATAAACCTGTAATGCTTAAACTCGTTTCTGTCCGGAGAGAGCTTGAACTGTCCCGTGATATCCGTCAGACCATTATTCCCGGTCTTTCGCTTGAAATCGGGGAAGGGGAGTTTATTTCAATCACCGGACCTTCAGGTTCCGGTAAATCGACGCTTCTCTATATTATGGGCGGGCTCGACAAGCCTACATTCGGAGAGGTATGGCTTGACGGTATGAACATTACCGACAAGAACGAGAATGAGATGTCGAAGATACGAAACGAAAAAATCGGGTTTATTTACCAGTTTCATTTTTTGCTTCCGGAATTTACCGCTGTTGAAAATGTCAGTATGCCGATGATGATAAATAACAGCAGGACAAAGGCGGAGATCCGTAAAAGAGCTGAAATGCTGCTTGACAGGGTTGGACTGAATGATCGTTATGATTACAGGCCGAGCCAGCTCTCGGGTGGTCAACAGCAAAGGGTTGCCGTAGCCCGCTCACTTGCAAACAACCCGAAAATCGTTCTTGGTGACGAGCCGACAGGCAACCTTGATTCAAAGTCAGGCAACCAGGTATATGAACTGTTCGAACAACTGAACAAAGAGTTCAACCAAACCGTTGTTTTTGTGACGCACGACGAAGATTTTGCAAGCAGGGCGAAGCGGCGTATTCATCTTGTGGATGGAAAGATTGAGCGTGACAGTAAAGTGGAATAAGGTGTAACCGGAATAATAAATATGCGGAACAATAATGCTTGAGAACATCAGGAATTCTCATCCTCTTGTATACAGGTATTTCTCCATGCTTCGGGACGGTGAACAATACCTGGACCGGATTATCGAGCTCGATCGATACTGGGAGAACGTTCGGCAGGTTTCTCCCCGCGATGTTGTCCTTTCCGGGAAAGAACTTCCTGAAGGAGTGACGGTAAACGGTGAGTATGATATTTTTTATGCTGGCGGCACTCTCGGACTGCTTCATGCGGCGGTAATGGCTGAACGCTACGGTTACAGGGTCATCCTTGCAGATAAACATGTTTCGGGAAAATCCACCAGGGACTGGAACATATCTCGCCGGGAACTGGAAAAACTTGAGGAAACAGGGGTATTTTCCGCTGAAGAGATCGAATCATGTATCGTTCGAACGTACAGAACCGGCTGGGTGGAATTTTTTGCGGAAAAAAGCCGCAGGAAACGACTCTATATTGATGCAGTGCTCGACTGCGCCATTGATGCCGATAAACTTCTTGGTGCCGCAAAACAGAAAATACTGGCAGAAGAGGGATCTGCCATTCTCGACCGGACGACATTCAGACGCTGTTACCGGTTTTCCGACCATGTTGTCGTAGAGGTTGCCGATGCGCAGGGGAAGGTTCTTTTTTTCAGGGTAAAGGTGCTTGTGGATGTCATGGGGATTCTTTCCCCGATTGCCTTGCAGCTTAACCGGGGGCGCTCCCAGACACACGTCTGTCCGACCGTGGGCACCGTTGCGAGCGGTTTTCTTGATATTGATTACGATGTCGGGGAAATACTTGCAAGCACCGAGCCGGCAGATACTTCTGCCGGCAGCGGCAGGCAGCTTATCTGGGAAGGTTTCCCGGCTGCAGGAAAGGAGTATATCACCTATCTTTTTTTCTACGATGCAGTTGATTCGGACAACGACAAGTCGCTTCTCGGGCTTTTTGAAACCTACTTCCGCAAGTTGCCCGATTACAAGCGTTTTTCAGATGATTTCCGGGTTCACCGTCCGGTTTTCGGAATAATTCCTGCCTACTTTCATGCCGGGTTCACGAGGGAGCGGGAGATCGCCGAAGACCGCATTGTTCTTTTCGGCGATGCGGCAAGTCTCGGCTCTCCGCTTACCTTTTGCGGTTTTGGTTCGATGGTGCGAAATCTGCCGCACCTGACAGCCGGTCTCGACAGGGCACTGGCAACAGGGTCGCTCACGCGTTCCGATCTTGAAAAGGTCAGCGCCTACGAGCCCAATGTGGCTTCCATGGCAAACCTCATGAAGTATATGTGTTACGATGCCCGGACGGATTCGCCGGACTTCGTCAATGAACTGATGAACGAGGTGATGATCGTTCTTGACGGGTTACCGCAACACTACAGGCAGACGATGTTCCGGGACGAGATGCGTCTGGATGATTTTGTGACCGTTCTCCTGAAGGTTGCGTGGCGTTATCCGAAAGTATTGAAGGCGACATATGACAAGCTGGGAATAGACGGTTCTGTTTCGTTTGTCAAAAATCTTGCCGGCTGGGCACTGTCGGCAGGAAACAGGAAACAGTAAGCTATGCAGAAACAGAACGTTGTTGCAGAGGTGGAACGGTTGCGCAGGGAACTCGACCGGCATAACTATCTTTACTATGTCCGTGCTAAACCGGAGATATCGGATTATGCATTCGACAGGATGCTTGAAAAACTCGTTGCACTTGAAAAAGAGTTCCCTGATCTGAAAACGGCCGACAGTCCCTCGCAGCGGGTAGGGGGGTGTATTACCAAAGAATTTCCAACCGTCAGCCATCGTGAGCGTATGCTCAGCCTTTCGAATACCTACTCTGTAGAGGAGGTGGGTGATTTTTACAAAAGGGTGCTGAAGCTTCTTCGGGACGCTTCGGGAAGCCGGAGCGATCCTGCTTTTGTGGCGGAACTGAAATTCGACGGTGTCGCCGTCAGCCTGGTGTATCGCGACGGGCTTTTGGTGCGTGCAGCTACGAGGGGGGACGGGGTGCAGGGCGATGATATCACGCCGAATATCAGAACGTTGCGCTCGGTGCCTCTCCGTCTCGGCTCATTTTCCGGGGAACGGCTTATGCCATCGGGAAACGCTGGGGAGATAGAGGTGAGGGGGGAAGTGTTCATGTGGAAAAATGATTTTGTCGCCCTCAACGAGGTCCGGTCCGGGGATGAGCAGTTTGCCAATCCGAGAAACGCCACTGCCGGGACGCTTAAATTGCAGGATTCTGCTGAAGTGGCACGCAGAAAGCTTTTTTTTGTGGCCTACTATCTGAAAGGAGCCTCTTTTGATGATCTGACACACCATGACCGGCTGAAAGAGCTCGAGAGGCTGGGGTTTTATACGGGTGAAAACTACCGGCTGTGTTACGATCTCAAGGATATTTACGAATTCATCGACAACTGGCATCTGAAACGTTGGGAGCTTCCCTATGAGATAGACGGCGTTGTGCTCAAGCTCGATGAGGCCGTTCTCTGGAACGAACTCGGCGCGACATCGAAAAGTCCCCGATGGGCGATAGCCTATAAATTTCCCGCACAGAGAGCCAGGACGGTTCTCAGAAACGTTGTGTTTCAGGTCGGCAGGCTCGGGACCGTTACTCCTGTAGCCCATCTTGAGCCCGTAAAACTTGCAGGAACGACAGTTGCGCGTTCAACCCTGCACAATCTCGATGAAATAGAACGGCTCGATGTCCGGTTGAACGATACGGTGGTTATTGAAAAGGCGGGCGAGATCATTCCCAAGGTTATCAGTGTTGTCAGGGAAGAGCGTCCTGAAAGCGCGGAAATCATAACCGTGCCGGAAACCTGCCCTTCCTGCGGCACGACTCTGGAAAGGTCGGAAGAAGGGGTGAACTTCTACTGCCCGAACGAGGAAACCTGCCCGGCGCAGGTCAGAGCTCGTCTGGAGCATTTCGCGTCTCGCAACGCAATGGACATCAATGGTCTGGGTAAGGCAATCGTTGAGCAGCTTGTTGACGGCAAGCTGGTTTACGATGCGGGGGATCTGTACAATCTGACGCTCGATGGTCTGCTGGCTCTCGAACGTCAGGGTGAAAAGTCGGCGGCAAATCTTTTGAAAGCGATCGAGGAAAGCAAACAACGCGGATACGATCGGGTTCTTTTTGCACTCGGGATCCGTCACGCCGGTCTGGCGACAGCCCGTGAGCTTGCCTCAGCCTATCCTTCTCTGGACAAACTACGGACGGCTTCAGCCGAAGAGATGGCAGAGGTTCCCGATATCGGTCCGACGATTGCAGAAAGCGTTCATGCGTTTTTCAGGAAACCCTATGCAGTGGCCATGATCGACAAGCTCAGGGCAGCCGGTCTTTCTTTTGCCTCGGCAAAACCTACAGCGCAAGTCAGCCATGTCTTTGATGGAATGAAAGTGATTTTTACGGGGGGCATGGAACGGTATTCCCGGGATCAGGCTACGGATCTTGTTGTTGAGCGTGGCGGAAAAGTTGTTTCCTCGGTCAGTAAAAACACCGATCTGGTCGTTGCCGGAAAAGAGGCGGGCAGCAAGCTCGAAAAAGCCCGCAAGCTGGGAATCAGGGTGGTTTCCGAGGAGGAGTTCGAAGAGATGCTGGAGAAGCAGTGACAAGTGACGAGTGACGAGAGGGAGAATGGGATGATTTGGTGACTGGTGATTGGTAGGGGCAGACCCCTGTGTCTGCCCGCTGTAGGCGACTACTCAGCCATTTTGCCGGATCGCTGGATGGATGCAGTTTTAGGCAACAGTAAAAAGTTTACTATGGATCCGCATTATCGTGTGGCGATTTTCGGCTCGGCCCGCATCAGGGAGGGAGACCAGGAGTACAGGGATGTCTTCACTATTGCCCAGGCACTTGCCGAATCGGGTTTCGATGTTGTTACCGGCGGTGGACCGGGGCTGATGCATGCAGCCAATGCCGGTCATAGAAGCGCCGGTTCCGGCACCCATTCCATCGGTCTGAATATCCGGCTGCCTCACGAGCAGGCTCCCAATCAGTATCTTGATATCAAGCATGAGTTCGATCGTTTCAGCAACCGCCTGGATACCTTCATGTCACTTTCGGATGCGGTTATTGTGGCTCCCGGCGGAATCGGAACACTGCTCGAGCTGTTCTATGCCTGGCAACTGGTACAGGTTGAGCATATCTGCGAAACCCCGATTATTCTGTTCGGCCCGATGTGGGGCCCGCTGCTCGAATGGCTCAGTGCGGAGGTGCTTTCCAGGAAGCTGATCGACGAGAGTGACCTGAGGATGATTTTTTATGTCAATGAGGTGGAAAAAGTCGTCGCCCTTATCCGAAAAATACACAAGGACCGTTCGGCAAACGGTCATGTCTGTGAAAATTTCGAGAAATACCGGATAGATTTCGATCAGCAGGAAAAGCCGTAAAGCGGGGGATGACAACCGGACTTATTTCTTTGCCACGTAGAGTATCGAGGTTTCAAATGTCATAGGGTGGTATGCCGCGCTGCTGAACCCCGCTTCTTTCAGGATGGATATGAATGCCTCATCCTGGGGAAACGCTTCTACCGAATGCGGCAGATAATCGTATGCGAAGCTCGACTTACTGAAAATCCCCGCAATTTTCGGAAGAACCTTCTTGAAGTACACAAGATAGAGCCGTTTCAATATCGGGTTTCTGGGGATCATGGGTTCGATTATCAGTGCGTGCCCGCCGGGTTTGAGAACCCTGTGGAACTCTCTCAGTCCCTGTGGCAGGTTCTCGAAGTTTCTCGCCCCGAATCCCGCACTGACAATATCAAAAGATTCACTGTCAAAGGCGAGCTTTTCCGCGTACCCTTCACTGAAGGTGACGGAAGGATATTTCTCTTTTGCAATCGCCAGCATGTTTGGGGAAATGTCCACCCCCGTCACCGTTGCTCCGGATATGCCGGACAAGGCGTTTGCAAGATCGCCGGTTCCGGTTGCAACATCCAGAACATTCGGCTTGTTGTTGTCTCCGAGCTGCTGTTTGACTTTTTTTGCCGCGTAAGACCGCCAGTAATTGTCTATGCCGAAGCTCAGGAGATGATTGAGAAAGTCATAGGTGGGCGCTACTTCATCAAACATCTGCTGTATTGAGGAACGCGACTTCGACCTGAAAAGAGATTGTGCGGTTTCCTTTGAGCGGTTCGCAGGTTCTTCAGCTTTTTTTGCCATATACATCTTCAGGGTTGAACATCAGGGTGTCACAGATTTCCAGGGAAAGATCGTTTTTCGCCCTGCGATAGAAACAGGAGTGATAACCTACATGACACGCGCCGCCTTTCTGGGAAACTTTCAGAAGCAGTGTATCGCCGTCGCAATCGATAAGGATGTCATGAACCTCCTGCATGTTGCCGGATGATTCCCCTTTCAGCCAGAGCTTCTGACGGCTTCGGCTCCAATAGCAGGCTTTGCCTTTTTTCAGGGTCATTTCAAGACTTTCCCGGTTCATCCAGGCCATCATCAGCACTTTCCCGGTTTCATGATCCTGAACGATTGCCGGGACCAGTCCGTTTGCGTCGAACGAGACGGTCTCCAGAAAGCTTTTCTGAAGATCTTGCGGATTATTCATGTACACTACAGCTTGCGAAAATTGTTGATCCAAATATATTTATTGACCCTAAAGATTGATAAAATTATGGAAAAACCAAGGTTGGCAAGGAGAAAAATTCTTAAACCCTTAACTTCCACATCAGTATTCTAAAGCTTTCCATTTATCTATGCAGACAATACAGAAAATACTGCCCAAATATACCATCGTGCTCGGAGTCATTTTTCTTGCAACGATTATCTATCTCGTTACAAGAGGAAACACTGTTGTCGTGGAGGCTTTTCCGGTTAAAAAAATGGAGCTGGCTCAGGCGATTTATGCAACAGGCTATGTCGATGCCGACAAGATGGCCGATCTTCGCACTGAAATATCCGGAACAGTTGGGTATATCGGTGCTCATGAGGGCGAGTGGGTTGAAAAGGGCAGCACCATCCTCGCGTTTGATGACCGCAGGTTGCAACTGGCTGTGGAGGAGGCAAAGGCTGCTTATGCAGAGCAGAAAGCTGAAGCGGACGATCTGGGGCGCAAGCTGACCAGAAGCCGCAACCTGTTCAGGGCCGGTGCTATTTCGGTGCAGGGGCTCGATGATGCCGAAAAGGAGTATATGCAGGCGAAGAAAATTTTACAGCAGCGGGAGGCACAACTGAAAGGCAGCCGGGATGATGTAAGGAAGCAGATTGTTACTGCTCCTCTTGCGGGTGTTCTGACCCGGCAGGATGCCAGGGCAGGTGACTATATTGTTACAGGTACCCTTGTGGCAAGGATTGTCGATACAAACAGTTATGTCATTAAAGTTGAAGTTGACGAGCTCGATGTCCCCCGTCTGAAAAAAGGTCAGGCCGTTACCGTTGCACTGGATGCGTTGCCGGAACAGCGTTTTTCGGCAGTTGTTTCCCGTGTGGTTCCCCAGACGGACAGGATTACCAAGACATCGAGGGTGTATATGGAGCTTGACGAGCATGTCGAGGGGTTGCAGGCCGGGATGACGGCAACGGCAAACATCGTCTACAATGTCCGGGAAGGGGCGTTGCTCGTTCCGAAAGGGTCTGTTTTTGAGGAATCGCGACAGAACTATGTGTGGAAAATAGAAAAAGGACGGCTTGAGAA
>RRYU01018446.1_pt1 | contig 12001 bp, 12 predicted proteins | sample 2162651 | NCBI WGS metagenome assembly RRYU01 (sample SAMN10267283, study PRJNA491782) | microbial mat metagenome | isolation source: biomat in the production well | place: Japan: Minami-Kanto gas field, natural gas well KTG3 | collected 2017-06 | reverse complement strand
GGAGACACGGTCAAACCGACGGGCTGTTCAACCAGGTAGATTGCTTCGCAGTGCTCGCAATGGCGCTCAATAAAATGCGTGCCCTGGGTGCTGAATTGCCGGGAACTAAAACGGTAGCGAAACGCCCGGGTCGGTCTTGAGGATAACGGCGCGGAACTGTTCCTGGATTTCCTTCAGCGTTGCCTCGTCGTTGGCCTCAAAGCGCATGATCACCATCGGCGTGGTATTCGACGCTCGCACCAGCCCGAAGCCACCCTCGAAGTCGACGCGTACCCCGTCCATGGTATGCACTGTGCCGTTTTCGAAATCGGCATTGGCCTGCAGTTTTTCGATGAATCGATAGTGCGCACCCTCTTCGAATTCCAGGCGCAGTTCGGGGGTATTGATCGTATCTGGCAGGGCTGCGAATACCTCGCTGGGGGTTTCCGGCATGCGCGACAGCAGCTCACACAGGCGGGCACCCGCGTATATGCCGTCGTCAAAACCGTACCAGCGCTCCTTGAAGAATATATGGCCGCTCATCTCGCCAGCCATCGCGGCGCCGGTTTCCTTGAGCTTGGCCTTGATGAAGGAGTGCCCGGTTTTCCACATGGTGGCCTTGCCGCCGGCCGCCTCGATGGCTGCAGGCAGGGTACGCGTGCACTTGACGTCAAAGATGATCTCGGCGCCGGGATTGCGTGACAGCACATCGCGGGCGAACAGGATCATCTGGCGATCGGGCCAGATGATGTCGCCTTCGGGGGTGACCACGCCGAGGCGGTCGCCGTCGCCGTCGAAGGCCATGCCGAACTCCGCGCCGGTTTCCCTGACTGCCCTGACCAGGTCCTCGAGGTTTTCGGCCTGGCTTGGGTCGGGATGGTGGTTGGGGAAGGTACCGTCTACTTCACAGAACAGCTCGGTGACTTCGCAACCCAGCTCCCTGTAGATTTGTGGTGCGATGGCGCCGGCCACACCGTTACCGCAGTCGATGACGATTTTGAGCGGGCGGGCCAGCTCGAGGTCCGAGGTGATGCGCTCGCGGTATTTGTCGAGCATATCGACCCGGCTCAGCGTGCCCTGGCCGGTTTTGAAATCACCGTCAAGAATACGCTGCATGACACCCTGGATCTGTTCGCCGGACAGGGTAACCCCGTCGATCATCATCTTCAGGCCGTTGTAGTCCGGCGGATTGTGGCTGCCGGTGATCTCCACACCGGAGCCGGTGCCCAGTTCATAGGTGGCGAAATACAGTACCGGGGTTGGCACCTGGCCGATATCGATGACATCGATGCCGGTCGACAACATGCCGCTGGCCAGCGCTTCGGCAAATCTGGGTCCGGACAGACGGCCGTCGCGGCCGATGACCATGGCGGAGACCCCCGCTTCGAGGGCCATGCTGCCCAGGGCGCGACCGACCCGGGTGACGGTGTCGACGGTCAGTGATTTATCCACGATTCCACGGATATCATAGGCTTTGAAAATCTCTTCTGCGAGTGACATTGCAGTTTCCCTTGGGGTCAGATAACGGTTAAGTGGTGTTGGCGTATTGTGGCGGAAGCATCGAGCGAACCCGCCCTTGGGCCCGGAGATGCACCAGGCTGGCGCGTGCGTATTTCTTTACTCTGCGCGCTCGACGTAGAGGCCGGTTTCGGTATTGATCTTGACCTTTTCCCCGGTATTGACGAACTGCGGTACCGTCACCTTGAGGCCCGTTTCCAGTATCGCGGGTTTACCGCTGCTGGTTGCAGTCTGGCCCTTGATCGCGGTTTCGGTTTCGACGATCTGCAGCACCACGTTGTTGGGCAGGTCGACGCCGATCGGCATCTCGTTGTTGAAGTTTACCTGCACGTCGGTATTGGGCAGCAGGTAGAGGGTCTGGTCACCCAGGTCTTCAGCCAGGATGGTGGTCTGCTCGAAGGTCTCCAGGTCCATGAAAATGAAGTCGTCGCCCTCCTGGTAGAGGAACTGCATTTTGCGCGGTTCGACGTACGCTTTTTCAACCTTGTCATCAGAGCGAAATCGTTCGTTCAATTTGGTACCATCGAGTGATTTCATCTCCAGCTGAACAAAAGCTCCACCCTTGCCGGGTTTGACATGGTTTTTCTTGAGGATGCGCCACAAGTTGTTTTTGTATTCGATCAGGTGACCAATTCGAACTTCGAATGCGGAAATTTTCATAACAGCTGCGCTGATGCGTGTGAAAAACTAAAGGGGTCGATTTTAAGGAGGCTGCCCGAGAATAGCCAGCTCAAAGCCGTGAAACCTGGCGTAAGCACAGGGTTCAGGCCGCTTTGCCCGAATACCGATAAACCAGAATGAAACAGATACACGATCAACGTTCCGACAGTTTCGATATCGATTGCCGTCGCTGCACACGCCTGAGCAGTTTCCTCGATGAGGTCAAGCTGGCCCACCCCGATTATTACTGCCGGCCCGTGCCCTCCTTCGGCGATCCGGAAGCGCAGATCCTGCTGGTCGGCCTGGCACCCGGAAAACACGGGGCCAACGCCACGGGGCGACCCTTTACCGGGGACTACGCCGGGGTGCTGCTTTACCAGACCCTGAATCGCTACGGCCTGGCGTCACAGCCGGAGGCGCTGAGTGCGGATGACGGCATGACCCTCAGCAACATTCGTATTGCCAACGCGGTCAAGTGCCTGCCGCCGGAGAACAAACCGACCACCGGTGAGAGCAATAACTGTCGTCCTTTCCTGGCCCGGGAACTCAAGGACCCGCGGCTGAAGCTGGTTATCGCGCTGGGGGGGATCGCGCACCGGGCGGTGCTCAAGAGCGAGGGGCTGGTGCTGTCGAAATACCCCTTCGGGCACGGCTCGGAACACCCACTGCCCTCGGGGCTGACCCTGTTGTCGAGTTATCACTGCAGCCGCTACAACACCCAGACCCGGCGGCTCACGGCGGAGATGTTCGGGGATATTTTTGCCCGGGCGCTGAGCTTGCTTTAGCGCCGTGCCCGCGGATTTTGACATCGACGAGTTCCTCGCTTCGCTGACATCCCGGCCCGGGGTTTACATCTATCGTGATGCCGACGGCCGGGTGCTGTATGTCGGCAAGGCGAAGAACCTGAAGAAGCGCATCAGCAGCTATTTTCGTAAATCAGCCCTGCCCACGCGAACCATGCTGATGGTTTCTAAAATCGCCCACGCGGAAGTCCACCAGACGCATACCGAGGTGGAAGCGCTGCTGCTGGAGAACAACCTGATCAAGCAGCACAAGCCCTATTACAACGTGCTGCTCAAGGATGACAAGAGCTATCCCTATATCCGGCTGAACGTGAACACGCGCGCGCCCTGGCTGAGCTATTATCGCGGTTCGCGCAAGCGGCAGGGCCGATTTTTCGGGCCTTTCCCCAGTGCCGCCTCGGTGCGCGAGACGCTGGCCTTTCTCGAGCAGGTATTCAGATTACGCCAGTGCACCGAGTCGATTTTCAAGCACCGTTCGCGGCCCTGCCTGCAGTACCAGATCAAGCGCTGTTCCGCGCCCTGCGTGGGGCGTATTTCCGAAGAGGATTACGCCGAGGACCTGCGCCAGGCGATCGCCTTCCTGGAAGGCAGGGATGAAAACCTGGTCGCCGACCTGGTGAAAAGAATGGATGCGGCGGCAGAGAACCTGGAATACGAGCAGGCCACCATCCTGCGTGACCGGATCGCGGCCCTGAAACAGGTGCAGGCCCGGCAATACGTCAGCGGTGCAAGGGGCGATGCCGATATCATCGCCCTGGCCGCGGAAGGTGACAAGGCCTGTTTTTACGTCAGTCATGTCCGCCATGGCCGCCACCTGGGCGGGCGTCATTTTATCGAGACCAATCGCCTGCAACTGACCGATTCCGAGTTGATGCAGAGTTTTCTCAGCCAGTATTACCTGGGCGAACTGGTGCCCGACGAGATTATCCTCGGCGTTGAGCCCGAGGGCGTAGATACGCTCAGGCAGGCACTGGCGACAGAAGCCGGCAAGGCGGTTGTCCTGAAACACCGGGTACGGAGCTTTCGTGTGCGCTGGTTGCAATACGCCCGGCTCAACGCCGAGGACCGTCTGCGCCAGCACCTGGGCGAGCGCAGCACGCTCAATCAGCAGTACGATGAACTGGTTGCTGCACTCAGGCTGGAGCAGGCGCCGACGCGCATGGAGTGTTTTGACATCAGCCATACCGGGGGCCAGCGAACCGTGGCTTCCTGCGTGGTTTTTGATGAGAACGGCCCGGTCAAATCTGCATACCGCCGCTTTAATATCGAGGGTATCGAGCCGGGTGACGACTACGCCGCCATGCGCCAGGTGCTGATGCGACGCTACCAGCGGCTGGTCGAAGAGGAGGCCAGCCTGCCGGACCTGATCATCATCGACGGCGGCAAGGGACAGCTGACCCAGGCCCGCGAGGTGATGCAGGAACTCCAGCGCAGCGAGGTTCCACTGCTGGGGGTGTCAAAGGGGCCCGAGCGACGCGCCGGGGAGGAAAAACTGCACCTCGCCCAGCAGAACCGGGTCATCCAGCTCGACCCGGGTTCACCGGCCCTGCACCTGATCCAGCAGATCCGCGACGAAGCCCACCGCTTCGCGATCACCGGGCACCGTGCGCGGCGGGCGAAGAAACTGACAGAATCACCCCTGCAGGGTATCGAGGGGATCGGCGAGAAACGCCGGCAGGCCCTGCTGAAGCATTTCGGTGGCCTGCAGGCGGTCAAGAAAGCCGGGGTCGAAGACCTGGCCCGAGCACCCGGAATCAGCCCCAAACTGGCACGACGTATCTACGACCTGTTCCACTGAGGCCGCCGGTGCGGATCAGCGCTGAGCGGATCTCATGCTGGCTTCGATGCGGGCCCGGTCACCCAGTTCAACCGCCTGTGGCAGGTTGACGATCAGGCCGTCTTTTTCCAGTTGCGCAAGGATGCGGCTGAAGGTTTCCGCTGACATACCCAGGTAGGAGGCGAGAATGGTTTTGGTCATTGGCAACTGCAGGCGAGAGCCGGTGACCCACTCGGTATCCGTCAGGCGGTCATACAGTTGCAGCAGGTACTCGACAACCCGCGTGATCGAGGCCTCGCTGAAATCGGAGGCCAGCGCGTATTCATGGTTCAGGATGCGCTGACCGAAACGCTTGAACAGGCGACTCTGAATCTCCGGGAAAGTCTGGGCGGCCATCTCCAGGTCTTCCGCCGATAACTCGCACAGCAAGGTCGTTTTGGTGATTACCAGGTCGGCCGGCCAGACACCTTCCGACATCGCTTCCATGCCGATCAGGTCGCCGGGAAAATAGAACCACTTGACCTTGTTACGGCCGGAATAACTGACGATTTCACTGCGGATGACGCCTTTTTTGACCAGGTAGTAGGACTTGAATTTGTCACCGCGACGAACCAGGTAGTCGCCCTCGAGATACGGGCCGATCTGGGAGCTCAGCGGTTTGATTTTCTTCGCGGCACCGGGGTCGCGAACCTCCGCACAGATGCAATCAATATAGGCCGTGCATTCGTCGCAGTCTTCTTTGTCCACCTTGACCAGGCGGATTTCGGGGTTGGTACGCTTGGATATCGTCATCTCAACGCACCTGCTGTGTTGTTATTGCAAGGGGTAAACATTGCCATTCTCCTCCGAACTGCACGTGTTTGTCTGTTTTAGGGGTGCCAGAGTCTCCACTCTAGTGATCCGTCACTCCTTTCGCATTGATCAAGATCAAGCGTTTTATTATTTTCTAATATGCAATAATATTTTTATTCTAATGTTTTGCGGGTTTTGCCCTCATGAGGTTAAGGGCCTCCCTTTTTACAGAGGCAGGAATATTAGCCCATTGGCCTATTTTTAAAAACCTTGAATCTGTAGAGATATTTGTTTTTATGGTCAGCCGGATTCAGCAGGCGTCCACGCGAAAGGCTATACTATGTTTAAGAATGACTTAGCCATTGACACGAGCTGGAGGTGGGTGATGAAAGCTTCTCAAATTTGGGTGGTGGTGGTAGACAGTGTTCAGGCGCGGATATTTTCCGCGGATTCCCCCTTGGGTGTTTTGAACGAAGCGGCCAACCTGGTACACGGCGAGGGACGGCTGCGTAGGCAGGACCTGGTCAGCGATGACGGCGGGCGCGCCTATGACAGTCAGGGTAGCGGGCGGCACGCCATGGAACCCAAAACCGATGCGCGTAGCCAGGAACAGCTCAATTTCGCCCTGGAGATCAACAAGTTTCTGCAATCACAGTACCAGGCAGGGGCCTTTCGTCGCCTGTTCGTAGCCGCGCCGCCGGTGATGATGGGGCTATTGCGCGATCGCCTGGCCAGGCAGCTGCAAACCCTGATGGTGGGTAGCGTGAACAAGAACCTTGCGCACCTCAGCCCCGCGGATATCCGCGCTCATCTGCCGGAAAAACTGTGGATGATCAATGAGTGAGACTCGACTACCCGCCTCCAGCCTGTTCACTGCCTGCGATGCGGCGCAGGTTCCCTATGCGCTGACCAGCGAGGCGGAGTCGGGGGTGCCCGCGGTCGTCGGGCAGGACCGCGCACTCGAATCGATCGAGTTCGGTATCGGCATGTCGCACCGTTTTTATAACCTCTACCTGCTGGGTTCGACAGGGCTGGGCAAGCACGCGGTGCTGCGGCAGGTGCTGGATACCCAGGCTGCTGACCAGTCGACTCCGTCCGACTGGTGTTATGTGAATAATTTTGACCAGTACCACCGGCCGCAGGCACTCGAGTTGCCCGCAGGCCTGGGCAGGGGGCTCAGCAACGCGATGACACAACTGGTCGAGGACCTGTTGATCGGCCTTCCCACCGCCTTTGAAAGCCAGGAATATCGCGGGCAGCTGACCCACATCAACGAGCAGGTTGAGGAGAACCAGGAGGCCCTGTTCGCCGCGCTCAGCGAAAAAGCCGGTGAGCAGGATATCTCGCTGGTTCGTACCCCCTCGGGATACACCCTGGTACCGCTCGAGGATGGCAAGCCGATCAACCCGACAAGCTTCCAGGCCCTGCCGGAAGAACGACGGCAAAAATTCGAGCAGGAGATCGAGGCGCTCAAGGAGGAACTCAAGGCGTTGATCCTGCAATTGCCCGCCCTGCGCAAGGAGGGCGTGATGCGGGCAAGGCAGTTGAACCAGGATTATGCCGAATCCACGGTTGCACAATTCATTTCGCCGTTGCTGGAACGCTACGCCGAGCTGCCCCAGGTAGTGGAATACCTGGAGACGGTGCGCGCGGATATCGTCAGCAATTTCGAGGCTTTTCTGCCGCGCTCCGAGAACCCGGCGCTGACCGGGGAAACAGCCACCGGCCGTCCCGAGTTGATGGTTTACCAGATCAACAACCTGGTCCAGCAGGTGGAAGCCAGCGGTGCGCCGGTCATCTACGAGGACAACCCCAGTTACAACAACCTGGTCGGTCGGATAGAACACCTCTCGGAATACGGCTCGCTGGTTACCAACTTCACCCTGATCAAGGCCGGGGCCCTGCACCGCGCGAATGGCGGTTACCTGATCCTCGATGCCGAACGCCTGCTGACCAAGCCCTTCGCCTGGGAAGCGCTGAAACGCGTATTGCGTGCCGGGGAACTCAAGATTGAGTCGCTGGAGCAGATGCTGAGCCTGGTAACCACCACCTCGCTCGAGCCGATGGCGATCCCGATCGATGTCAAGGTCATCCTGGTGGGTAGCCGTTTCCTGTACTACCTGCTGAAAATGTACGACCCGGAATTTGTCGAGCTGTTCAAGGCCACGGTCGATTTCGCTGAAACCCTGGATCGCGATCCCGAGGCAACCGCGGGCTACGCGCGATTGATCGCGGCGCTGGCACGCGAAGAGAAGACCCTGCCGATCGACGCATCGGGTGTTTGCCGCATTGTCGAGGCCTGTGCTCGCGATGCCGAGGACGCGGAAAAGCTCTCCCTGCACATGGGGCGGTTACGTGAACTGCTGCTGGAGTCCGACTACTGGGCGAACAAGATCGGAGAAAAACATACTAGCCGTGCGTCGGTGCAGGCGGCGATCGACGCCAGGATCCGCCGGGTGGACCAGATTCGCGAGCGCGCCCACGAGCAGATTCTGCGTGGCAACAAGCTGATCGATACCGAGGGCGAGACGACCGGACAGGTCAACGCCCTGGCGGTGGTGCAACTCGGCGATTTCAGTTTCGGAGCGCCATCACGGGTGACCGCGACCGCGCGCCTGGGCAAGGGCACCGTGATCGATATCGAGCGCGAGACCAAGATGGGCGGGCCGATCCACTCCAAGGCGGTGCTGATTCTTTCATCCTGTCTGGCGGAACGTTATGCCCGTGAGCGCCCCCTGTCGCTGGCGGCTACGCTGGTATTCGAACAGAATTACGGCGGCATCGAGGGTGACAGCGCCTCGCTGGCCGAGTTCTGCGTGCTGGTATCAGCGATAGCGGGTATCCCGCTACGCCAGCACTGGGCCATCACCGGCTCGATGAACCAGATGGGGCGTGCCCAGGCGATCGGTGGGGTGAACGAAAAAATCGAGGGTTTTTACGATATCTGCGCCCAGCGGGGCCTGAACGGCGAGCAGGGCGTAATCATTCCGCGAGCCAACGTCAAGCACCTGATGCTTAGACAGGATCTCGTCGACGCGGTCGACAGGGGGCAGTTTCATGTGCACGCGGTCGACCGCGTCGACGAGGCGCTGGAACTGTTGACCGGCCAGCCCGCGGGTGAAGTGGATGAGCAGGGTGTTTATCCCGAGGGCTCGGTCAACCGCCGGGTCGTAGAGCGCCTGGATAAACTGCAGAAAATCAGTCGGGCGCTGGGTTCCGAAGACAAGGCCGACAGCAAAGATGATGGCGAAAGCGACAGCTGAAACGGGCAGGCAACACAGCCTGCATATCGAGCTGGCGGTGCGCTCGGATATCGAACGTTTCCTGCGCACCGCGGTACGCCTGGCCAAGCTGATGGATACCGGTCTGGAAGTGGTGTTCAGGCAGGATCGGGAGATGCTGGATGCTGCGGCCCTGCCGTTCGTACAGGAAGTCTGCCTGTGGACCGGCCAGGAGCGGTTGACGTCGCGCTCGCTGCTGGCCAGTTCCATGCGAATCCAGGCCCAGCAGACGCGCAAGCTGCTGGCGCATATCGCCGAGCGTGAGGCCGTGGCCTACACCTTTACTGCCGAGCAGGAAGATTCGCTTACCGGGGCCGGGGTTTCCGAATCAACCGTGTACTGGGTTGGCGGGCGCTGTCTCTCCACGCGTTCCGAAAATTGCCCGGTTTGCGTGTTGACCGATGGCGATAGCAGGGAAGAGAGCCTGCAACAGGCCGCCGATTTCGCCCGCCGAACCGGTCGAGGTTTGAAAATCTACAGTATCGGTGATGCTCTATCTCCCCGGGGACTGGCGGGCAATGTCGAACTGGTCGCCGTTGATGATCTGCATGAGTGGCTGCGGCAGGCGACCGAGATGCAGTGTTTCGTTCTGTTCATGCACCGACGCCTGTATGCGGGCATCGCTGAACTGAAAGCCTTGCACAGCGTGCCCTACCCGGTTTTGCTGGTTTAAGGCGCAAGACCCTTGTCGTTGACTGATGAGGCAAGTTGTTGGCGACCTGTAGAAATAACGCTATGTGCGTGTCCACAGTCAAAACGACACACCGTAGCGTTTCCAGGTTTTGTTCCTACCCTGAAATATGGCCAGCCAAAGGTTGTTTGAGCGAGCCTAATTGCAACAAGCGAGGACTGCCGAGACAAAAGATATATCGTGACTCGCCTTAGTATAGGTCGCTGATCCGGCGCAACCCGAGTTGACTGATGCGGGGATACAATTTGTGGACGCCTTGTGGTTAGCCCTGACGATTCTGCAACCTGGGCTGGTCAAGTTGAAGGTGGCTTGGATAGCATTGCCTGAAAGGGTACCGAAAGAGCCACCGTTAGCGGCAGTGGCAGTGTATGAACCGTCAATATCACAATGTTGATTGTTATTGCCTGGCGATACCTCCCATACGTAAGCCTGGCCATTCCAGTTGGCCTTAACGCGGTAATAAACTGGATTGTCACACAAGCAGGGGTCCCCGCCCGGTGGTTGAGTCGTTCCACCATTCGGTGGTTGAGTCGTTCCGTTGTTGCCTGGTGGCGGAGTCGGGCCACCTGGCGCTTGCGTTGTTTGACCGATTCGCAATGAGCCGGAGGTGTCGGTCGTTACGGCGTGTGCCGGCAGGGCGATGACTTCGATGACTGGTTTATGCCAGACGGCTGCCCCTGCGACCATTCCGACCGTGGTCAGAGCTTTCCTGCGGTTTCTGAGTTTACTGCGTATACGCGTTGGCATGATGTCCTCCCAAGCACAGTATTAATAGTTATCATGCATACAAAGGCATGGGTGGTACGACAAAAGTATAAAACAAAACGATAAAAGGTGTCAATTAATAGATAAAAGGATATCGTGCCGCAGGTGTTTCCGGTTGATCCTGGGGTGAGGGCAGTGTCGACTAAAATCGCCGCGCTAGAACTCTTAGCCAGGAAGGGAATATGGTATGGGCGCACGCTTGATGGTTTGTTGCTGGTTTTTCCACAATGGGAAAGGAATATCCCTGAGGTCGCTCGAGTAGTTGAAGAGTTCAAAATCTTTGCTGTACAGCGTCCGCATGATTTTAACCATCGCGGGCCTGTAAATAGGATGCGACCGGGCGTTTGCTCCAGTCGATTGAGCGATGGGTGTTGTGCTGTTCCAGGGTTGTTTGCAGTTTGAGTCGTGCGCGTACCGGTTCGATCGACAAAGGGAATTCCTCGAATTTTCTGATATAGGCGCAAACCTGTGCGCCGTCAATATAGGTGTATGCGGTCTGTGGCAGGTAGTTCGACCCTTTGTGTTCGTGATCATGGGTAAGGATTTCAGGGAGCGCGATAATGAATCCGCTACAGTCGCCATACTGCTGCCGGTGGATATCGAATGCGTAGGGGTAGGCAGCCAGTAATCGAGTATAGGGACTGCGCACGATCGTTAACCTGGAATACTTTTGAAATATCCTTGTACTGACTAGCCGATTGGTGATGTAGGTGCTGACATGTTGAAGTTAAATGTCCACCTCTGCGTCCCAGCTGAACATCAGCGCACGGTTTCCCGTGTTGGGATTGGGTGCCTGGTCGAACAGCGGTCGCTCGATCGAAGAGCCCGTAGTTTTTACGATATGCAGGAAGATAACCTGTCGTTGGTGGTCAATCACGCGAGCATTGGGATACGCGTTATGAAATCGAACAGGGTTATTTTGCAGCGTGACAAACGGTTTTTGCCGTTTCAAATGCACAAGTTGGAAAAAGCAGGTAACGGACTGTTTCCAGATGCGTTCCAATCCACTAAAGTCGCCTTACGTGCACCCCCCGATGCACAGCTGGTTCTAGGAGGAACCGCTTTGATTACGTGAAACAGGTTTATTTGTTTATCTATTGGGTCGTGTTATCGCTGGCCTCGTCGCTGAGCCTGGCCGAACCCGCGTATGTCGGCGGGGAAGAATGTCGCAGTTGCCACGAAGTTGAGTATACGGCCTGGATGGGGTCGCATCACCAGCTGGCGATGCAGGTCGCAGACAAGAGAAGCGTATTGGGCGATTTCGATCAGCAGTCGTTCACCAAGGGCGAAATCACCACCACCTTCTTCCGCGACGGCGACCGCTTCATGGTCAATACCGAAGGCCCAGGCGGCACGCTGCGGGACTACGAGATCAGCTACGTGTTCGGCGTGTTTCCCCTGCAGCAGTACATGGTGGAGTTCCCGGGTGGGCGCATCCAGGTGCTGGATATTGCCTGGGATAGCCGCCCCGCGAAGCAGGGGGGGCAGCGCTGGTTCGATCTGCACCCTGGCGACGAGATTCCCGCCGGTGATGTATTGCACTGGACCGGTCCCAATCTCAACTGGAATTACATGTGCGCGGACTGTCATTCGACTGATCTACGCAAGCAGTATGATGAGGGATCGGAAACCTACAAGACAAGCTGGAAGGATATCAATGTATCCTGCGAAGCCTGCCATGGGCCCGGCTCCGAACACCTGGCCTGGGCTGACAAAAAGTCGGCAGGGGAGGAAT
>RRYU01001420.1_pt1 | contig 12002 bp, 8 predicted proteins | sample 2162651 | NCBI WGS metagenome assembly RRYU01 (sample SAMN10267283, study PRJNA491782) | microbial mat metagenome | isolation source: biomat in the production well | place: Japan: Minami-Kanto gas field, natural gas well KTG3 | collected 2017-06 | reverse complement strand
GGTGCGTGCTATTGGTGGTGAGGCTGATAAGCTCTCGATGCTGCGCCGCGCCGAGCGCGATCTGCGCGAACTTAACCTGCTCTACGAGATTGGCCAGTCACTCTCGATTAACCTCGATCTCTCCAGCCTGCTCAATGACATCAAGATCCGCGCCCCCAAGGTCGTAGGCGCTGAACGCTGCTCCATCTTCTTGCTTGATGAGCAGCGGAATGAACTGGTACTCGAAATCCCCGGCGAGCACCGTCAGTACCGCATGCCCGCTGATCGCGGCATCGCTGGCTGGGTCGCAACCCACGGCGTCGGCCAGATCGTCAATGATGTGGAACAGGATGTCCGCTGGTATGACGCAATTGGCCGCGAGGCGGAGTTCAATACCCGCTCCATCCTCTGCGTACCGATGCGTATCAAAGATCGTGTCATTGGCGTCATGCAACTGCTCAATAAGAATGATAATCGCCATTTTGGCGATCAGGACATGCAGTTGCTCACCACCCTGGCCGCCCAAGCTGCTATCGCCATCGAGAATGCCCGCCTCTACCAGAGCCTCAAGGAGGAGCGTGACCGCCTGCTGAGCAAAGAGGCCGAGACCCGCTATGCTATCGCTCGCGACTTGCACGATGGGCCGACCCAGAGTGTGGCCGCGATTGCGATGAATATCGAGTTTATTAAGAAGCTCTTCCGCGCTATGCCCGAACGAGTGCCCGCTGAACTCGATACGCTGGCTGAGTTGGTGCATAAGACCACTAACGACATCCGCACCCTACTCTTTGAGTTGCGTCCCCTCGGCTTGGAGACTCAGGGCCTGCTGATAACGCTCCAGCAGTATGTGGAACGCTGGCGCGATCCTTCTGGCAATACGACCCGCCTGCGCCTCGAAGCACCAATGAATGTGCCGCGCCTACCCGCCGAGATAGAGGCCGCTACCTTCATTATTATCCAAGAGGCGGTCAATAATGCTCGCAAACACGCCCATAGCGATGTGATTACGATCTATCTCTATGTGGAGGAGGATGCCTTTGTGGCCAGTGTGCGCGACCGAGGGCGGGGCTTTAATATGGCGCTCGTGGAGAGTAACTACAATACCCGTGGCAGCCTGGGCTTGCTCAATATGAAGGAGCGTGCCCGCCTGATCGGAGCCGAGTTGCGTATCCGCTCCGAACCCGAACAGGGGACAACGGTGGAGCTGCGGATTCCGTTGGCGTAGCACTGAAGGTAGCACCGGCTTCCAGCCGGTCACGATGCGTCACCGACCGGCTAGAAGCCGGTGCTACCTTCGGGCTTATTACCCCAAAACTTCCTTCACCAACTGGGCAATATCGGTAGGTAGGCGCGCCACCTTCACCCCTACCGCCTCAAGGGCGCGGATCTTCTCCTGCGCGGTGCCCTCACCACCACTGATGATCGCCCCCGCATGCCCCATCCGCTTGCCCTCCGGCGCGGTCTGTCCGGCAATAAAGGCCACCACCGGCTTGGTGACGTTGCTCTTGATGAAGTTGGCAGCCTGGATCTCAGCATCGCCCCCGATCTCGCCGATCAGCACAATCGCCTTGGTCTGATCATCCGCCTGGAAGAGCGCCAGAACATCCACAAAGCTGGTGCCGATGATCGGATCGCCGCCGATACCCACGATGCTGCTCTGCCCTAGCCCTAATCGAGTCAGCGCATCAACCGCCTCGTAGGTGAGCGTGCCGCTCTTACTCACCACCCCTACCGGGCCAGGAGTAGCGATATTGCCGGGAATAATTCCGACCTTCGCCGCGCCCGGCGTGAGCATGCCGGGGCAGTTGGGGCCGATCAGACGTGCGCCACACTGCTGCACGAACTCATAGGTGGCCACCATATCCAATGCCGGGATACCCTCGGTGATACAGACCACCAAGGGGATACCCGCCGCCGCCGACTCGCGGATGGCATCGGGAGCAAAGGCTGCCGGAACATAGATCACCGAGACATTCGCCCCGGTAGCCTCGACCGCCTCGCGTACCGTATTGAAGACCGGAACCTGCCCGTCAATTGCCGTCTGCCCACCCCGCCCCGGCACGACCCCGGCCACCACCTGGGTGCCGTAGGCGATCATCTGGCGGGTGTGGAACTCACCCTCCTTGCCCGTAATGCCCTGCACCAGCAGCCGTGTCTCGTTGTTAATCAGGATGCTCAAAGAACCCTCCAATAGACTTGAAAAGAAATCAGTGTTCGGACTCCGCCAGGGCAATCACGACCCCGGCACTCGTCCCAATCCGGTTGGCTCCGGCTGCAATCAGCGCCTGGGCATCGGCGAGGCTACGCACCCCCCCGGAGGCTTTCACCCCCATCTCCGCGCCGACCGTCTGGCGCATCAGCGCCACGTCCGCCACCGTCGCCCCACCACCGGCAAAACCGGTACTCGTCTTGACCATATCGGCTCCGGCTTGGGCGGCGATGATACAGGCAGCGACCTTCTCAGCATCGCTGAGCAGGGCCGTCTCGATAATGACTTTGAGTAACGCACCTTGACTGTGTGCGGCTGTAGCAATCTGGTGGATCTCTGCGCTCAGGTCGTGGTAGTGGCCTGCCTTGAGTAGCCCGATATTGAGCACCATATCGAGCTCGCGGGCACCATCGGCACATGCCTGCATCGCCTCAAAGACCTTGGTAGCACTGGTGGTGGCTCCAAGGGGAAAGCCGATCACTGTTGCGATCTTTACCGGGGTTGCTTCCAACAGATGGTGGCAGAGAGCAACATAACAGGGGTTGACACACACACTAGCAAAGGTATACTGAACTGCCTCCGCACAGAGTTGTTCGATCTGCGTTGGGGTAGCATCGGGCTTAAGCAGCGTGTGATCAATCATCTGGGCGATACGAACCGGGCTACCCGGCGTTGCTGCCCCCAGTCGGGAGCCATACACGAGATCTGGGACAGCCGCAAGTTGTGCGCGTACCTGCTGGATCAGATCCTGCATTATCAGGCTCCCTTCTGCCATATAACTACCAGACGCGAAGCATATTGTAGCATAGGTGCTGCTCCTGCTTGCTAGAACCGAAACAGTTGAAACCTCTAGCAAATAGGCCGATTTCCCTCTTGACAGGCTTGCTCAGGCATACGATTATAGATAGACAGGAGGTGCCGCATCAGTTTCATGCAGACTTGCTGTCTTATCGAGGCCGAATGATTATGGGGCACTCCTCCAATGAGCTACTTCCTCCACCATCTGAAGCAGATACCCGACTTCAGACGGTGGCCAATACGAGCCCCGATGGGATGCTCGTTGTTGATAACGACGGACGGGTCTGTTTCGCCAACCCTGCCGCTGAATCACTCCTCTCGCGTACTTCCAATGACCTGATCGGCCAGATCTTTGGCTTACCGATCATGTTTGGTGAGGTAGCCGAGATTAGTCTCATTCAACCTTCAGGTAATCTGTTAAGCGCAGAGATGCGCACATCACCACTGATCTGGAAGGAGGCACCAGGCTATCTGATCGTTTTGCGCGACTTGACCGAGCGCCGTCGCATTCAGGAGGCGCTGCGCGATGCTGAGGGCTTTAGCCGGGCCATTCTCAATTCACTCTCCCAGCATATTGCGGTGGTTGATGAGCGTGGTATTATTCTCTTAGTGAATGATGCATGGCGCAAATTTGCCGCCGAGAATGCTGATCACCACCTGTTGGTTGTAGAAGTGGGTGATAACTACTTCGATGTCTGTGCGTTGGTTAGTGAGGAACAAGAGTCCTATGCTAGCGCACTCTTGGAAGGGATGCAACGGGTTCTGCGGGGTGAACAATCACTCTTTGAACTCCAGTATTCCTACGATGACCCCAACGAGGAACGCTGGTTTCAGCTACGGGTTGTCCCGTTGCATGATACCCGGCGTGGTATGGTCATCTCGCACACGAACATTACTGAACAACGCCGTCAGGCCCGTGCTGCTGCTGAAGCTGAGGCGCTGCGTGAGCAACTTCAGGCCCGCGAACGTGAGTTGCGGGCACTAGGCAGTATCTCTGGGGGAGAGCAGGTACGCCCACCCATCCCGCACCATGAAGCGTCCCTGCATGCATCGCGCCCAACGCTCTTCTATGAGTATATTGAGCGTTATGGCTACCTCCTCAATTCGGCAGTCCAGGAACGTGGGTTTGGGGTTCCCGATAAAGATGCAGAAGCACGTGAATTGGCCATGCACCTTGGTGAGTTACGCGCAACTGCACGTGATGTGGTCGAGATCCATCTCACCGCACTACGTAATCGGAGTATGGGGACACCACCCGCACGCCAGCAAGCCTACCTTGAGGAGGGGCGGATGTTAGCCCTCCAGATTATGGGGTACTTGGTAGCCTACTACCGCGATGGAGTTGTTTCGTGATTCGTGAGTTGGGCAAATTTCGGTTACTATAGCATCATATCATTATGAAGATCGACGGACAGCCGTGAGCACCATTGTTCTCCAGCTTTTTATCGCCGGCCGCACGCCGCGCACCGATAATGCCATCGCCACGCTTCGGCAGTTGGTGGATGAGCATTTGAGCGGCTATCCGTGCGAATTGGTGATAGTAGATGTGCTGACCGACCCACAACAGGCCGAAGACCGTCAGATCCTGGCTACGCCTACCCTGATCAAGGAGTCTCCTTCGCCTCAACGCCGTATTATTGGCGACCTCGATGATGCCGATGGTCTGCTAGCGGCACTAAATTTGCCACCACCACCACCTGCATCGTAATATAGTATGATGCTAGGTCTTATCAGGGTGGCGGTGGCCGTTCCTGGCCAGCCGCCCCTCCCAGATGTAAGGAACTATGACAGCGCCTTTGTTTATCCCAATTACCAAGCTGCCGACCGGTATTCCCGGTTTTGACCATATCGCGAATGGTGGCCTGCCGCGTGGCCGTACAACGCTGCTCTCTGGTACCGCTGGGAGCGCAAAGACGGTGTTCGCTGCCCAGTTCCTTGCGGCGGGAATCATTCAGTTTAATGAGGCTGGGGTCTTTGTCACGTTTGAGGAGTCGCCCGATGCGCTGCGCCGCAATATGGCCGGCTTTGGCTGGGATATTGCGACTTGGGAGGCGGAGGGGAAGTGGGCCTTTGTTGATGTCTCGCCCCAACCCGATGTTGAAGAGGTGGTGCGTGGGGTCTATGATCTCGGTGGACTCCTCGCACGCATTACCTATGCGGTGCAACGAGTGGGCGCAGTGCGCGTCGTTCTCGATTCGCTCGGTGCTATCTTTGCGCGCCTCGATAATAATCATGTCATCCGTAGTGAACTCCTGCGCATCGTTTCGGTGCTGCGCCGCATGGGCGTCACGGCTATTCTTACGGCTGAACGTACCCAAGAGTATGGCGAGATTGGCCGCTATGGGATCGAAGAGTTTGTTACCGATGATGTGGTCATTCTGCGCAATCTGATCGAGGATGAGAAGCGCCGCCGCACGATTGAGATCCTTAAGTTCCGTGGTACTTCGCACCAGAAGGGCGGATTCCCCTTTACCGTCATCCCCGGTGAGGGTGTGGTGGTTATTCCGCTCTCGGCAATAGAACTCAAGCAACGCTCCTCCAATCTGCGTATCGGTACCGGCAACCCCGATATTGACCGCATGTGTGGCGGTGGCTTCTTCCGCGATTCGATCATTCTCGTCTCCGGTGCTACTGGTACTGGTAAGACGCTGATGGCCACGACCTTCCTTGCCGCTGGGGCTGCTCAGGGCGACCGGGTGCTGCTCTTTGCGTTTGAGGAGAGCCGCGATCAGCTCTTCCGTAATGCTACTGGCTGGGGCTTTGATTTTGAGGAGTATGAACAGACCGGCCAGATGCGCGTTGTCTGTCACTACCCCGAAGCGGCAAGCCTGGAAGACCAGTTGATCATGATGAAGAATGAGATCCAGTCGTTCCGCCCCCAGCGCGTGGCGATTGATAGTCTCTCGGCACTCGAACGTGTTTCAACGATGAAGGGCTTCCGTGAGTTTGTTATTGGTTTAACCTCGTTTATTAAACATCAGGAGGTGGTGGGTCTCTATACCTCCACCACGCCGACTCTGTTGGGTGGAACTTCGATCACTGAGGCCCACATCTCTACGATTACTGACTCGATCATTCTTATGCGCTACGTTGAACTCTTTGGAGAGATGCGCCGTGGTTTGACGATCCTGAAGATGCGCGGATCGGCCCACGATAAGGAGATCCGTGAGTTTACGATTGATGGCAGCGGTCTCCATATTGGCAAACCGTTCCGCACTATTTCCGGTATTCTCTCAGGCCAGTTCACCCATGCCGCACCCAGCGAGATCGAACGCCTTGGACGCCTATTTAAAGATAGCTCCGAAGTTGAATAGTGTCGGGAGTGGTGCTGGCCCAGCAAGACGCGGAGCATTGCTATGAGAGAGGGCCAGATTCCGAGCACTGAGCAGATCAGCCCTCCATCAACGCTCGCTGACCACCTTCCGCTCCGAACGATGTCGGCGCATAGTACCGATGCACTCCTACTCCTTGATACGGATGGTATTGTGCGCTTTGCGAGTCCGCCGGCTGAGGCGCTCTTCGGTCGGCGGATCAGCGATCTGATCGGTTCGGCATTCGGTGCGCCACGGGTGATTGACCAGGCGACGAATCTGGAGATTATTCGCCCCGATGGGAGTATCGCGCTCGCCGCGATGCGTATGCAGCAGCTCACCATTGATGGTGATCCTGCTTTTTTGGCGATCCTGAATGATATTACTGATCGCCATCGCGATGAACAACTGCTGATAGAATCGCAGCAGTTCCTCCGCTCGACGCTCGATGCTCTCTCTGCCCATATTGCGATTATTGACGGTACCGGCATGATCGTGGCCGTGAATCGGGCATGGCAGGAGTTCTCGCGTCATGCAGGTTATGACCCCTACCGCAGTGGGGTTGGCTATAACTACCTCCATGTCTGTGATACGGTGGTGGGTGATGAAGCCCCGATTGCACGTGCCGTTGCTACCGGGATTCGTGCGGTGATTGCGGGTATCCACGCACGTTACTACCTCGAATACCCGTGCAATCTTGGGAAGCGCCAACTCTGGTTTGCTCTGCGCATTACCCGCTTTGGTGATGGCGAGCATGTGCGGGTGGTGGTGGCCCACGAGGACATCAGTAACCGTAAACTGAGCGAGATCCTGAGTAATGAGCGCCGCCAAGTCTTGGAGTTGGTGGCACGTAGCCAGAAGCTGGAGGTGGTGAGCCAGCAGATCTTGGCTATGATCCGTAAACACTACCCCGGTATGCTCTATGCCGCACTGGCGCTGGCAGAATTGCCCGTCTACCACCTTGCACGCCCCGAACTCGGTACTACGGTGCTAGAGCGCCTTGATGCATGGGCACATACCCGCGCCACCGACCGTATGCGCCATGGTCAGGTTGAACATTGCCATCCCGATGATACCTGCTGGGCTGGGATGCAGGATCTGATTACCGATATTGGTCTCTCTGATTGTTGGGTCACGCCCATTCGCGCCCATACCGGGCGTATTGGCGGTATTCTGGTGGTGGTGCATAGCGAGCCAACTCCGATTGGCCTCGAAGATGCGCAGGTGATCGAGCTGGCCGAGCAGTTGCTCATGATTGCCCTAGAACAGCAGGAGCATACCCGCCAACTTGCCTACCAAGCTAAACATGATGCGCTCACCGGCTTGCCCAATCGTCTGCTCTTTGAAGAGAATCTGCGCCGTGCGATTGATGGGGCACGCCACTCTGAGCGCATGATCGCGGTGCTCTTTATTGATCTTGATCGCTTTAAGCAGATCAATGATACCCTCGGCCATACGGTGGGGGATACGCTGCTCATCCAGTTGGCGCGTCGCTTTGAGAGTTGTGTGCGTGGCTCCGATACCCTGGCTCGTCGTGGCGGGGATGAGTTTATGCTCGTCCTGACCGATATTGTCAATCCGCAACAGGTGGTGAAGGTGGCCCAGCGGCTCATGGAGTTGCTGCAACCGCCTTTCCATATTGCGGGTCACGAACTCTTTATCAGTGCCAGTATTGGAGCCAGTATCTACCCCACGGATGGTGAAGACCCGGATAGCCTCCAGCGCCGCGCTGATGCGGCGATGTACCGTGCTAAGCACCTGCGCAACAACTTCCAGTTCTTCGATCCTACCACCAACCAGACAACCCTCGAACGCCTGCGCCTAGAGAACTACCTGCGCCGTGCCCTGGAGCGCAATGAGCTCGATCTCTACTACCAACCCAAGGTGGATCGGCATGGCCAGATCATTGCCGTTGAGGCACTGCTGCGCTGGAAGCATCCCGATCTCGGTATTATTGCCCCGAGTCGCTTTGTGCCCATGGCCGAGGAGTTGGGTCTGATTATTCCTATCGGGACGTGGTGCATGGCGCGTGCGTTTAGCCAGGTGAGTCAGTGGCAGCACTTCGGCCACCCCATCGCAGTGGCCATGAATGTCTCGATCATTCAGTTCTCGCAGCCGGGGTTTATTGAGACGCTGCGCACGGTACTTGAGGAGACGGGGCTTGATCCGAACCTCTGTATTATCGAACTGACCGAGAGTATGTTGATCGGGGATCAGGCCAGTGTCACCCAGCGCCTCAATGATCTGCGCGCCTTGGGGATCAAGTTGGCTATTGATGATTTTGGTACCGGCTATTCATCGCTGGGCTACCTACGCCGCTTGCCGATCAGTATCCTCAAGATTGACCGCACCTTTGTCTCGGACATCGGGACAGATCGGGATGATAGTGGCCGGGCGATCATCAACTCGATCATCAATCTGGCGCACCACTTGGGGATGCAGGTGGTGGCTGAAGGTGTCGAGACCCTGTTGCAGCGCGATTTTCTGCATAGTGTCGGCTGCGACATGATCCAGGGCTACTTCTATACCGAGCCGCTGCCACCGCTCCTCATGGAGCATCTGATGGCCGCACAAAGCCTACCTAGCCCGAAGTGGAAAGAGTAGCCCCTACCCCACCGCCTGGGCATACGCAGCTTCTGCGGTGATCGCCAACGTATCCCAGGCAAAGTGGGTTGCCCGTTGGCGTGCGCCAATCCCCAACCGAGTACGAAGATCGGCGTCATCGAGCAGCCGTAAGATGGCGTGCGCCAATGCTTCCGGATTACCCGGCGCACACAACAACCCGCTACGCTCATGCTCCAGGTACTCGTTCGTCTGGCCCACATCACTGGCCACAATCGCCAGCCCAGCCGACATGAGTTCCAGTAACTTGGCCAACCCACGTGCCCGATTGATGAGGGTATCTTGGAGGGGCACGAGGGCTACATCCGCCTCAGCCAACACCGCAGGGATCGCGCCCGGTTGCAGCCAGCCACGATAGTCTATCATCGCGCCGATGCCCGCCTGCGCTGCCAGATCGAGCATCACGTCCTCCTCCCCGCGCTCGCCACGCCCCACCACCACCAAGCGGACATCCGAGCGGGTGTGGGAGATCAACACCAGTGCCGCGATCAGTTCGTGCAGATCAAATTCCCAGAAGCGGGTATAGAGCAGAATCGTTGGAGTACGCTCGCTGGCTGCGTGAACCTCGCACTTCATCTCGCCCATACCATTTGGAAGATAGAAGACCCGCTCTGGTGGTACTCCAAAACTCCACACCAGACTCTCTAGCGTGCGGCTCACCACCGTCACCGCAGCGGCACGACGAGGAAGATCGCGCTCTTGCCACGCGAAGAGCCACTTGGCGGAGCGCGGGTAGGGCAAGAGGTCATTCCAGCCCCCCCAGCCTTCCCAATCATCTGCATCCACCACCAACGGGATGTCTGGATGGCGTAGTTGTGCGCCAAGCGCCGCCAGCCCGCCATAACCCTTCGGCTTGAAGAGATGGAGCAGATCCGGGCGTTGCGCCATGGCCAGATGTAGCAGGCTATAGCTCTGCTCAAGGATGGCGAGTTGGCCGGGCCAGCGCGGGCTGTGGGTGTGGGCGACCGTGACCCCCGCGTAATCCACGCAACTCCCGGCGTCTTCGGGGTTTTGCACCGGTGGAGCCGCGATAAAGACGGAGTGTTCGCGGCGCTGGAGCGCATGGGCCAGTGGGAGCATTCGGGCCAGTAGGGTGCCTTTGGGTCGAATACCGAACGGGGCGATCATTACAATCCGCATGCATGCGTTCCTTTAGCCACATGAGGGCATATGCAACATCACCTTCGGTGGGGGTTCGGAGGTGGCTTCGCCGCATAGGCGTTCGGTTATACAGCGTATTGCGCCCTGGTTTTTGACCGCAGAGGACGCAGAGGAAGAACCGGAGGTATATTGTGCTTTGTACTCACAGGTATCGTGAAATCCATCCCTCTGCGTACCTCTGTGTCCTCTGCGGTTGATATGGTTTACCACCGAGAAAGATCAGCCGCGTTTGGCGCGAATGATCTCCATCATGTCACTCACCCGCGTCACCTTCACCCGTGGGCGGCCTTGCGCCACACCTGCGGCCACTTCGTGGGCATCAAGGATCTTCCAGTCGTCAAACGTGACATAGTTGATCTGGCGTGCCCGTAACAGATTGACGATGATCGCAGGATCACGACGCTCATCGGGAATTCCCTCCATCTCGGCAAGATCGTCAATCATCGCCGCCACCGTCGAGACTGAGTCGGGCTTGTTGGTTCCGATGATCCCAGAGGGGCCACGTTTCGCCCAGCCAACCACATATTCACCAGGCAGCACCTCGTCACGGTTCTGGAAGACCCGCCCGGCCACGTTGGGGATGGTGCCGGAGGCATCACTGAAGGGCACACCCGGCAGTGGCGAGCCACGGTAGCCCACCGAGCGCAGGATCATCCCGCACTGGAGCGTCTCGTAGTTGCCCGTACCAACGGCGCGGAGGCTACCATCGGGTGCTTGGATCAACTTATTCCGCTCGATAGTGACCGCAGCCACCCGGCTTCCCGAACCGATCACCCCGACCGGAGAGACGAGGAAGCGCATCACAATGCGCCGATTCGCCCCGGTGTTGCCGCGTTCGGCATAACTGCGGAGCGTCTCTACGTTCTTACGCGCCATCTTATCGTCGTTGAGCGACGCCTCACTGACCGGGTCGAGTAGCAGATCGGCGGGATCAATCAGGATATCCACCCCGTTCAGGGCGCCAAACTCCTTCAACTCCGGGTTGGTAAACGCAGCCTGGGCAGGGCCACGCCGCCCCAGCAACACCACCTCACGCACCTTACTCTGGCGGAGTGCTGCGAGGGCATGATCGGCAATATCGGTCTTGGCGAGGTCATCGGGATCAGCAGCAAGGATACGCGCCACGTCCATGGCCACATTCCCATTGCCCACCACCAACACCCGCTCATGGGCGAGGTTGAAGGTCAGATCGCGGTAATCGGGGTGGCCGTTATACCAACCAACAAAGATCGTGGCCGGAAAGCTACCATCGAGATCCTCGCCGGTAATACCCATCTTGCGATCCGACTGCGCCCCGACCGCATAGACGATCTGGTCATAGTGCAACTTCACATCTTCGTGGAGAATATCGCGGCCAAACGTGACATTCCCGAAGTAGCGGACATTGGGGGCTTCGGCCACCTTATCATAGACACGAGTGATCGCCTTGATATTCTGGTGATCTGGTGCGACACCTTCACGCACGAGGCCATAGGGCGTGGGTAAACGGTTGAAGAAATCAATCTGACAGACAAGATCCTTCTGTTTCAACAAGGCTTCGGCGGCATAGAAACCCGCAGGCCCAGATCCGATGATGGCGACCCGAAGCGGACGCTCCGCTGTTCCCAATTGGTTCGACATACTCAAACTCCTTGACAATCTCATTCCTCACGGCATCAGGGCAGCATTGGGGTCTCGGTCTCCTCCACGGGCGGGGTGGTACTCTCCGTCTCCTCCACGGGCGGGGTGGGGAACTCGGTCTCTACGGGCGGGGTGGTACTCTCCGCCGGCATACTGGGGGTCGCAGTCGGGGTGGGTATCGCAGTTGGTGGCGGGCTAGGTTCGCGGATCGCCACCTGGATCGAGGGCAATGCACCCACCACCTGGACACCCGTGGGCAAATTGACCACAACCTGTAGTTGATACACCCCTGGCCCTAGCCC
>RRYU01001009.1_pt1 | contig 12013 bp, 12 predicted proteins | sample 2162651 | NCBI WGS metagenome assembly RRYU01 (sample SAMN10267283, study PRJNA491782) | microbial mat metagenome | isolation source: biomat in the production well | place: Japan: Minami-Kanto gas field, natural gas well KTG3 | collected 2017-06 | reverse complement strand
CTGATTATGATCTCGGCGGGGCGCAGCCCCGCTGGTACCGGTCGAAGTAGGAGAAAAGTATGCAGCGTTTTGCCAGATATACCTGGGGCCTCCTGGCTTATAACCTGGTTGTTATTCTATGGGGAGCATTTGTGCGTGCCACCGGATCAGGGGCCGGATGCGGTAGTCACTGGCCTTCCTGTAACGGTGAGATTATTCCGCGTTCCCCCCAGATCGAGACAATGATCGAGTTTACCCACCGGCTCACCAGCGGCATTGTGCTGATCCTGGTGGTCGTGCTGGTGGCCTGGGCCTGGCGCATTTTCCCTCGTCACCACCCGGTACGCCTGGGGGCTGGCCTGACGCTATTCTTTACGATTACCGAAGCGCTGCTGGGCGCTGGCCTGGTGCTGTTTGAACTGGTCGCCGATAACGCCTCGGGCGCACGGGTCATATCGATGGCATTACACCTGGTGAATACGTTCCTGTTACTCGCCGCACTGACCCTCACTGTCTGGTGGGCTTCCAACAGCGGGACGATCCGGCTGCGCGGCCAGGGTGTTACGGGTTGGTTGCTAGGAGGTGCTATGCTAGCGATGCTTTTCCTGGGCGTCAGCGGAGCAGTGACGGCCCTCGGCGATACGCTTTTTCCAGCCGAATCGCTGGCCGAGGGCCTGCGGCAGAAGTTCTCGCCCACTGCGCACTTCCTGGTGCGTCTGCGCATCTATCATCCGGTGATTGCTATTCTAACCGGCATTTATCTGTTTTTTATGACGCGCATGATCAATCAGCAACGCCCCGCTGCAACTACTATACGCATGGCACAGATAGTGATCGTCCTGTTTGTGGTTCAACTGATTGCCGGGGCGATCAATATCTGGCTACTGGTACCTGTCTGGATGCAACTGGTGCATCTGCTGCTAGCTGACCTGATCTGGATTACCCTGATATTGTATAGCGCCGGTATCCTGGCATGGCAAACCTCGCCAGTGACCTATGCCAAAAGTACCCGATCCAGTACCATGGCAGCGAACAACAGCGCCAGATAGAGCAACGAGTACTTATAGAGGCCCCAGATATGGCTCTGCTCACCAGCACGCCAGACGTTCCATGCGTAGCGCAGGAAGACTGCCCCCAGCAGCAAGGCCAGGATCAGATAGATCATGCCCATCGCATGCAGCGGGGTCAGCAGCAGAGACATAGCTACCATGATTAACGAGTAGAGCCAGATCTGCCAGTGGGTTTCGCGCTGGCCAGCCACCACCGGTAACATGGGAATACCGGCCCGTGCATAATCTTTCTGCTTGACAAGTGCCAGTGCCCAGAAATGAGGCGGCGTCCAGTAAAAGATGATCACAAACAGCAGCACCGCTGGCAGAGTCAGCGTTCCGGTCATCGCAGCCCAGCCAACCAGGGGCGGAATAGATCCGGCCCCTCCACCAATCACAATATTCTGCCAGGTGCTGCGCTTGAGCCAGCGTGTGTAGAAAAACGCATAGTAGACTGCGCCGATCATGGCCAGAATGGCCGCCAGCATAGTCGTAAAGGTGGCCAGCACCACAAACCCCAGCACACACAGCGCCAGGCCAAAGAGCAAAGCATTGCGACCTGAAATACGCCCGCTGGGCACCGGGCGACGGCTGGTACGCCCCATGTTTATGTCAATATCATGGTCAAAGGCACAATTGATCGCTCCAGCCCCGCCAGCCGCCAGATAGCCGCCTAGCATGGTCCAGAAGATCAGTGCCAGCGACGGCATACCCGCATCAGTAATAAACATGGTTGTCAGGGTAGTCACCAGCAGCAACATAATGACCTTGGGCTTGGTCAGGCTGATATAATCATTCAGCAGGGTCGGTCGCCGTGCAGGCAGGCCAACCAGGTCAGGCGACGGCACATGCGCTACAACCGGCAGCGGGCGACGCAGGGCCAGAATACTCAAGGCCACCACTGCGCTCCAGAGTACCAGGTGCAACCCCGTCATCACCGAGGCCAGCGACGGCATCAGGATGGCACGGTTTGCGGTCAAGACAGGCACGGCGATACTCACAAACAACAAGCCGCTTGTGAGCAGCACGCCACCTAGCAGCATGCGATCCTGACGCCGCGTACGCCAGGTTGACCAGCACATACCCAGGCCAAACAGCCCGGCCATAAGCACAGCCCCCTGGTGGCTACGAGCCAGTAATCCACTCATCTGTGGCATAGATGTTTCGCCATAAACGGCGGCCTCGGCTATGCCAGCACTGGTCAATACCAGTAACGCAACCGCCAGCGCAGCACCAGAAATCACCTGACGATAGCGTCGAGCTTGCTGCATCGTACGCCCACCCACACGCATATTGGGCGTACGACGCCCCTCATCGGCAACGGTCAATGCCACCGCCGGAATAATCAGACAAGCCAGCACCAGCATAGCCAGACCCAGATGAAACATGCGGATCAGTTCGGGCATATCAGTACGCACAATCAGGCCACCAAGCCCGACTTGCACTAACACAGCCAGCGGTGCCAGTAGGGGTGGACGACGTACCCACGGATCGGCATCTTGTCGCCGCCAGGCGATCCAACCACTGATGCCGATCAATGCGACAACCAGCAGGGCCAGCAGACGATGCAGATAGTCAATCCAGGCGTACATCTGGGGCGGAGGGACGATCTGGCCGTAGCAGAGCGGCCAGTCAGGGCAACCCTGCTCACCAACCACCATTCGCACAACGCCACCACTTATCACCAGAATACACGTAGCAATGGCACTTATGATCAGGAAACGACGAAAGGTAGAAGTATTCATAAAACTATTTCCCTATCATGACCTGCATAGAAAATACGAGCACAACCACCGTTACCACGGCTGGAAGCAGCGTCCAGGCCAGTTCACGGCGAGACGTATCCCAACGCATCAAGGGCTTATCTTCACCATCGGGTTGACGAAAACGCACTGCGCTCCAGAACAGCAAGATCTGGACAATCACAAACGTTAACACAGCCACGCCAAAGATAACCCAATAAAAAGCCTGTATCATCCCAGAGACTCCTTCACCTGTGTCGAAACAGAACGTTTTATGCTATGGTGGCGCACATAGATTGGATACCCCACCATCAGCACCGTTGCAAATGTAAACCACTGCAAGGCATAGCCCATATGCGGCCCCTCAGTCAAATCCAACTCAGGCTGGTCGCGGTAGGGCATGCTGATCCAGGCCGGATCAGGGGCCTGTTGCACATAAATGGGCAACAGCGCATAGGATACCTGTTTATCGATACGCAGCACATTGACATTATTCCAGGCCAGCAACTGCTCGCCAGGCACCGGCGGCGGGTCGGGTATGCCGCCAAAATCAGGTGTAGCCCGCGAAGCCCGTATAATGCCCTCAACCTGCACCAGGCCCGGTTCATCATACGCCCCCCAGGTCGATGGATCGGCATCTTCGGCGGGAATCCAGCCTCGGTCAACCAGGACTGCCTGATCGGAGCCATTGATCACCAGCGGTGTCAGCAGATGAACGCCATACTGATTGTTCCACACCTGGTTGCGAATCGTCACCTGCTGAGCATGGTCATAGCGCCCCTCCACAACGACCGAACGATATTCCATGTCTGTGAGAGCCGTATCGAGCGCAGCACCAGCCAGATGCAACGGCGGTTGTTCAATCTGGGCCGTAACACGTGTATTAAATGCACGCCGCTGCTCTAAGCGATCCAGTTGCCAGATACCCAACCGGATCATCACGCCTACTGCCGCAAGCGCGAGTAACGTGGTCAACAACCAGCGGCGACTGATTAAAGTACTTAAAAGTGTTATCATCGGTTTAGATATGGTTTCAAACTGGCCAATTTTACTGTACCATTCACAGACGAATTGGTCACGTGAGTGACCCTACCCCCCTCTCCCTCAGGGCGTATCATGACCCACAACTTTCCCTCATCAGGATGCAATAGAGCGGGCAGATTGCTGCCCTCTACGGCTACCGGCGGGGCTGCGCCCCGCCGAGATTCTCGTGTTGTCGGTTTGGTGTGGCGGCAAAGCCGCCACACCAAACCGACAACACTTTTTTTGCGGGGGCCGGAGGCCCCCGCACGTCCCCACGGGTAGGTAACGTATAACCCTCAGAGAGAGGGGGCAGGTTGGCCAATCTCGTTATGCCGTCCTGTCGGGGCGAAACATCTTTCGCCCCGACGCCCACGGTTAATGTATCGGCTTGCCATTCCCGGATGGATGCTCTTCGGAGCCAGTCAGCGCAGGCAGATGAATATCCAGAGCGGTACGTTGTTCGCCCGATCCACTTTGCCGGGAGGGCAACGGAATCACCAGAATGCTATAGATAGCAATCAGCGCAATCGTCGGCGGAGCCACAAATCCCACAGCCAGGATGCGCGACTGCCAGGACGTTCCGCGCTGCACCACATCCAGTCCTAAATAACGGGTCGCTTGAAACGAGCAACCATACGAATACTTATTGGCCTGATCAAGCGCAAGCCGCCCGCTCGAGTGAGGTGGAATCCAGATCGGCCCGAGTTGATGATCGGTAACATCCTCATTTTTGACCACCAGCACATCGCCAACCACAAAGACCATATCTTCCAGAACGACCGGCCCCTGTTCGCCAGCCGCCACCTGGGCAGCGGTTCCAGCCGGAATAACCAGTTCTATCTCTTGCGGTTCACGGTCGCTATCATCGCGGAGCAACTGATATGATCCCTCGCTGATCAATATGGCCAGCAGCAACCCTATCACACCAGCAATTAACAATCGACGTACAAGTGGATGCATCATCATACTTTTTCTCCCACGAGATAGCGTACATCCTGAACCATATCATGCACATCTGTACCAAACGCATACGTAAGACGCAGATGGCCCTGATTATCAATGACATAGATCCGTGATGTATGATCCACCAGATACCCAGCCGCACTCCCCACAAACTGCTTCTCCTGGTAGACGCCATAGTTTTGCCAGACTGGTTCCAGCACAGCGCGATCGGCACTCAGACCATAGAAAGATGCATCAAAAGCCTGCATATAGCGTGCCAGGTATGCTGGCGTATCGCGTTCAGGATCAACCGTCACAAACACAAACTGCACCTGGTCGGCCTGCTGGCCTAACAGCATTTGCACGCGCTTAAACTCCGCCAGCGTAGCTGGACACACATCAGGGCAGTGCGTATAGCCAAAGGCCATCATGACCACCTTGCCCTGCTGATCACGCAGGCGAAACGTTTCGCCATGCTGATCATTCAAACTAAAATCAGCTGCTACAACTGGCGGATCAATCAGTGAACCGCGAAAGGTATATGGCTGAGCCAATAACCGCGTTCCAACCAGCAGAAACAGCAGCGCAGCCAGGATGCCTGTAGCAAGGTATATATATTTTCTAGGCATAGCACACCTCTGTACTAACTTTCACGTAACCGTTCAGGTGGGGTGGTCGGGGGGGCAATGCCCCTTCCGGAGTCTCTTCTTTTCGACCCGTTGTGGCGGCAAAGCCGCCACAACGGGTCGAAAAGAAGGTTTCGCGGGGCCTGCAGCCCTCGCGCCCCCGCTGGCGCAGGTATCGCCTGAACGGTTACAACTTTCACAATCTATCATGGCACATATAATGCATAGTTTTAGTAGAAATAATGCCGAAAGGCTTGTATCTGTGTCAGGATCGATCTATAATTGATAACTCAAGGATATAATTATCATTCCATTTTCCCCCACTTCCGAATCACCACCGGTCTATTTCAACATCCCACCACACCAGCCGGTCATCAATGTATGACAGGAGCGAGTTCGTTATACCCAGAGCAAAGGGAATAGAAAATACAATCTGTCTGTGCCCATTGGGCGACGGTAGCATATAGGGAACAGGTGCGAGGTTGGTGTACCTTCGCGCCACAACGCATGAGGAGATCGTATTATGAGTACTGAAATGAACTCCACACCCACAACTCGTTCAAACACTACCTTCCGTGACCCTGGCCTGACTTTCAATCGAGCCGAACTACTTGCTGGCATACAGGCTGGCGTAGGCGCTGGCTATGTTATGGGCATTGTTGCTATGGTCGTATCGTGGATCCATAACTGGGGCTTCTGGCTGCCCTTTAACGACGTGGCTGGTTCACTGGTTCCAGGGTTGGTAGGGATTGGAACATTTGGCTTTAACCCGGCAGCCGTGCTGATTGGACTTATCGCTCACTTTAGCACCTCAATCCTACTAGGACTGGGCTTTGTGGCGCTCTATAGTGGCATTCTAAAGTTGAGTTTTGCGTACGGCATTCCGGTATCAGTTGGCCTTGTGTATGGCCTGATCACATGGCTAGTAGCGCGTTTTCTGATTTTGCCCATTCTTGGCTCTGCCATATATGCTGCACCTGCCTTTCTTGTGGCGCACCTGGTTTTCGGAGCCACACTGGGCCTGCTCTATCCGCGTATGCCGGCCCGTGGCCATCGCCAGGTTGAGTGACCTGACTAGAAAACACTGGTAGCCTATTTTTCACCACGAAGATCACAACATGTGCAAGCAGACATTATGGATGCACCATTTTTGTGCCCTTCGTGGTGAGAAAGTACGCTGATCTCAATCTGCCATATACGCTTTGCACCCGCCATCTAATGCTCTAACAGCGACACTGGCGACCCGATCAGATACAACGCCGGGTAGAAAAAGATCCAGACGACGTCGATAAAATGCCAATAGTTGGCACATGCTTCAACCATCCAGTGACGTTCAGCCGAGAAACGCCCCTTGCGGCCATTAAAATAGATAACCAGCAGAAAGATAATCCCGGTGACAACGTGGAAAGCATGCATACCGGTCATCATAAAGAATATCGACGCCATAGCACTCTGGCCAGGCCCACCGATATGCTGAATAGCCTGCGGCCACTCAATCGCTACCACGCCGATAAAGAACCCCAGCCCCATCACGATAGTCACCAGGGTACTACGCAGAAACCCCTTCACATCGCCATGCTCCATCAATGTTTCGGCACGGTTCATAAAGAAGCTACTCGCCAGCAGCACCGACGTTACAAGCAACCCCAGTGTCTGCGATAATTCGGGGCGTGTGCCTCCCAGCAAATAAAAGCGACTAAAAAACAGCGCACCAAACATAAAGCCGTCCGAGATAATAAACAGCCACAGGCCAATGCGTGCAGTACGTACCATATGGCGATAAGCTGCATGATCTTCGTGCGGTGACGCATGCGAGGCCACACCATACGTTGATATATCCTGTGTAGCCATTAATGTCCCTCCTCACCTGTCGAAAATACCCGTGGCAGGTGCATAAAGTACTGCACGACAATCACGCCCTTGACCAGCGCCAGTGCCAGCAAGAGCCAGCCTGATGGAAACACCAGACCCACAATAAACTCAATCACAGTCAACACGGCCAGAATAACCAGAATAACCACACCACGCCGCACTGCCGCGCCCTTTGCCGTCTTTGCATCATGCATAATTAGCTCCTAAAACCAATACCTTTCACATATGGCATGAACTTAATCACCAGGGGCCGGTTCTAACTGTGGCCTTGGTGCAGGTCGTCCACGATCTTCGGGCGGGTTCATATCGACATAGCGTGACCCGGCCAGACCATAGTCATACGGTTCACCCACCACCACAAAGGGGCGATCATAGTTATGTTGCGGCATTGGTGACGGAACCTGCCACTCGGGCGAACGCGAATTCCACAGATTGCCAGTAGCCTTCTCGCCATACAACGCGCTATGGATCATGTTGCCCACAAAGATCAGCACCGAGATGGCAATCAGGAACCCTGAGAGCGTCACCAGCAGGTGCGTGGTTTCAAAGCCGAGCAGCATCGGATCATAGTCGGCAATACGGCGGCGCATACCCATCAGGCCAACCCAGAACATACCACCAGTCATCAGCCAGAATGCTGGCGTCATCAACCAGAAGTGTAGCCAGCCCATGGTTTCATTCATGCGCCTACCGGTAATCTTGGGGAACCAGTAGTAGATCGCCGCAAAGAAGGGATATACAAAGCCGCCAAACATCGTATTATGGAAATGCCCCACCACAAAATAGCTATCATGCAGATGCAAGTCGGTCGATACCGTTCCATGGGGTGGCCCGGTCAGACCACCAAACAGAAAGACCACAATTGCCCCCAGCACAAACAGCATTGGCGTGGGCGACTCGATTTTGCCTCCCCAGAGCGTACCGACCCAGCTAAAAAACTTAACCCCGGTAGGTACAGCCACCAGCATGGTCGAGTACATAAAGGGCACCCGCAGGTATTCTTCCATACCTGATGTAAACATATGATGTGCCCAGACCAGGAAACCAACCAGGGCGATCGCAATCGATGACATAGCGATCCAGCGGTAGCCAAACAGCGGCTTGCGACAAAAGACCGGCAGCAATTCACTGATAATGCCCAGACCAGGCAACACAAAAATATACACCGCCGGATGCGAATAGAACCAGAACAGATGTTGGAACAGGATCACATTGCCGCCCTTGTCGGGGTTAAAGAAACCCATGCCAAACAGGCGTTCAAACATCACCAACTGGAAAGAAAGACCAATCAACTGTGTAGCTGTCAACCCGATCAGCGAGGTTGCAAACGCGGCCCACACAAAGATCGGCATACGGAAGAGCGTCATACCCTTCACGCGCATCATCAGCGTGGTGGCAATCAAATTAAGCGCACCCAGGATGGAAGACAGGCCGATAAGATACACACCCAGAAAGAACATCTGCACGCCTGGAAACGTGCGTGCGCTCAACGGCGGATAGCCAGTCCAACCACTTTCAAAGCCGCCAAAGAAGACACTTGAAACCACCAGCAGCGCACCAGGTATGTTGATCCAGAAGGCAAACGCATTCAAGCGCGGGAAGGCCATATCGGTGGCACCGACCATCATCGGCACAAGATAGTTTGTCATCGCAGCAATACCAATCAAGATTGCTGCGATCATCACAATCCCGTGCAGACCAATCAAGGTATTGAACTGTTGCAGCGTCACGATCTGCAAACCGGCCAGTGCCAGTTCGCTGCGAATCGTCAGGGCAAACACGCCCGCCATTAAAAACAGCACAACACCTGTAATACCATACTGCACACCGATCACCTTATGGTCGTAAGACACCTCGAAATAGCGCCGCCAGCCGCGTGGATCATGACCATGGGGCACATGTACATCCTCACCCATAGCGATCTTGAACCAGTCTGTCAGCACACCAACACCTACCATAAAGCCAATCGCCCCAACCAACCCCGCTACTACCAGTACCGGCTCATCGGTAGTTAGGGTAGACAATAGCGGCGGCATACCCATCAGCACACGGATCAGCATCACCAGACCCGCGCCGAGCAATGAGCCGACGATCTGGCCCAGAATGCCCCGAAAAATTCCCAATGAGAGGACTTTCATGCAGCGTACTCCTTCCAAACCCCCGGAATATAGTGATTATATCTTTGCTGAAGACCCATTGTGGCAGCTACTTCAGGCTCGCTATATAGGCAATCAAGGCATCTATCTCTTCGTCTGACATCAATCCTTGATAGGCTGGCATAGACGGCGCAAACCCCTGGGCAACCTGACTATTTGGATCGAGGATCGAGTTACGCAAATACGCTTCATCAACCGTCACCACCGTACCATCGGTCAATGTGCGTTCCGTGCCATAGATACCCTGCCAGCTTGGCCCCACCAGCACCGACCCGTCTACTGAGTGGCAACTGATACAACCCATATCAGTAGCAAGTTTCTGACCCTGCGCAGCCAGATCGCCGCCAAAGTCTGTCCCAGCCTGCTGTTCAGTCAGCCATGTCTCAAAGGCAGCTGGCTCAACCACAATCACCGGGCTGTTCATATAGGCATGCGCCCCGCCGCATAATTCGGCGCAGCGTACTTTATACTCACCTATTTCAGTGGGTGTGACCCGCAGCTCACGCACAAAGTTTTCACCAGGCAGGGCATCCTGTTTCACGCGGAACTCGGGCACCCAGAACGAGTGAATAACATCAAGCGATGTCAGCTTGAGTAGCACCTGACGATCTTTGGGCAGATACAACTCCGAGGAAGATACGCCATACTCAGGATAATCAAAGCTCCACGACCACTGAAAGGCCGTCACATTGACTTCCAGCGCCTGAGGATCAACGCGCACAGTCTCGTCTAATGACTGGGCACCTATGTAGGCGAAATATAGCACAATTGCCAGAGGAATGATCGTCCAGAAGATTTCCAGGCCAGTATGCCCCTCAAAGTGATCGCCTTCACCTTCTTCACCACCACGCCGCCGGAATACAACCAGACTGTAGAGCAGAAAGACAACGATGACTGCAAAGAGGAATGAGATGACCCTGAAATGCATCGAGAACATACTGTCGATGGTTACTGCCTGACTGGCCGCCTGAGTGGGTAGCAGTGGCAGGGTATCCAGAAGATAGCTAACCCCGAGTGTGGTAATGATAACTAGAACCGATACGATCAGAAAATGCTTTATGTACTTCATGCAGAACACCTTTTCCTATGCGCAACAGCCTTCCTGTAACATGTCTGGAAGCCATGATCTGGAAATTAGTGCGTTTCTTCACAAAATTCACAAAAACTAGTATAACACCCTGGTTACAAACTGTCAACCAGAATCCGGCATCCTGATGCGCTGAAACCCACTCAAAAGCTTGTAGCAGTGAACTGTTCTACACGGAACCAGACCGGACGAATAAATATGCAAAAAGATAACAAGAGGTGTGCAATTGCATGAATCGCAACCCACCAGATATCTGTCTGGATCACAGAGCGTTGATCGATGATGTTGGCAAACAGTGTGGATGTGATGTGTGGCTGCGGTATACGGTACTGGTACTACAAGTCTGTCGGCGACACCTGATTAACCATTGCTGTTGCAGCATGCTCAAAATAGGAACGCATACTACTGCGTGCCGGTTCGGCTATACCTATCTCATCAATTGCGGCCAGCATATGCGCCAGCCATGCATCCCGTTCCGTCTGCCCAATTGGAAAAGGCGCATGGCGCATACGCAAACGAGGGTGACCACGTGAGACACGGTAGCGTGGTGGCCCACCAAAAAACTGGGTTAGAAATAAGAATTGATGCTCTTTGCCTGGTTCGAGATCGTCGGGAAACATGGGGCGCAGCAATGCATCGTCTGCAATCCGGGCATAAAAGATGTCTACCAGCCGACGAAAGGTAGCATCGCCGCCAATTTGTTCATAAATGCTTGGCGTACTCATGGGTATGGTTCTTTATTAGGTGAAGGTTTCTCAGGGGGTATTGTAGCACAACTCACAGAAAGCGTAGACTCGCAAACACAAGCATAACCATCATGATTGCCACCACAACGGCTGCCGAAACCCACCAGCGCGGTCGTGGCGCTGGTTTTCGCCCAACCAGTTTAGCTAAATCCAGGTTCAGCAGCGTACTATACGCCTTCAAGGCATCACGTAATTGTGTACGCGGCACATAGTCGAAATGCTCATACTCGATCGCTTGCAAAAATTCCCAGCGCACGCCACACAGTCGTTCAGCCTGGTGCAGCGTCAACCCCCGTTGTTTGCGTGCCTGGCTAAAACTCCGCCCCAGGCGCTCTTGCGATACCCACAGGTCTGTCCCTGATGAAGGTGAATTGCCCGAAGCAGCCGTACGGGTGACATGCTGCGCTGCACCGGATGTCCCCACTGTTACCGACAAAGCAGTCGTATCGGTATATGACTGCTCTTTCTGACTAGTGGCTGATCCATGGTTGCGTCGCAGAACCGCCTCAATACGGGCCAGGAGTTGCGCCAGACGAAATGGCTTGGTGACATAATCATCGGCACCGGCATTCAATCCGGTGACAACATCATCATCGGCACCCCTGGCAGTCAACAGGATGATTGGAATGCTAGAGTAGCTGCGTACCTGACGACAGAGATCCCATCCGCTCATATCCTGCATCATGACATCCAGCAGCAACAGATCAGGCTGGTCATCCAGCAAACGTTGCAGCGCCTCATGCCCACTCTGCGCTGTGCTGACCATATACCCTGCGCCACTCAACTGATAG
>RRYU01018229.1_pt1 | contig 12016 bp, 13 predicted proteins | sample 2162651 | NCBI WGS metagenome assembly RRYU01 (sample SAMN10267283, study PRJNA491782) | microbial mat metagenome | isolation source: biomat in the production well | place: Japan: Minami-Kanto gas field, natural gas well KTG3 | collected 2017-06 | reverse complement strand
GGTTTGGTTCCGTCGGGTGCGTTAGCGAAGTACCCCTGAATAGTTACACTCCACCGTGACTCCCGAGCTTCCGTTGTTATCTTCTTGTGCCCTTTTATCTCCCGGTTCACCGTTTATGGTGGACATAGGCCCATCCTCTAAATAATTTAAGAAGCACAGGAAATTACGCCAATCCCTTCATCCCCCCCTACATATAACAGATAACAGAGCCCGTGCAATCTGCCCAATTGATTCAATGAGCGCTGACTTTGCAATGAGAGGAAGCCTGGTTTTTACGCTAGACTCATACAAACTTGAGGCCAGTGCTCCTGCACGGCAGAATCTCCCCACCTTCCACATCCCACGAGACCGCCATGAACTCCCGCGTTTATTCCCCCATCGACACCCTGCTGATCAACCTGGATCAGGGGGTGCGCACCCTGTTCGGCAGACCCCAGGTGACCGAACGACAAAATCCGGCCAAGGGCCTGGAGGAGACCGAGCTGAGCGATCAGGAGCGCAGCCACGTCGCCCGCCTTATGCGCATCAACCACACAGGCGAAGTCTGTGCCCAGGCCCTGTACCAGGGGCAGGCACTCACTGCCAAACTGCCGGAGGTGCGCGCCAAACTCGAGCGCGCGGCCCAGGAGGAGAACGATCACCTGGACTGGTGCGAGTCACGTATCAAGGAACTGGACAACCGCAAGAGCCTGCTCAATCCCTTGTTCTATGCCGGCTCATTCGCCATCGGCGCCCTGGCCGGGGCCGCCGGTGACAAGTGGAGCCTGGGATTCGTGGTGGAAACGGAACGCCAGGTCGAGTCCCATCTGGAAGGCCATTTGCAGCAGGTACCGGAGCACGACGCCAAGAGCCGGGCTATTCTGGAAAAAATGAAACATGACGAGATCGGTCACGCCAACCTGGCCCAGGCCGCCGGCGGCGCGGAACTGCCGCAGCCCATCAAGCTGGCCATGCAGCTGACATCCAGGCTGATGACCAAATCGGTATATTGGATTTGATGCAATCCGACATGACGCGATGCCGGTTGCACGCAGCCCGATAAGGGCTATGCAATGGCCGCCACAAGTCTCGCGCAGTAGAAGTTCTGCAGTGCATGATTCCGACACCCTGATCCAGGTCGCGTATTCCACCCCACGATCAGTTATCGGCAGTTCTCCGCAGCCCATCTGTGCGTTCCGCCTTCGCCACCGGCGGATGGTAGATTATCTGCACACAGGTGCCATCCGGATCATAACAATAAAAGCTGCGGGCACCGTCCCTGTGGGTGCGCGGGACGCTGCGCATGCGCACCCCCTGGGACAACAGATAGTCATACCAGCGGTCGACTTCATCCACAGTGGCGAAAAAGAAACCGATATGGTCAAGGCGCTGACTGGCCTCGTCCCACACCGCATCCGCAGGGGCGCGATGCAGGGCCAGATTGTCTGATCCTGAGCAGAGATAGAGATTGTCCGGATCCGGGCGCCATTCCTCGCGCATGCCCATGAGGTCCACGTAAAAATGCTCGCAGGCCGCGAACTCCCTGACGCACAGGGCCACGTGGCGCATGCCGATACCGGCGGGCGGACGTTTCATACCGCCAGTTCCTCCTGCACCCGAATCCACAGATCTTCGCCGAACAGCTGAGGTATGGACAGGGAGGGAGGCACCGCCCCCTGGTTCAGCAGGGTGTCATGGAAATCCCCCACGGAGAAATCTTCGTCGTCCTGCTGTTGCAACTCCCGCGCCTGATGCAACAACATCCAGCCCACCACACCGGCCAGGGCATCAGCCGGCTTGCGCGCCAGGTCCACCAGACAGCGCCGGGCGCACTCGGGATCGGGCTCCAGTTGGCTCATCCACTCCAGGGCCTGCTGGGTGGACAGACGTCCGGTATTGAGATCCACGTCCAGAAGGGCAAGACCCAGGGCGTACAACTGGTACTCCAGTTGTGCCCGGGTATCGGCCTGTCTGTAGTATGTCCCGCCCGCCAGGAACTGGCGCATGTACAGATCCCAGGCAATGGCGAATGAATCTGCGGGCGCCAGGCGCCTGGGCATGGACAGGGTACCTGTCAGGTCGGTGAACGCCAGCAGATGGGCACCGGTCCAACTCTGTTGAATGCAATGCCCGCGGATGGAGGAACGGGTCTCGCCCATGCGGGAGTCATGTTCCGTATGGCCGGAGATGAAAAACACCCCACCCTCGCGCTCGAGTTCCCGCATGTAACCGCTGCTGCAATCCCCGGGACGGGGACATGCCGGCCGCTCCACGATACGCAGCGAGGCATTCGGCAGGTCGATGAAGGCATTGCTTCGCACATGAGTGCGCAGGCGATTGACCTCTTCCCGATAGACATTGAGCCGACGCTCTCCACTGAAGCGCTGCTCGGGTTTCAGGTCAAGCTTGAGATGACGTGACAGGCGTCGCCTGGTGTCCCGGTACATGGCCTGAACATAGGTCCGCAGGCTATTCAATGGAACAGTTATGAAATGACGGTGTTCCAGCAGGCGGCGGAAATGGGCATCACCACAGCCGAGTCGCCCCCGGGCTCGGGGAACTACGTCGTCACGCAAGGCATTGGCATAGCCATGGATGGCGCTTACCGCATCGTCACAGGCATGCTGTACATCACCCCTGCCACATTTGTTGCGCAACCAGACACTGTCGCTCAGGCTATTGAGGTAATCCACGCCTGCCTGGGCCTCGTCCAAGGCCACTGCCGCCATCTCCGGGGCAATCAGTTCGGGCATCTCGGCCAGTTGAGTGCGGGCCTGGCGCAGATAGCCCGGCACTGCCTGCAGCAGATGCATCAAGGTGTCGTGCAACTCGCAGGGGGGGTGCAGCGTGAGCAGGAAAATTTCCTGCACCGGCAGGAAACGGGTGGGGTCCAGATGCCGCCAGTCCCGCGTATACAGCTCCTGATACTCCAGTTGCGCCGACTCCAGCAACAGGCGGTAATCGATGTGACGGGCCCGATCAAGGGCGGCATGATCCAGTTCGCCCATGGCCACCATGAGACTCTCCAGCCAGGCGCCCAGGGCGGCCAACTCGTCATCATCAGTGGCAGGCAGCAGGTTCTCGAAACCCGCCACTCCCAACTCGATGGCCAGGTCCGGATGATAGCGGAACCAAACCGGATAGAACTCGTCGATCAGAGCATCAAAGGCCTCTGCCTGCTCAGACATCGGTAATCTCATAGTCGTGAGTGATCGTGGCCGTCGCACCCAGCATGAGGGAAGCGGAACAGTATTTTTCCGCACTCAGCGCGATGGCCCGGGCCACCCGCGTCTCACTCAGACTGCGTCCGCTGACAATGAAGTGGGCATGGATGCGGGTGAACACCTTGGGGTCGGTTTCCGCCCGCTCCGCCTCCAGCAGGACTTCGCAGGCGGTCACATCCTGCCGCGCCTTGCGCAGAATGAGCAGCACATCGAACTGGGTACAGCCGCCCATGCCGATCAGCAGTAATTCCATCGGCCGCAGCCCCAGGTTGCGTCCGCCGAATTCCGGCGCTCCATCCATCACCAGGGCATGGCCGCTGCCGGATTCCCCGACCATAGCCATGCCGTCCAGCCATTTGACTCGTGCTTTCATTATTTATTTCAATTATTTTATCCGATGCGAGACTACCACAGTTCGACAAGTTGCAGGAGCTTGCTAGAATCCTGATATTAGTTCGGAAAACTCACCATCCCTGAGCACCGGCCAGACGATCCGCAAAGGGGTTTGCAGTGTGCCGCATGAGAATACGGTAATACAACGGACACAATGAAATGACCATTATCAAACCGCCTCCACCGGAGCCGGGCTGGCTGCAGCCCTTTTTGTCCCATTGTCATCGCCGCCGCTATCCCAAACAGACTGAGATCATGCGCGCGGGCGATCCTGCGGACGTGCTCTACTATCTGGTGGACGGTTCGGTCAGTGCCCTGATGGAGGACGAGGACGGCCGTGAAATCATCCTCGCCTACCTCAACAAGGGGGATTTCGTGGGTGAAATGAGCCTGTTCCTGCCCCAGCCCAAGCGCAGTGTCATGGTGCGCTCGCGCACCGATTGCCAGATTGCGGAGATCACCTACGGTCGCCTGGCGCAACTGTTCGATGGGGACCTCAAGCCTTACACCAAGGATCTTCTGTTCGCCATTGGCACCCAGTTGTCACGCCGCCTGCTGGCCACCAGCACCAAGGTCGGGCATCTGGCCTTCCTCGACGTGACCGGCCGTATCGCCCGCACCCTGTTGGACCTGTGCAAACAACCGGACGCCATGACCCATCCGGACGGCATGCAGATCCGCATCACCCGGCAGGAGATCGGGCGCATCGTGGGCTGTTCCCGGGAAATGGCCGGAAGGGTATTGAAAAACCTGGAAGACCAGGGACTGATCGGTGTGAAGGGCAAGACCATCGTGGTGTTCGGCACGCGCTAGCAACGCCCCCCACGGCCAGGACCCGGTGTTTCTCCTCAGGAGAACAACTCCGCCAGCTTGGCGCCCGGGTCCGCGGCACGCATGAAGGCCTCACCCACCAGAAATGCGTGAACCTCGTTGGCCCGCATCAGCTGAACGTCATCGCGTGTGTGGATGCCGCTCTCGGTGACCAGGATACGGTCCTTCGGGACCATGTTCAGCATATCCAGGGTGACATCCAGGCTGACCTCGAAACTACGCAGGTTGCGGTTGTTGATACCGATCAGACGATTGTCCACCCGCAGGGCGCGCTGCATTTCCCCGCTGTCATGCACCTCGATCAGCACGTCCATACCCAGTTCGTGGGCCAGATCGTTGAGCTCCTTCAACATGGCATCGTCCAGACAGGCCACGATCAGGAGAATGCAGTCAGCGCCGATGGCCCGGGCCTCGTGGACCTGATAAGGGTCGACGATAAAGTCTTTGCGGATAACCGGCAGGGCGCAGACGGCGCGCGCCTGCTCCAGGTAAGCGTCCTTGCCCTGGAAAAAGTCCCTGTCGGTGAGCACCGACAGGCAGGCGGCGCCTCCACGCTCATAGCTGCGGGCGATATCGGCGGGGCGAAAGTCTTCCCGCAATATCCCCTTGCTGGGCGAGGCCTTTTTGATCTCAGCGATGACACCCGAGCCGCCGGCGTCGATCTTGCCCGCGATGGCCTCGGCAAATCCCCGCGGGGCAGCCGCCGCGGCCTGCCGATCGAGCAGATGGGACAGGGATACCTGCGCCGAACGATCGGTGATCTCCTGCCGCTTGCGCGCGACGATTTTTTTCAGGATATCCGGTGTGTCTGCCATCAGCCCATGCCCCGGCTCAGATCCACCAGCTCGGTCAGCCGATCTCTGGCAGAGCCGTCATCGATCACGCCGCCGGCCTTATCCACCCCCTGGCGCAGGTTGTCTGCCGCACCGGCCGCATAGATGGCGGCGCCCGCGTTCAACTGCACGATGTCCCGCGCCGGGCCCGGTTCGCCGTCCAGCACCGACTGGATCATGGCCAGGCTTTGTTCCGGCCCATCCACCTGGATGGTGGACAGGGGCGCACGACGCATGCCGAACTCCTCCGGCTGGATACGGTAGCGGCTTATCTCACCGTCCTTCAATTCCGCCACCTCAGTGGCCTCACCGATGCTGATCTCGTCCAGCCCATCGTGGGAATGGACCACCAGCACGTGCCGGCTGCCAAGCGCCTTCAGCACCTGCGCCAGTGGTTCCAGCAACTGCTCACTGAATACTCCCAGCAACTGATTGGGCACCCCGGCCGGATTGGTCAGCGGCCCCAGCACGTTGAACAGGGTGCGCACGCCCATCTCCTTGCGTGGACCTATGGCATGCTTCATGGCGCTATGGTGGCCCGGGGCAAACATGAAGCCTACCCCGGCATCACGCACACAGCGGGCCACCTGCTCCGGACTCAGATCCAGACGCACACCCGCGGCCTCCAGCACGTCTGCACTGCCGGATTTGCTGGAGACCGAGCGATTTCCATGCTTTGCCACATGGCAGCCGGCGGCGGCCGCTACAAAAATGCTGGCGGTGGAGACATTGAAGGTGGCGGAAGAATCGCCTCCGGTGCCCACGATATCCACGGTATTCGGCAGGCCCCCGATGTTCACACCACTGGCCAGTTCGCGCATGACGGCGGCGGCGGCGGCAATCTCCGCCACCGTCTCCCCCTTCATGCGCAGTCCGACCAAAAATCCGCCGATCTGGGCCGGCGTGGCCCCGCCGGTCATGATGGTGCGCATGACGGCAGTCATTTCCTCGCCGCTCAGGTCTTTATGGGCGATCACCCGGCCAATGGCCTGTTTCATATCCATAGCTGTAATCTCGCTTGTTTAAATGCCGAAGGCGGGAAAAGCTGTCAATTGAGTCTCGACCGGATGGTATCGGATCAAACCCCGTCCAGGAAATTCCGCAGCATCTGATGCCCATGCTCGGTGAGGATGGACTCAGGGTGAAACTGCACGCCCTGTACATTCAGCTCACGATGGCGCAGTCCCATGATCTCGTCTATAGCGCCGTTTTCCAATTGGGTCCAGGCGGTGATCTCGAGACAATGGGGAAGACTTGAGGATTCCACCACCAGGGAATGATAGCGGGTGGCCTGAAAAGGATTGGACAGACCACTGAACACCCCGGTGTCCGCATGGTGAATCGGCGAGAGCTTGCCATGCATCACCGCGCGGGCATGTACGATGTTCCCGCCGAAGGCCTGGCCGATGGACTGGTGGCCCAGGCATACGCCTAGCAGGGGCACACGGCCCGCATAGGCCTCGATCACGGGGATGGAAACACCGGCCTCCCTGGGGGTGCAGGGTCCGGGGGAAATAACGATGCGCTCAGGATTCAGGGCCGCGATGCCGTTCAGATCCAACTCGTCATTACGTACCACCTTGACTTCGGTACCCAGCTCGCCGAAATACTGCACCAGGTTGTAGGTGAAAGAATCGTAATTGTCGATCATCAGGAGCATATAACTTATAACCTATTGGTATACATGCAGTTATGTGAGAGTACTTGCCTTGAATACCCGCTGTTTTTATTGATGCCCACGTCGATCGGGTGGGAATGGAAGCAGAAACGCGTCATTTTCGCTTAATTGGGCCTCGATATAAACCGCCTTGTTGCTGACGCCGAGTTTGCGAAACAGATTCAAACCCAGTCCGGAATGGACTTCTCCAATATACCAAGATGCCGCCGCCATAGAGGACCACTACGTGACGCCCGCAACCACGAGCCGGGCAGAGAAACCACGGCCGTTGCCCGCCGAGGTTGCAGGCCGTCCAGTCCAGATAGACGGGATAGGTTTCGTCTTTCCAGTCCTCGCCGCCGCTACGGTGGTGGTAGATGAGAACTACCCGGCCCGGTTCGGTGTGCACGCGGATGAGAGAGTCAGCTGTCCCGGTACTGCACCGCCACGGCGGCATGCTCCGGTTTCGTCTTGCTGTGGTGTACCCGCAGCCCCCTCCACGCCAAGCCCAGTGGCGGGTAGGTGGTGGCGGCACCATGGTGCAGATCCTCCTCCGGTACCTGGATTGCAGCCGTGAGTATCTGCACCAGATCACCCACTGAGCGGGTGGTTATTCCCAGCCCCCGAAACCGCGTCCATCCAGGGCGAGGGAAACGGGCGGTATCACCTGCGCGGAGCGATCTTTTTGGGCGGGCACTCCCACCAAATTCAGCAGCTCACGCATCTCGGCCGTATAAGCCGGTGCATAGTCGTCGATAAAGATGGAAAAACTGCCGGTTTTCCGCCGGTTCTCGACCCAGGGCAGGCGGTGAGCCTGGGTGAGCCTTGTCATAATGGTGGCAACGCGGCCGAAGTCCTGATCAGAGCCTTCCGTAGAGTATTGAAAATCCGGGTTCCGGATGCCGTTGACACTGGAAACCAGTGCAGCATAGATATGGGCGGGATCCGCCAGGGTTCCCGTGAGTTGGGACAATACAGCGATGGAGACGGGTGAAAAGATCTGTCGGGCATACTCTGCTCCGACGACCGGTGTGTATGAGATGGTCGGATTCTCTTCGTAGACGGCACCTGCGCTGAAGGGCACCAAGTTGCCGGAATAGTTGGCCTTGTCTCCGAAGCCCAGATGAAGCCCTGCGCTGGTGGTGATGCTTACATTGGCGGTAATGCTGGCCACGGCCAACAGGCTGCCGCTCTCCTCATAGCGGTTCTGAATGACGGACATCAGCATCTAACGAGCGTGCCGGCGAGACTCTCAGTGACTTCGGTCGGAATCAGGTCGGTGAGCGTAATTCTCATGACGATCACACCCGGTCCCGGCTGTTGGGCAATCCCCTACTTCCATACAGTCAAAAGGGTACTGGCTAGATCTCCGGCAACGGATACTATTGAATGCACCCCGGTCAGGGCCGGTTGGGAACGTAGATGTAGGTCTTTGGCGCGTCCATACCCTTAATCTCGATCACCTGGCTCTCCCACAAACCGCCCAGATCAGCGTTCTGACCGGCGGGAAAGACTCCGAGCTTGACCTGGTTTCCCGTGACCTCGTAGCTGCCGCTGCCGACAGGGATCTGCAGGAACACTTGGCAGGGACTCGATTCACAGTTCCCGGTGTCGCCCGGCGCATTGATTAAGACTGATGCACATATGGACCGGGAAAGGGCACGGCTGAGAACGGCGCTGTGATCGGTTCGCTGCCGCCTACCCCGTTCCGTCCATTTCCCGGAACCGCGGGGCACAAGGCCCCGCCACCAGTTCGAGTGCTACTCGCTCGACTTGTTGTTGCGCATGGCTGTCTCGAGTTTCTTGACATCCTCGGGCGACAACTGGGGCCGATCGACCTTGATCGTCAACTTGTCGAGCTTGGCGGTCAGGGTAAACGGCGGCTTGTAGTCGGCATCGTTCACGCCGGTCAGGGTGTCGGAGCCGATGTCGAACGCTTCGTCCCATTTGCTCCTCGGGTGTCAGATCATCCCAGTTCTTGAGGACGTCCTTCGGCCATTTGTCGAACGGTCCGGCCTGGCTGGCTGCGGAGGCCGGTGTGTTGTGATCCTTGCCGAACGTTGTTTGCCGCTGATGGTGGTCGTGGCGCTCGGTGCACCAAGAACACCCGTGACTTCGGGCGTTGCCGCCACTGCGGTTCCCCCACCGATAAAGCCTGCCACGAGGACGAGGACGATGTAGGGCCGCAGCCATGAAAGCAGCCGGCATCCAGTTGATCTTGGATTCATGATGGATACTTCTCCAGTCTGCGTTACGGCTGTTGTTTCCTCTCTTGCTTTTCCCGTCGCGGGGTTTGATCGCGGCCAAACTTCCTGCCGATGCAGCGCAAGCACTGATCCGGATAGATGTGCCGAACGTCCCTCGCACCTTGGGCGTTATTCATTAGCGAAATGAGCGCCGTCGCCACATTGCGCCGACGCGTAAACCGCGCTCCCGGTTTGGTTGGAACTTCCGGGTGCGGCCCGGCGGGCAAGGAACGGCCAGTCTAGAACCGGAACGTGACCCCCAGCTTCCCTCCACTGAATGCGATATCCTCGACGAGATCGTCACCCCCTTGATCATACTCCAAATGGCGGTACATCAGACTGACTTCGCCCCAGTCGAAGCCGTAGCCGACACCCGCCGCCGCCTGCCAGGTCAGGTCCGTGTCCCCCGTTCCCACATCGACGTAATAGGGCACGAACCAGCGGTCGTTCAGTGCCACCCTGCCCTTCACGCCGACGATGAGGTCCCAGAGGTCGGTGGAATCGGAGAAGCTCCGATCGCGGTGCAACGGCCCTCCACCGGTCAATTCCAGGTCGGTGTCCAACGCAAGCAGGCGGGCGCCGGCCAGCAGGTCCAGGTGCGATCCCTGGTTGCGCCATGGGGTATAGGCGCCGCCCAGGGTCCAGACCCATCCCGACAGCTCGAGGTCCGCATCGAACAGGGTCCGCGTCGTACCGTCCGGTACACTCACCGATTTCGGTTTGTCACCTTGGAGATCCAGGTAAATGACGTCGGTAAACCCGGACCAGGGACCTTTCCTGGCCTCGAACGAGCCCATGAAGGCCATCTGCAGTGAGTCGATTATCGTGTCGGCGTCGACACTGATACCTCCGTCGGAGCCAGAGGGGGCGTGATTCAGATCGCCATTTACACCCGGCAGCCAGGCGAAGATCTGCACTGCGTACTGCCAATCCGCCGCAGTGCCTTCCGAGGCGCCCCCTGCTGTACTGGCAGCCAGCAGCACGGCGGCTGCGGCAACTGCTCCGGTGCGGAACTGAATCAAGCCTCTCAAGTGTTGCATTTTGGTCTCTTCCTCATTCGAAAGTTAACGTTGGCCACAAGAATCGAACCGGTTCCTGGGGTTTCCCCGATGCACGAACTCGATCTTCACCTCATCCTTGCCCTTGGCGAGCGGAGGCGACTTGAGGACATAGTGACCTGGTCCTCTATAACTGCAAGCCGATCAATCTCGTGGATTATACGGGACATTGCAGTACCTTACAGTACATTGGCAGTGAGCCGCCGAGGGGGGTCATGGCCACCACCAATCGCATCGATCCGGGCGTGAAGGAGGCACTGCGTATACCCTTCGTTACCGCTTGCGCGGGGCCACTGGCAGGCTCGGCTGTCGCCCAGCCTGCCGTCCCCTCGCGCCTTGACCTAACGGACTATGCCGCTGCTCGCTTTATCGGCGCCACCTTACTTTCTGCCTTCGCCATGTCATCAACCATGTCCGCCCATTGCTGCATCAACTCCCGGCACTCTTTCAAATATTCGGCCTGGTTGTAGCTCGCCCGCAGTGTAGCCACGGCATAGCGGAAGATCGCGCTTGCCGATTGTGCGCCGGATGTACGCCTTGCTTGACCAGTCCCCGGCAGCGGTCGCGCTCTTGCCGCGCTTCGGCCAGTGTGAATCGACCGGACGCCTTGCGGATAGCCGCTTCCGCGTCAGTCTCGCCTGCGGGAACTTGACAATACTCGCCGACGGCAAAAAGGTTCTCCTTGCCCGCGATGCGGTAGCGATAGCGCCACAACTTTGCGCCGGTCTTCCTGTCTTCCTGTCTTCCTGTCTTCCTGTCTTCCTGTCTTCCTGTCTTCCTGTCTTCCTGTCTTCCAGATAGAGTCCGCCGCCTTCGGTCAGCTTGATAGACTTTTCGGAGGGTTTGGTGCTGCGGATCTTTGCGCCGGTCAGGGACATGATGCGGGTATCCTGGGTTCGATACCCACATCGATACCCGCATTATCATTGGATGGCAACGGACTACGTCGGCCACTACAGGACTCTAACCTATGTTGTTTAACAGTGTTTTTGTTGTCTTGACGGCCTTAGTCAGACTTTGTGGTATTCCGATGCCGATTATCGATCATCAGCAACATGTCAGTCTCCCACCCCGCCGCAGGCATGCCGATCGATGCCGGCCTCGGCCTGGGCCACGGCGCGGAACACTGCCCGCCCCTTGTTCAGGGTTTCCTTCCATTCCAGGTCCGGCTGGGAATCGGCCACCACCCCGGCCCCGGCCTGGATGTGCAGAATGTCGCCCTGGATCACTGCCGTGCGGATGGCGATGGCGGTATCCATGTTGCCGTTCCAGGACAGGTAACCCACCGCACCGGAGTAGACTCCGCGCTTGACCGGCTCCAACTCGTCGATGATCTCCATGGCGCGAATTTTCGGTGCCCCGGATACGGTACCGGCCGGAAAGGTGGCGCGCAGCACGTCAATGGCGCTCATCCCGTCCACCAGTTCGCCCTGCACATTGGAGACGATATGCATGACATGGGAATAGCGCTCGATGGTCATTCTGTCAGTGAGCTGCACGCTGCCCACTCTGGAGACCCGTCCCGCGTCGTTGCGGCCCAGGTCAATGAGCATCAAGTGCTCGGCGATCTCCTTGGGATCTGCCAGCAGCTCACGTTCCAGAGCCTTGTCCTCCTCATCCGTATAACCGCGCCGCCGGGTGCCGGCGATGGGCCGCACCGTGACCACGCCGTCCTCCAGCCGTACCAGGATTTCCGGCGAGGAGCCCACCACCTGGAAATCATCCAGATCGAGAAAATACATATAGGGTGAGGGATTGAGTCCGCGCAGCGCCCGGTACAGGTCCAGGGGGGGGG
>RRYU01019018.1_pt1 | contig 12019 bp, 13 predicted proteins | sample 2162651 | NCBI WGS metagenome assembly RRYU01 (sample SAMN10267283, study PRJNA491782) | microbial mat metagenome | isolation source: biomat in the production well | place: Japan: Minami-Kanto gas field, natural gas well KTG3 | collected 2017-06 | reverse complement strand
CGTACCTGAGTTGATTCACACGCAAAAGATATCTGATATTGAGTCGCTGAAAAGGCAGGTTCAGATTGTCGTTCGTGACAGTGGCGATTCTGGAGCCATTCGGTCGCCAGGGGTGCTTGCCGGTGGACGTCACTGGATTGTCAACGACCATAACAGCAAAAAAGAACTGATCCTGGCAGGAATGGGGTGGGGACGGCTGCAGGATTATCTGATTGCCGATGAACTGGCGGCCGGAGACCTGCATATCCTGGACATTGAAGGTTACCCCAGTTGCAGTATCATCGAAATGCGGGCCATCCGCCGTCGTGGTGAACCGGTCGGCCCGGTCGCTGATGCCCTGTGGCGACAGTTGATAAACCAGAGTGAAAGAGTCTGTTGAGCGCTCCAAGGCCGTTGAAGTTCAACCTCTCACGTCAAATTGGAACCGGTAGTCGTTGTCACCAGTTTGCCATGCTTGACACCCTTGGTGCCGATCAATTCATCGGCCAGCTTTCTCACCTCCGAGGCACTGCCGCGCACCACCGCAACTTCCAGGCAATTATGGGCGTCCAGATGAACGTGTAGAACAGAAACGATTGATTGGTGATGGCTGTGCTGGTGTTCGGTGAGTTTGTCAGATAAATCTCGGGTGTGGTGATCGTACACCAGAGTCACGGTGCCAACGGTTTCCCGATCATCCTGACACCACTCCCGCTCGACCAGAGCATCGCGCATCAGATCGCGCACCGCTTCACTGCGGTTCGCATATCCTTTGTCTTCAATCAACCGGTCAAACTGAATCAGCAGATCCTCGTTGATAGAAACGCCGAATCGTGCAGTGGACATGAGCAACCTCCCGATCAAGATCGTCAATTGATATCTGACAGGTTATTGCTTCGGTGAGAAAATAACCTGTCATCCCCGAATGCTTTTGTCGGGGATCCAGTCTTTAACAACCTAAAAACTCACTGGATTCCCGCCTTCGCGGGAATGACAATAAGAGTTTAACTTTTAACTTTTTTGTCACCGAAGCAATAAGCTGTAGAGCAGCAACCTTCTGGCCAGGGCACAAAGGGAATAATGTCACTTGCTCTCTTCGAGCGGGGCAGTGCAGTCATTCTACACGATCCCGACAATTTGTCATCCAGATACCAACCGCCTCTTGAGCTGGTCAGAAACTGTCAACCGGTTGCTGATGTTCCGTTGTCGATGTTCCGGTTGACAGTCCGGTAAATGATCGCTAGAGTGCTACGAAATATCATTTCGTGCTATCTGATGGGAGGTCTCATGGCGATGTCGACAAGGTGTTTCCTGACCGTTGCATTCGTGCTGTTGGTAAGTACCACCGTCACCGTACCAGGTATGGCGGGGACATTACAGTTCTATGTCAATGGTGAGGAGTTTGCTACAGAAGGTTTCCTGTCTCCAGCAACAACCAAAGACGGCTGGAATTTGCGCTTTCGACATATTTATGTCGGCCTGGCGGATGTAACGGCCTACCAGACCGCACCCCCCTATGACGCCGTCAAGGGCGGGGAGATCGATGCCCGCACCAGAGCCGGACTGCCCGGACACTATCTGATTGATCTGGTGGCAGACACAAAAAAGAGCTCCCGAATTCTGGTGGGTGACACAGTGGCTCCGATTGGTCATTACAATGCGTTATCCTGGAAGATGATACGGGCAGACAGCGGCGCGGCCACCGGCTACTCGATGATGTTGATCGGAACAGCCGAAAAAGAGGGAACAACTGTTGATTTTGAGCTCATGAGCAAAGAGGAAGCAACCTATCGGTGTGGCGAGTACATCGGTGATGAACGCAAAGGATTTTTGAACATTAACGGCACTTCTGATCAGGAGATAACATTCCATCTGGATCATATTTTTGGTCGCGCTGACAAATCCGCGACGGATGCCATGAATCTGGGAGCTGCCGGTTTTGCCCCGTTTGCCAATGGCGGCCGACATTCAGTGAAACTGAAGGGAATGCATATCGGTCATGTTGGCGAGGGTCATTGTGCCGTCGAATGGCATTGAGACAATAATGATGACAATCAGCGGCAGATGGCGGCAACATCTTTCCAGTGTAACATTCTGGATCCTGATCTGCAGTTGTCAGACGATGGATGCGTACGCCCACGGGGCGCAGATGTCCTATCAGCTGACAACGGGAGTTGTCGTACAGGCGCTATACGACAGCGGCCTGCCCATGTCCTCGGCGCAGCTCACTGTCTATGCCCCTGATGATCCGACCCGCGCCTGGCTGACCGGCAACAGTAATGACCAGGGAGTGTTCAGTTTTGTACCGGACCCCGAGGTGTCGGGAATCTGGTCGGTTCAGGCAAGACAGGCCGGACACGGCGCCATGATTCACATTGCCGTAGACAAAGGTGACGAAACCGCGCTAACCCCTCAGGCCACACAGGTTCAGCCTGGCTCAAGCCTGTTACAACGCTTGTTGATGGCGGCGACGGTGATCTGGGGCTGTATCGGAACAGCCCTGTATTACAAGCGCGGGAGATCCACCTGATGCATATTCCCGATGGTGTCCTGCCGTTACCTGTGACCCTGGGTGGCTTCGCCGTCTCCATCGGTGTCGTCTGTTACTGTATCGGAAAAATCAATCGGCGTGCCGATCCACGAGAAGACGTTCCCAAAGCGGCATTGCTGACGGCGGCCTTTTTTGCCGCATCGCTGATTCAAATCCCCCTGCCCCCTGCCGGCGTCCATTTTCTTCTGGGAGGCTTGATGGGAGCATTGCTGGGCCTTTTTGCCTTTCCGGCGATTCTGGTCGGTCTCTTTTTTCAGGCCGCCATGTTTGGTCATGGCGGCTTGACAACGTTAGGCATCAATAGTGTTATTATCGGTCTTCCCGCTTTAATGGCGGCGGCCCTCTTTCGCTTTTATCGCCGCACCCCGGCACCGGGCGTCGGCCGTGCCGCTATCTTCGGGTTTTTGGCTGGTGCCGTTGCCGCGATCCTGTCCGTCATATTTTTTACTCTGATCCTTGTTTTCAGCATGCCTGTCTACCTTGATGCCGAGGTGGAGCGATCCGCCCTGCTGGTTCTGATGCTCTCACATCTCCCCCTGGTGCTGGTGGAAGGAGCAGGTACCGCATTTATTGTTCTCTATCTGCGCCGGACGAAACCTCGCTTGCTAGGTGGACTATGACACCCCCTTCTTCCGTCACACCCTGTCATTCTTCGTTGCTTGGTCGCTGGGATCCGCGATTACGTCTGGTGGCATTGATGTTGCTGGCCTTCACCTTTTCGTCGGTCAGGGATTTAGTCACGATTGTTCTGATGCTTATGATCAGCTGCTGTTGCTGGGCCCTCTCCCGGTTGCCGATCGGTGATCTGATACAACGCCTGAAATATCCATCGTTGCTGCTGTTCGTCATAGCATTGACGCTGCTGTTCGGTGGTAGCGGGACACAGCTGATTGACATTGGTATGGTCACCATCACAACCGAAGGCGCGCTGGCCGCCCTGCAGGTTTCCGCACGTTTTTATGCGATCGTTGTGCTGGCTATTACTTTCTTTGCGGTTGCGCCCCTGATGACCCACATCCGGGCCTTGCGGTCGTTGGGGCTGCCGGAAATCATGGTGGATATGGCATTGTTGATGGTTCGATATCTGGAGGTATTAAAACAGGAAGTTGGCGCCATGGGTGTCGCGCTGCGATTGCGTGGCTTTCGTCGGCGCGGCTGGTCGTTTACAACCATCAGATTAAGTTCCTGGCTTGTTGGAAACTTGTTGTTACACAGCTACGAACGTGCCGAAGGAATTTACAAGGCCATGCGTTTACGTGGCTACGGCGTGGCCGAACGTTACTCGGCAACGCCACCTTTAACGCTGGGTGATGGTTCTGTTTTTTTTCTGGTGGTCGTTGGTTCAGCCGGTCTGTTGTGGCTGGGATGACGATTTGACCCGCAACCGCTGATCAGGGAATGTTCCATTGATGACACTGGCCGCACCGGCAGTTCTGCAACTGAAGTCTCTTGATTTTTCCTACCCGGATACAGGGCAGGTTCTGCGGCATCTCGATGTCAGTATCCACAGTGGCGAGAGAGTGGGCCTGATTGGCCCTAACGGTGCCGGTAAAAGCACCCTGTTTTTGCTGGCCACCGGTATTCTCCACCCCATATCGGGAGACGTGCTGATGTTTGGCCGGAAACTGGTCAGAGGAAGTTTCAACCCCCGGATAGGGTTAGTCTTCCAGCGCTCCGATGACCAGCTGTTTTGTCCTTCCGTCTCTGAGGATGTTGCCTTTGCTCCGCAAAACATGCAACTTGACACTGAAGAGGTCAGCCGGCGGGTTGAGGGGGCATTAGCCCTGGTGGGTGCTGAACATCTGGCCCACCGTCCGGTCCATCATCTGTCCGAAGGGGAAAAACGTCTTGTCGCCATTGCCGGAGTGCTGGCCATGGGGCCAGAGATGATTTTGTATGATGAGCCGAGCGCCGGTCTTGATATTCGCACCAGACGCCGTCTGATTCCAATACTGAAAAAATCAGCCCCGACTATCCTGATTGCCTCCCACGACCTCGAACTGATTCTTGAAGTCTGTACCCGGGTGCTGTTGCTCGACGAGGGGAACATTGTTGCCGACGGCCCACCGAAACAGGTTATGAGTAACGAGGTCCTGATGAACGCCCATGGCCAGGAAAAGCCACACTCCCTGATTCCTCACCCCTCCCGGCATTCCCATTGATTCTGCCACGGCCTCGACTTGTCGCTGCGATGCTTCACCGCCTTCAGCGGACACGCTGGGCGAGGATGAGCACGGATGAACTGGCTGATCCTGGTTTTGCTGACCCGAACATCAACAAAGCCATGGCCAGACCAGTGCTCTGCCGGCCTGGAAGTTACCCTGGAAACCCGGAATGACAACGCCTGTCATCATGTTGCCAACATCATTTTGTTGCCGCATGCCCTGATCACCATTTATTTGAGCAGAAACTCACGGAATAAAATGGCGTACACCTGCTCTTCCTCTTCCCTGGTAATTTCCATTCCACGGATCTTCATGCCGTGCATCACCTGACGCCATCCCTCTTTCGTACGCCGCGTCTGATAAACGATGGAAGCACTGTGACAAGTGCCGCATTGCTGTTCGATCAACGGAATCTGCTGCCGTCCGCAAGAACTGAGCAGCAGGGTGGCAGCGCAAAGGCCGATCGTTATCACGATAATTACTTGCCATCGCTGCAGAGAAATAAAGCCAAGCAGTCTCATAGGTTACCCCTGGCGAAAGAGGGCGGAGGAATCATATTTTACAGTTCGGCTAAAACCCTTACCCGGAACAAGGGTTGCATAACCACCAAATTTTTCATTTATTTACAGTACAATTGGGCAAAACATCTTGATATGTCAAGATAAAATCATTTGACTTTTAATAGAATCCTGTTTTAATCGTACTGAATATATCTTTTTGCGGAGGTGTGAATCATGACTGATTTCAAGGAGATGTTGGCTGCTCACGATATTTCACGGCGGAGCTTTCTGAAATACTGCTCCGCTCTGGGGGCAATGATGGCGGTTCCCGCGACCATGACCCCACGCATTGCTGCGGCGCTTGAGAGCGACAGCCGTCCACCGGTCATCTGGATGGAGTTTCAATCCTGCACCGGCGACACCGAGTCGTTGTTGCGCGCTAACCGACCTAGTGTTGGCGAACTGGTTCTCGATCATATCTCCCTTGATTATCATGAAACTATCATGGCCGCTGCTGGCGATCAGGCTGAAGCGAGCAAACACGCCACCATGGAAAAATTCAAGGGGCAGTACATCTGTATCGTCGAAGGCTCGATACCTGTCGGGGCGAACGGCGTTTACTGCACCATTGCCGGTCAAACGGCTGTGGATATTCTGAAGAAGGTTGGCGGCGATGCCGGTGTCATTATCGCCGTCGGCAGCTGCTCTTCTTATGGTGGCCTGCCCGCCGCCTACCCTAACCCAACCGGTGCCGTCGGTGTCAGCGAATTACTCCCCAACAAAACCGTGATCAATCTCCCCGGATGTCCGATGAATGTCGACAACCTCACCGGCACCATTGTCCATTATCTGACTTTCGGCAGCGCCCCGGCGATGGATCGCTTTGGGCGCCCCAAATTCGCGTACGGTAAGCGAATCCATGACAACTGCGAACGGCGCAGCCATTTTGATGCCGGCCAATATGTGGAAAACTGGGGGGATCATGGCCATCGCGAAGGCTGGTGTCTCTACAAAATGGGTTGCAAGGGGCCGGCCAGTTTCCATAACTGCCCGACGCTGCGCTGGAATGAGGGGCTTAGCTGGCCAGTCATGGCAGGACACGGCTGTGTCGGCTGCAGTGAGCCAGGCTTCTTCGATACCATGATGCCCATGTATGGCCGACTGCCGAATGTGCCCGGCTTTGGCGTTGAAGCTTCGGCGCTGAACATCGGTGGTGCCATTGTCGGTGCATCAGCAGCCGTGTTTGCCACCCATGGGGCGGTGACCCTGGCCCGTAACTGGAACCAGGTAAAGCAGGCCAAGGCGGAAACCCGTGAGATGACCAAAAAGACCTCTGACGCTGAAAAATAAAGGGAGATAAGCGATGGCAAACAAGATAGTCGTTGATCCGGTGACCCGTATCGAAGGGCATTTGCGGATTGAAGCAACCATTGAAAACGGTGTGATTACTGATGCCTGGTCGAGTGCCACCATGTTCCGCGGCGTGGAAACCATCCTTAAAGACCGTGATCCACGTGACGCCTGGTATTATACCCAGCGCTTCTGCGGCGTCTGCACCACGGTCCACTCCCTGGCATCGATTCGCGCGGTGGAGAACGCCCTCAATATCCAGATTCCTTTTAATGCTGAAATGATCCGTAACATCATCATGGGAATCCAGAATGTCCAGGATCATGTGATCCACTTTTATCACCTTCATGCCCTCGACTGGGTCGATGTGGTGTCTGCCCTGTCGGCTGATCCGAAAAAAACCGCTGCTTTGCAGCAAAGCATTTCGCCATGGAAACTTTCCAGCGAAAAGTATTTCCAGGGCATTCAAAGTCGTGTCGGAGCCTTTGTTAAAACTGGCAAGCTTGGTCCTTTTACCAACGGTTACTGGGGACATGCGGCAATGAAGTTACCGCCGGAAGCTAACCTGATGGCGGTGGCCCATTATCTTGAAGCCCTGCAGGTTCAAAAAGAAATTATCAAAATCCAGGCGATTCTCGGTTCTAAAAATCCCCATCCACAAACCTTCCTGGTGGGTGGCATGTCAATTCCGGTTGACCCCAACAGCCAGAATGCCATCAACGCTGACAAGATCGCCCAGATCCGGCAGTACATTGCCATGGCCAGGGAATTTGTCGAACAGGTCTATATTCCTGACGTACTTGCGGTGGCTCCTTTCTATCTGGAATGGGCCGGAATTGGTGGCGGCCATAAGAACTACCTTTCCTTCGGCGATTTCCCCGAAGGGCGGAGCGGCTATCCTAACGATTTCTGGATGCCGGCCGGGGTCATCATGAATGGTGATCTGGCCAACATCATGCCGGTGGATCAGCAGAAGATTACTGAGTATGTGACCCACTCCTGGTATGAGTACAGCGGTGGCGATGGCGTTGGCAAACATCCCTACGAGGGGGAGACCAACTGGAGATACACCGGGCCGAAACCTCCTTATGATTTCCTCGACACCGATAACAAGTATTCATGGGTCAAGTCCCCGCGTTATGATAACAAACCGATGGAAGTCGGTCCTCTGTCACGCATGCTGGTCGCCTATGCGTCTGGACACAAAGAGGTTACCGATACCGTGAATTTTGTTCTTGGCAAGCTCGGGGTCGGTCCTGAAGTCCTGTTCTCGACCCTGGGCAGGACTGCCGCACGGGCGGTTGAAACCCTGATCATGGTCAACAAGATGAGCGATTGGCTCGATGCCCTGGTTGCTAACATGAAAACCGGCGATTATACCATCCACAACAACGCAAAATGGGACCCCTCCAGCTGGCCGAGCAATGCACGTGGCTACGGCTTCCACGAAGCCCCCCGTGGCGCACTTGGTCACTGGATAGTTATCGAAAACCAGGCCATTAAAAACTACCAGGCGGTGGTACCAACCACCTGGAATGCCAGTCCGCGTGATCCCGCCGGGGTACGCGGACAGTATGAGGAATCGTTGATCGGCACACCGATTGCCGATCCGCAGCGGCCACTGGAAATTCTGCGCACCATGCATTCTTTTGATCCTTGCATGGCCTGTGCGGTACATTTGTACGATGAAGGTGGCAATCCTGTATCCAAAGCGAAAATTCTCTAGAGAGGCGTTATGGCAGAGATCTCGGGAACAACTGTTGACAAGTATGAACCGCCTATCGAATGCGCCGCCCGTCGTTTTCTTTATGTCTGGGAGGGGCCGGTACGGATTATTCACTGGCTGAATTTTTTCTGCATCATCATCCTGTCTTTCACCGGCTATTTTATTCACGATCCCTTCATGAGCACGGCTCAGCATCCCTATATCATGGGACATATGCGCCATATTCACTATGTGGCCGGTGTGGTTTTTTCCGTCAGCATTCTGGCGCGACTTTACTGGTTTCTCGGCGACAGCTACTTTGCCAGCTGGAAAGCCATTCCCAACCCGTTCAACAAGAATGACCGAAAAACCTTCTGGGCCTATATCCGCTTCTATACCTTCCTCGGCAAGGAAACCCCACACCTGCTGGGTCATAATCCGGTGGCTTTTTGCGCCTATACATTACTCTTCCTGCTCTTTTTTCTACAAATACTAAGCGGTTTTGCCCTCTGGGCCCAGGCTGACCCCGGTAGTGCCCTTTATTCCGCCACCGGCTGGATTTTCGGCCTGGTCAGCAATCAGTGGGTGCGCTGGTTTCATTTCATGGTGATGTTTTTGGTGGCAGGCTTTGTCATTAATCACATTTACAGCGTAATTTTATTTGACTTTAAATCCAAGTCGGGGGAAATCAGTTCCATTTTTTCAGGCTGGAAGCCGGACCGACGCGACTGATGCCCCTCTGTCGCCGGCTAGCGGGAATGAAATATACATGAGCAACTTTCTGGTACTGGGGCTGGGCAATCTGTTGATGAATGACGATGCCGCCGGTCTTCGGGCAGTCTACGCCCTGCAGGAACGTTATCCGGATCGCACTAATTTTCAGATTGTCGATGGTGGAACCCTGGGGCTGGATCTGCTTGGGCACGTAGCCTGGGCAGACCAGCTCTTGTTAATTGACGCCATCAATATCAATGCCGCACCGGGAACCGTTGCCCAGATTGCCGGTGCGGATATTGCCCCGGTCTTTTCCCAACGGGTATCTCCCCACCAGGTCAACCTCATAGATCTTCTGGAAGCGGCGGAACTGATCGGTGATCGCCCCCCTGATGTAGAACTGCTGGGCATTCAGTACGAAAACATCAACATGGAAATGACATTGTCTCCATCAGTGGAGCAGGGATTACCTAAGCTTATCGCCGCTGCCGCGGAGCGCATTGAAGCGTTTTTATCCAACCAGCCTTCCCGTTGACTCTACCCATGCAACCTGACCAGGTTTTTTCTGTTTCGGATGGCACGCCGCAATACCACCGGATTCTGGTGAGGGGAACTGTTCAGGGAGTAGGCTTTCGGCCTTTTGTTTATCGTATTGCCCATGCCTGCAGGCTCTATGGCACGGTTGTAAATACCCCTGCCGGTGTACGCATTGAGGTTTGTGGTGACCTTGATGACCTCAATGACTTCTATGAGCAGTTAAGGGAGGACATCCCTCCTCTGGCACAGATTGACGCGATTACCATTGAAGAAATACCCGCGTTTAACCATCTGCGGATCTTTCAGTTTCTTGCGTCAACAGCGGATTGCGACACAGAAACACAGGTACCGGTTGACATCAGCATGTGCGCAGATTGTCATCAGGAGCTGACTGACCCGCTCGATCGTCGTTATCAGTACCCGTTGATGAACTGCACCAACTGTGGTCCCCGTTATACCATTATCCGTAACTTGCCCTATGACCGTCCGGCTACCGCACTGGCCCCCTTCCCACTGTGTGAAGACTGTCAGGCAGAGTACAAGGATCCGGCTAACCGACGTTTTCATGCCGAGGCGATGGCCTGTCCGATATGCGGGCCGCAGCTGACACTGACCACTGCTGACGGAAAACCCGTGGAGACCGATCACCCCCTTAGAGAGGTTGCGACACGGATCCAGCAGGGGCAGATTGTTGCCGTCAAGGGGATCGGTGGATTTCATATCGTCTGCGCTGCCGATAACGGCGATGCAGTGGCCTTGCTGCGCCAGCGCAAACGGCGTCCGCACAAGCCTTTCGCGGTCATGGTTCGGAATGTCTCCGATGCGGAAAAATACGGTCAGATCGATGGACCCGGACACGCCCTGTTGACCAGCCCCAAACGCCCGGTGGTGTTGGTGCCGGATCGGGGGCGGTTGCCTTTCGAAGTTCATGGTGAACTTGATCGGGTTGGTCTGTTTCTTCCTTATACCCCGCTGCATCTGCTGTTGTTTGAATTTCTCGATTGCCCGCTGATCGCCACCAGCGCCAACATCGCTGATGAACCTATAATCACTGACGCCGCTATGTTGCGCGAGCGCCTGGGAACAGTCGTTGATGCGGTGCTTGATGTCAATCGTCAGATCATCAACGGTTGTGACGATAGTGTTGTCTCCCATGTCGATGGTCTGACCATGATGCTGCGGCGGGCGCGTGGCTACGCACCGGCGGCGATCAACCTGCCGGCACCATTAAAACAGCGGGTACTGGCGGTCGGTGCCGGGCTCAAAAATACCATCGCCCTGGGATATGGCGAACAAGCGATCCTAAGCCCGCACATTGGTGATCTTGATGGTATGGCGGCAGAAGGATATTTTCAGCGGACCATCGATACCTTCAAGCGGCTCTACAACGTTGAACCAGAGCTGATCCTTTGCGATAAACATCCGGATTATATGTCATCACGCTGGGCAGCACAGCAGTCTGTAGCGCTGCTGCAGGTTCAACACCACCATGCCCATGCCCTGTCGGCTATGGTCGCCTGCGGTATGGGGCTCGACACCGAGATGCTGGCGTTCTGCTGGGATGGTACCGGCTACGGTGATGATGGCACCTTGTGGGGAGGCGAGGTACTGCAAACCAGTTATCACGCTTATCAGCGACGCTATCATCTGCGCCCCCTGATGTTGCTCGGGGGGGAACTGGCGATTCGTGAACCACGGCGAGTCGCTTTGAGCCTGCTGCTTGATTATTATGGCGATCAGGCGCTACTTTTCGACATCGCCTGTGTCCGCTCTTTCAGCAATGACGAATTGGAACTACTGGCACAAATGCACCGCCGGCGGCTCAACGCTCCCCTGTCATCATCCATCGGTCGTTTGTTTGATGCCGCTGCGGCGCTGTTGGGGATATGTGACAAAATGACCTTCGAAGGACAGAGCGGCATGCTGATGGAAAAGTACTACGATAACAGTCTCGATCTCTGTTATGGTTTTACCCTGTCCGACAAGATCATCGACCTGCAGCCAACGATTGCGGCACTACTGCAGGAAGGTGATCGGAGGCGCGGAGTGACCGGCTTTATCAATATGCTTGCGCTGCTGGCGGTCACGATTATGGAGAAGGAAGGATGCCGTGAAGCCCTGTTGACCGGCGGCGTATTTCAAAACAGCCGCCTGGTGGGAGCACTGTTGAAACAGGCCCAACACCGGCGCTTGCAATTACACATTCCGCAAAATGTTCCAGTAAACGATGGCGGGATCGCCCTGGGTCAGGTAGCAGCAGCACTGGCAAGAGACTGTTAAAACGATATTTCCCCTGAAGGAGCAAATCATGTGTGAGGAAACCCACAGCCATCAGCCAAACGGGACCAGAATTGTTGTCGAACCACAGCAGAATCTGCTCAGCAACAATGACCATCTTGCCGGTCACATTCGTAAGCGTCTGGAGCATCTGAAAATTCGCGGCATCAATCTGATGGGGTCCCCCGGTAGCGGTAAAACCGCCTTGCTTGAAGCACTGATCGATCATTATCCTGGCGGC
>RRYU01005107.1_pt1 | contig 12019 bp, 11 predicted proteins | sample 2162651 | NCBI WGS metagenome assembly RRYU01 (sample SAMN10267283, study PRJNA491782) | microbial mat metagenome | isolation source: biomat in the production well | place: Japan: Minami-Kanto gas field, natural gas well KTG3 | collected 2017-06 | reverse complement strand
TCCACCCGGAGGAACTTGTCGCACAGGAAATATCGAGCCTCGTCATGCGCTCGGCGGCGAACGACGTTATCGACATCGGCGAGGGCGGCATGAAAGTTTCGGCCGTCCGTATCGGACCGTCCTGCCCGCTTGCGGGAAAAACCATTGGTGAAATTTACGACAGCTACCGCGAGCCAGGCTTCAGGATCGCCGCAATCGCCCGGGGCATAAATACGATCATTCCGACCGGCGAAGACACCGTACAGCCGAACGATCAGGTCTTCATCATCCTTCACGGCAACGACCTGCACCACTTCATGAGCATCATGGGAATCAGGGAACAGAGTATTCAGCGGGTCATGATCGTGGGCGGAGGCATGGTTGGCGCGCGCATCGCGGAATTGCTCGGAAAAACCGTCCGCATCAAGCTGATCGAAAACGATCCGGTTCATGCCGAGGAGCTTGCCTCGGAACTCAAGAACACCGATGTCCTGCTCGGAGACGGCACGGACGTCAATGTGATGGTGCTCGGCGGTCTCATGGAGATGGATATTTTCATCGCAACGACAGGCAACAACGAAACCAATATCATCAGTTGCCTGCTCGCCAAGCACATCATGAGCAGGACAAACGTCGATCCTGAAGGAAAGGAGGGGAAAACCATCGCCCTGGTAAAGAAGGAGGATTACCTCGTGCTGGCCTCCACGATCGGACTGGACATCGCGCTGAACATGAAGATCTCGGCGGCCAACGAAATCCTCAAGTTCATCCGGATGGGCGAACTGCTTTCACTGGCCCACCTGCACGGTGTCGACGCCGAGGTCATCGAACTCGTAGCCGCCCCGCGCTCGCCGATCACGAGAAAACCGCTCGGAAAGCTGCGCGCCTCACTGCAGGAAAAAGATATCCTCGTCGCCGGCGTTTTCTCGAACAACGCCTGTGAGCTGAGCGACGAAAAGACCGTCATCGAGCCCAACCAGCGCGCGATCGTCGTCTCGGCGACGAAAAGCATCAAGGAAGCGCAGCGGCTCTTTCTGTAAACCGGAACATCTCCATGAACTTTCGCGCGATTTCCCATGTTCTCGGCGTACTTCTCGTCTTCATCGGAAGCACGATGGCGGCGCCCCTCGTCTGCGCCCTGATTTACGGCGACGGGGACGCCGCGGCAATCCTCGTTTCGCTCTGCATCACGACGGGAACAGGCCTGCCGGTCTGGCTGAAATTCCGCCGTCACAAGGATCTGACGCTCCGCGACGGCATCTTCATCGTGACCGTCGGCTGGATTCTCGTATCGTCCTTCTCGGCCCTGCCGTTCATGATCCACGGCGCCATCCCCTCCTTCACCGATGCGTTCTTCGAAATGATGTCCGGCTATACCACAACCGGGGCAACGGTTCTCCGCGACATTGAATCGGTGCCGCACGGGCTCCTTTTCTGGAGGAGCATGACGCACCTGATCGGCGGCATGGGATTCATCATGGTAACCATCATCATCCTTCCGCTCCTGGGTATCGGCGGCATGCAGCTTTACAAGGTTGAAGCCGATCCGGGCCAGGTAATCACGGGCGAGAAAATCCTTCCGCGCGTCAAGCAGACCGCAATCTGGCTCTGGGGCATCTATCTCGTCCTGATCCTCATCCAGTCGCTTCTCATGTGGATCGTCGGCATGCCCCTTTTCGACGCACTCTGCCATGCATTCGGCACGGTCTCCACCTCCGGCTACTCGACGAAAAACAGCAGCATCGGTTATTACCAGAACCCCTGGATCGACTGGATAACCATCGTCTTCATGTTTCTTGGAGGCATGACATTCATGATGCATTACCACATTCTCAAAAAGGACTGGGAACCCCTCAGGAGCAATACCGAATTGCGCTGGTACGTGGGTTTCGTGGTATTTTTCTGCGCCTTCGTCTCCTTCGATCTGTGGAAAAACGGACACTACGGCGGATTTTCCGAATCGGTGCGCCACGGCTCCTTCCAGGTAATATCCATCCTCACCACGACAGGGTTCACGACAGACAACTACGAATTATGGCCCCAGGCCGCACAGATGCTCATCCTGATCGTCTGCTTCATCGGGGCGAGCGCTGGCTCGACGACAAGCGGCATAAAGGTTGTGCATTACGAAATCATCAGCAAATACCTCTACGCGACAGGAAAAAAGTTCCTGCAGCCGCTCGCCGTCGTACCGGTAAAAATCAACGGGAGGATCGCCGAGCAACCGATCATAACGCTCGCCGTCAGCTACTTCATCGTTAACATCTTCATGGTATTCGCAGGCAGCGGCATCATGTCCATGATCGACGATATGGACTACTTCAGCTCGATGAGCGCCGTCATTTCCGCGCTGTTCAACATTGGCCCGGGTTTCGGGGACGTAGGACCCGCGCACACCTTCTCCGACATCTCTCCTGCAGGCAAGTGGTTCCTTTCCTTCAACATGCTCACCGGACGGCTCGAAATGTTCTCCGTGCTGGTGATGTTCTACCCCTCCTTCTGGAAAGCGTAGAGAACGTCAAAGGGAAAATCAAAAAAACGGGACGGGTTCTCTTCGCTGCATCCTTGCTTGCGCTCGCCACGGTCATTTGCGCGACTCCTATCGTTTCCTTGTCACCGTTCATCGAGAGTCTGTAAAACTTACGTGGCGATCCGGGCAATGAGCGGCCAGGCGAATTGCGCGACCCGGGATTACCGGTCAGGGAGGATATAACGCTGAGAGAGATTGCTTCGTCGTTCCATTCCACGCCGTGACTGGAAAAAAACAAATCGACGGTTCAACGATTCTTTCCGTCCCTCATATGCCCCTCGTCGCTCATGTGGCCGGTCGCATCCCATCCGAGTTCCTTGTCTCGATGCAGTTCATCACGCTCCCTGAGCATGAGCCGTTCGAGATCCTCGATGCGCTGCTTCGTTTCCCTTATCAGGGTCTTCCTGTCGTGACGCATCGCTGCGAGCTCCCGTATGTGCTGTTCGTCATGCTTCCTGAAAGTTTTCATGGCCCGGTTGACGTTATACTTTCTGTGACCGAGCGTCGAGAGCGCTTCCGATCCCATGCGCAAGGCGGAATCGAAGGTTTCGCGATAGATACTCGTAATGCCCATGTCGATCAGTTCGCAGGAGTCCTCCAGTCCCCCCGTGCGCGCGACGATATCGAGATGGGGGAAATATTTCCTTGCCGTTCTGGCAATCTCGATGGTCTTTTCCGGATCGTCGACGGCGATAACGAGCAGCTCGGCCTCACTGGCGCCTGCCGTCCTGAGAAGATCAGCGCGCGAAGCGTCTCCATAGAATACCTTGAGGCCCATCTTGCGCAGCAGATCGACATTGTCCGGATCTATGTCGAGATAGGTCGCTTCCTCGTCGTTTGCCTGCATGAAACGCCCGACCGTGCTGCCGACCCTCCCGAACCCGGCGATGATCACCCGGCTCCTTTCCTCGATAACACCTGCCTCGGCCGCAACCCGCTCCTTTGTACCGAACCTTGGACGTATGAGTTTCTCGTTCACCATGAAAAGCAGCGGGGTCAACGCCATGCTCAATGCGACCACGGCGATCATCGGGTCCACGACGGACGCCTCGAAAACATTGTTGTTCAGGCCGAAGGAAAACAGCACAAAAGCGAACTCGCCGCCCTGCGCCAGGGCAAAAGCGAAGAGCAGGATCGCGTCGTAACTCATCCGGAACGCCTTGCCTATCGCGGCAAGCACCAGAAATTTCAGCACAATGAGCGCCAGTACAAGTTGGATAATTAGCGCCGGATCGGCTGCGATGACTTGAAAATCGATAGACGCCCCTACCGAAATGAAGAAAAGGCCGAGCAGCAAGCCCTTGAAGGGTTCGATGCTGGTTTCGAGCTCATGCCGGTATTCGCTCTGCGCAAGCACCACGCCTGCAAGGAACGCTCCGAGAGCAGGACTGAGGCCTACCTGGGCCATGAGAATGGTGATGGCTATCACAAGCAGAAGCGCGGCAGCCGTAACCAGTTCGCGAAGCCGCGTGGTGGCGATCAGCCTGAACACGGGATTGACAAGATACTTCCCTGCGAGAACAATGCCTGCGACCACGCCGAGCACGGCAACCGTCCGGCCCCAGATCGGAAGCCCATCGACCCACCCGGTCGAAGCGTGGGGGCCGTCGCCGTGACCGGAGCCGCCCAACGGGCTCCCCGTCGCCAGCAGGGGGAAGAACGCCAGGATGGGAATGATCGCGATATCCTGAAAAAGCAGCACCGAGAACGAGTTCTGGCCTCCGTCTGTTTTCATGAGCCCTTTTTCGTTCAGGGTCTGCAGCACGATTGCCGTCGACGAGAGGCCGAGCACAAGACCGAGGGCCAGCGCCGTCTGCCATCGCAGGCCGAAACCCACTCCCGCCGCGCCTATCAACAGCGCGGTAACCCCCACCTGCACGCCTCCCATACCCAGAATCGCCCGTTTCAGCTTCCAGATCATTTCCGGCTGCAGCTCGAGGCCGATGAGGAAAAGCATCATGATAATACCAAATTCGGCGAACTGCATCACGTCCTGCCCCTCCTCACCGACGAAACCGAGGACGAACGGCCCGATAACGACCCCGGCGATAAGGTAGCCGAGCACCGAACCGAGCCCCAGCTTCTTGGCAACCGGAACCGAAACCACGGCCGCCGTCAGGTAGACGAAAGCCTGAAAAAGAAATCCTCCTTCGTGCATGGCAACCTTACTGTTTTTCAGTCATACGATCGTCAAGATAATCCAGTTTTTCCAGGGCGGCCGGATCGAAAGCGTCGTCGGCGAGCAGCTTCAGCATACGGCGGTAGCGGGAGGCGTGCTCCCGCACTGCGTCGGGTTTCATGACGTTGGTTCCATGAACGGCAAAGGGGGGCAGATAACGCATGCCGCACAGGTGCGCTGTCTGTTCGAGCGGCGCGAGCAGCTCCCTGATGGAAAACCTGTTGAACCCTTCCCTCGCGTAGGAAAGCCTGCCGCCGCCGGTCGTGATGACCGGACAGAACCATTTTCCTCTCATTGCACGGCCACGGCTTCCGAATGCCCAGCCGTGAACCAGCACAAGATCCATCCACTCCTTGAGAAGCGCGGGCATCCCGTAAAGAAAGAACGGGTATTGCAGAATGACGATATCGTTGGCTTCCAGTAATCGTTGCTCGGCCTTGACATCCACGTCCATTTCCGGATAGCGTTCGTAGAGATCATGGAGGGTGACGCCGTCCAGGTCGGCCAGAGCGCCTACGAGCGCCCTGTTGACTCTCGACTTTTCAAACGCGGGATGCGCGAAAACGATCAGGATTTTTCTCAAAACAAATACCGCCGGTTTTTCGTACTGATTCGATGCCTCGTACTCACTTGCACAAAGATAAGGAGCACTGCCGCATCAGGCAAACCGGCGGCATGTTTCGCTACCACAGAACGAAGAAAACCAGCAGAAGCAGCACAAGCAGCGACAGACAGGCATCGGGAAAGGCGAAATTGACGGAAAACACCGCGAGCATGGCGAAGGAGACGCTCAATGCCGTCACAAGTATGCCTGCGCCTGCCGGCCCGAAACCTTTCGAAAGCAATGCGCGCCCAAAGAAACCCTCAACCGCCGTAAAGGGGCTGCCGCCGTCGAGCAGCCGCCTCAAACCGGCGGCGGCAACGCCCGTGACGGGAAGTGCGAACAGGGCCAGCAAAACAGGCAGAGACACCACTGCGGAGGAAGCACGCAAAGCAGCCATGCCCGCGGCTGCGAGCAGCAAGCCGACAGCCATGCCCTGAACGCCGCCGAGGCGCCGGGAGCCCTTCCCGAAGCAAAGCGGCGGCAACAACATCAACGACACCCCGAAGCTGATAGCGAGAGGGACGAATGCGCCGGCGGAAAGCGAAAGAAGAGCGAGCGTGATCGAAGAAACAAGTGCGGCGGATACGCCGAGACGGTCGATCGCCCTGAAGGCATTCATCAGGCCGAGCATGAAAAGCAACGACCAGAAAAGCCCGAAAGCCCCCGTCTCCATATCACCGAATACAGGGTAGCTCCCCAGGGACCGGATTGCAAGATCGGGAAATAGCCAGAGCACGATATCCGCGGCCGCAATCTGGCCGAGGAGTTGCCATTTGACATCGACAGCTCCCGGCGCAGGCCGGGCCGGGCGCGCCCCCTGAAGAAGATACATTGTGTCCCTGGGCATGATTGTAGAATCTTGAATTTTGTTACCATACTCCTACAATGGAATCTTGCAACAATCATGCCGAGCTATAAAACGAGACCTTAAACCATTAAAAAAAATACCGATAGTCTTCACCCGGAGGCAAAATCACAAGGTGGACGCGGGAATACGTGCGCGGAAATACGGGACAACTGTAGCAGAAGCGACCAGACATTAGTGTCATTCCGAAACTACTTTTCCCTCGCGGCAGCCTGACGAGCTCCCGCGGAGAGCTTGCCGCCATAGTGCCCGAGGAACGTGACCACCAGCAGCATACCAAGCAACAAGGCGATGTAGATCCAGTGCAGCCAGCCGTTGTAATACATGATATCGGGAGTCGCGATCCGTATCGAGACGGCGACGAGGGCAAGAAGGAAAAGAATGATCGACAGCCTGATTTTTTTCAGGAAAACCGGCGTCCTCGCCGCCCTGTACTTCGTTTTCCAGTCATGCAGACCGGAAAAGAAGGAGACGGGAATAGCCATCAGGGAGATGACGATCAGGTGTTCGACCGTATGCTCGAAAAAGGGGTCTCCGGTGGGCATGGTCAGCAGGAGGTACAGTACGGCGACCGGAATCAGGCCGTTACTGAAATGCGCTGCGATAGCGTGGAGAAAAAAGGTCTCCCTCATCTCTTTCAGCAGGCTTTTTTTTCTTGCAGGCATTGCAGCGATCCTCCCTGGTTGTTTGCGTTCCTCAGCAGATTGTCGAACAAAAAACGTAGTGCCTTTACCGGAAAACCGCTCTACACGTCAAGATTCACGCGGTCTTCGTCCGTGTTTCCGAATTCGTTTATTTTGGTCTTTTCCCAGAGCGGGACGTCGCCGAAATAGGCCGCTCGGCCGATGATGTGCGCCGCGACGGGGGCAGTAAGAAAAAGAAAGACGATAATGGCCAGCGCGCGCGAAGCGATGCCGAAATCCTGCCAGTATACGATGGTTCCGACAAGCACCAGTCCGATACCGAGAGTCGAAGCCTTGGTGGTGGCGGACATACGGGTGTAGAGATCGGGCATTTTCAGGATGCCGATAGCCGAAAGCAGGATAAAAAGGGTCCCCAGCAGAAGCAGAACCCCGCTCAGAACTTCCATCATGTTTTTTTCCTCCTTCCCAGATAAAAAGCGAAGGCCACCGTTCCCAGAAAGGCCAAAAGAGCGACGATAATGCCGACGTCGAGAAACGTCGTGGTGTTTTTCTGGATCGAATAGACGGCGATGAACGCGATCGCGTTGGCCGAAAGCAGGTCCAGAGCCACGATACGGTCCTCGATCGACGGGCCGATGACCAACCGCAAAAAGATTGCCAGGATCGACAGGCCGATAAAGATCACCGACGCCTGGACCGCAAATTCCATGAAACTCATCTCATCACCTCGATCAATCTTTTTTCAAGTCCGTTCTTGAGTTCATAACGGAACCTGGCGGGATCCTCGACATAGAGTGCGTGAACATAGAGCGTGCGCCGGTCGGGTGACACGTCGAGACTCAGCGTCCCCGGGGTCAACGTCACAAGATTGGCGAACAGCGTAATCTCGATATCGCTCTTCACATCGAGCGGCACGGCAATGATACCCGGCTCCATGTAATCCTTAGGGGTGACAATGTCGAAAGCCACCTTCAAGTTTGCGATCACGAGTTCCTTCAGAAAATACAGCAAAAACAGGGCTACCTGGGGAATTTTCGAAAAATAACGGCTATCGCCCCACGCCGCCCGCGAAAGCCATAGCAGTACATAACCGATGACAAGGCCGGAGGTGAACGTTCCGGCGGTCACCTCGCCTGAAAGCATCATCCATGCCACGGCCAGCAGTATATTGACGAGAAGCAGGTTCATGCACCGCCTCCCGTAACAGCGCGGATATACGCTTCAGGGCTCAGGAGATCAGACGAGGCTCGTTCCATGAGGGTGAAAACCGGCTCGAACCAGAGGCCGGAAAGAACCGTGACCAGCCCCAGAAGAACGACAGGGAGAATCATCATCACTTTTTTCGCATAGCCCAAGGCATAATATGCCTCGCCGACATGGTCGTTACCGCGAGGATCGTCCTTCCAGAAGGCTTCGTTCCAGATTTTGATCATCGAGAAGAGCGTCAGCATCCCCACCATCAGGGCGAGGCCGGAAATCAGAAACTGTCCGGTTTCGACTCCTGCCCTGATCACCAGCAGCTTCGCCCAGAATCCCGACAGCGGAGGTATTCCCGCCAGACCGAGCGCAGGCACGAGGAACAGCAGGCTGAACAGGGGATAGGCTGCATACAGGCCTCCAATCTCCCGGAGGTTCCATGAGCCCGCCAGACGCCCGATGATACCGCTGATATAGAAAAGGTTCGTTTTTGCGACGATGTTGTGAACGATGTAGAAAAGTCCCGCTGCTATAGCCAGGGGTGACTGGATCGCCACGGCAAAGATCATGTAGCCGATCTGGCTGACGATATGAAAGGAGAGCAGTTTGCGTACATCGTATTGCGCGATGGCGCCGAGCACTCCGGTCACCATCGTCAAAGCGGACGCCCAGAGCAGGATCTGGTGGATGAACGGCGTCTCTTCCAGAGTGAAAATCGTGGTGAAGAACCGCATGATCGCGTAAACCCCCACCTTGGTGAGCAGCCCGGCGAAGATGGCTGAAACAGCGGCCGGCGGAGTATGGTAAGAAGCCGGAAGCCAGAAAAAGAGAGGGAAAATCGCTGATTTGACCCCAAAGGTGATCAGGAACAGCACCGCGACGACCGAAAGCAGGTCCCGGTGCCCGATATAGGGCAGTTTTGCGGCGAGATCCGCCATGTTGAGCGTGCCCGCCATACCGTAGAGAATCCCCACGGCAGCGAGAAAAATCGCCGAAGACAGGAGGTTCAGAGTGACATATTTGATCGCGCCTTCGAGCTGTTCCGGGCGGCCGCCAAGCACCAGCAAAACGAACGAGGAAATCAGCATCACCTCGAACCAGACATAGAGATTGAAAATGTCTCCTGTGAGAAACGCCCCGTTGATCCCCATCAGAAGCAACTGCATCAGGGGATAGAAAAAATAATGCTCCCGCTGCTCGTCGATACTTCCAAGCGAAAAAAGCGCGGTGGTGACGGCAATGAAGGCCGTCGCCACAACCATGACCGCCGAAAGCAGGTCCACCGCAAACGTGATGCCGAAAGGCGCCTGCCAGCCGCCTACCTGGAGCGACAGCGTCCCGCCTGCAAGAACCCGTCCGCTGATCAACAACGAAACGGAGAACAGCAAAACGGTTGAGAGCAGATGCAACGCACGCTGCGCCGGAAGGTTTCGGCGGAACAGCAGCATGATCACCGCGGCAAGAAACGGCAGAAAAACCGGGAAGACAATCAATCCGTTCATGACGGCCCTCCCGGCGGCAATCGATCGGTGCTTGTCATTTCATCGAGATCTTCGGTGCCGAGCGTCTGGTAGGTCCTCTTGAAAAGCACGATCGTGAAAGCCTGCACGCCGAATCCGATCACGATCGCAGTCAGGATCAATGCCTGGGGCAGCGGATCGGCATAGGGTTCAGCCAGTCCCGATGCGCCCTCCTGGACGAACGCGGGGGCTCCTTTCGTCAGGCGCCCTACGGTGAAGATCATGAGATTTGCCGCATGTCCGAGGAGAATCAGGCCGAAAATGACCTTAACCATGCTCCTCCTCAGGATGAGATAGATTCCTCCCGCATACAGCACACCGACAAGCAACGCAAGCAGAACGGTCATGGCATTCTGTCCTCCTCGGCCAGCGAAAAGATGATGGCGAGCGTTATGCCCAGCACGAGTCCGTAGACGCCCAGATCGAAGAGCAGGGGGGTTCCGACCTTTCCTACAAACGACAGCCCCGTATCGATCCAGACCGCCTCCATGAACGGCTTGCCCGCAATCAGGGAAGGCAACGTGCTCGAGGCGGCGCAGAGCAGGCCGGAAGCAACGATCAGCAAAGGATCGAAGCGAACGATACGCCTTGCTTCCTCGATGCCGTTGGCAATGAAATACAGCGCGTATGCCGCGGCCGCCACGAGCCCTCCGACGAATCCGCCGCCGGGCTCGTTGTGTCCTCGCAGCAGCAGAAACACTGAGAAGATCAGGAGAAGCAGTAAAAGATAGCGGGACGCCGTAGCGAGAATAACGGAATACATGATCACGCCCCCTTGCCTGATTTGAGTTTCAGAAGCGCGACAACCCCCATCGCCGCGATGGCCAGCACGGTAATTTCTCCAAGAGTGTCGATTGCCCGGAAATCGACCAGTATCACATTGACCACGTTCCGGCCTTTGCCTTCGGAAAGACTTGCCGAGGCAAAAAACTCCTTGAGTTCCGACGACAGTTCGAACGATGTGGCATAAAGCACCATCATGGTCATGAAAGCGCCGACGCTCAAGGCAATCAGCGCGTCCCTCGCCCTGTTGGGTGAACGGGAAAGCTTCAGAAAGCGCGGCAACCGGTAGAGCACAAGCACAAAAAGAATGACGTTGAGCGTCTCGATAGCGAACGTCGTCAGCGCCACGTCGGGAGCTCCGTATATGACGAAAATAATCCCGATCGAAAAACCGAGCACGCCGAGAGCCACGATCGATTTGAGTCTCGAACGGGAAACCATCAGCAAGAAGGTCGATACCACGATGATGAACCCCAGCGCTGCCTCATAAAAAGTAATCGACAGGTCCGGAACGATTATAGCCCGGTCCGCCGCACGGAAGAGTGCGTAGAAAGCCATCGACATTGCGGTCACAATGATCACGATGATGTAGTTGCGGAGATAACCGTTCTGGATGACGGTTGTCTGTATCCGCGAAAAGGCCAGCAGTCCCCTGAGAGAGGTTTCGTACCATGTCGAAGGCTTCACGAAACCCGGAAGCGCGAAACCGGCGAACCGCTCTTCCGTTCGAAATCGGAGGAAATACAGGAAAAGGCCGAGCAGAAGGGTAAGGAAACTGAGCAGAAGCACCAGATTGAACCCTTGCCACAACTCGATTTTCAGGCTCAGCGTTTCGGAAAGAATGCTTCGAGCCGACTGCTCGAGCATGGAAGCGATGAATACATTCGGAAAAAGGCCGAACAGCAGGCCAAGCAGCGCCAGCACGCCCGGCCCGATAAGCATCTTCAACGGCGCCTCGTGCGGGTGTTTAGGCGTTGTGACCCGCTTCCCCCAGAACGGCCTGAAACCGGCAAACAGCGTTACCATGACGACAAAAGCGTTCGCAACGACAGCCACGCTGATAAGCGGCACCCCCCAGGATTCGAGTTCGAGGACGGATTTGTAGACGGTTTCCTTGCCGATGAATCCTACAAGAGGAATCACACCCATCATGGAAAACGACGCGAGCGCGGCGGTAGCGGCAGTGACCGGCATCTGCTTCCTCAGCCCGCCAAGCATCCTCACATCGCGCGTGCCGGCCTCGTGGTCGAGCGTCCCGGCAACGAGAAATAACGCCCCTTTGTAGAGAGAGTGCGCTATGAGATAGATGAAGAACGCCTTGATCGCAAGCTTCGAACCGATACCGAGCAGCATCACGAGCGTGCCGAGTACAGCAAGGGTCGAATAGGCAAGCAGTTTTTTCAGGTCGTTCTGCCGGAAGGCGAGCGCCGCGGTGAAGAGCATGGTCACCGCTCCCGTCACCAGGACGGTGTCCTGCCAGAGCGGCGTGCCGCCGATTTCATGATTCAGTCTCGCTATCAGGTAAATTCCGGCCTTTACCATGGTCGCAGAATGCAGGTAGGCGCTGACCGGCGTCGGCGCTTCCATGGCGTTCGGCAGCCAGAAATGAAACGGAAACTGAGCAGATTTGGTGAACGCTCCGAGCAACAGCAGCACGACGATCGCCGGATAGAACGCATGGCTTGTGATCAGGCTGTTCATGTCGTAGAACGACGAAA
>RRYU01004637.1_pt1 | contig 12020 bp, 7 predicted proteins | sample 2162651 | NCBI WGS metagenome assembly RRYU01 (sample SAMN10267283, study PRJNA491782) | microbial mat metagenome | isolation source: biomat in the production well | place: Japan: Minami-Kanto gas field, natural gas well KTG3 | collected 2017-06 | reverse complement strand
ATGCCGATCTTTCACACCTTGGTTCGGACAATTACAAACAGAAAAACGAGCTTCTCAGGATTGAGTTTGAAAAAAACAGGAACAAGTCGTTTGCAGACGAAGAGTGGCTTCAGCTCAATATCGGTTTTTTTGCCGGACACAGTTTTTTCACCTCACATGCACAAGAGCTGTTCAACGGCAAAAAACAGGAAAACTTCGCTATTCTGCAGGACCAGCTGAATAAAGAGATGGTCAGGAAAAAAAAGATAAAAAAAGCGAAAATAAAGAAAGAAGAAGACAAAAAAAGCGCGGCTGCAAGCCGTGGCGTAGAACGAAATATGGAAGTGTATTACAGAACATCTTCCAGAAACCATGTTAGTTTCAGTGCGATTGTCGATCAGAAAGCCAACATCATGATACAGACAAACTCACTTATTTTCTCTATTATCATCTCACTCCTTGTCAGAAAGCTGGATCAGCTTCCCGACCTTATCATACCGACGTTCCTCATGCTCTTCACCTGCGTTGCCACGATTATAACCTCGGTACTCGCAACACGTCCGAAAGTCACACGCCACGAAACAACAACGGAAGACATTCAGAACAGAAAAGCAAACCTGCTGTTTTTCGGCTCTTTTGTCAATCTCGATCTCGATCAGTATGAATGGGGAGTAAAGGAAATGCTGAAGGATAAACCATACTATATCACGAACATGATACGCGACACCTACTTCCTGGGAAAAGTCCTCGACAAGAAATACAAGTTCCTGAGACTTTCCTATGATATCTTCATGATCGGCCTTGTTCTCTCGATCAGTCTCTATGCGTATGCGTTCACCAATTGACCGGAAATAAGGGCGCCTCCAAGAAGTTATTGCCAGCAACTTATTCCGCTTCGCTGATGGTATAGAGTGAAATTTTCGACATCCTGCCTTTAAGGGAAATTATGCCTTTAAAACGTGTGGAGAATCTTTTCAGCGACTTCACGGGGAACAGAAAAAGCAGTTCTTCGGAAAGAAGAATCTGTTCTCTCATTTCAACGCATGCATCCTGAATCCGTGCCGCTGTATTTACCGTATCTCCATGGAAAACAATCTCGATTTTTTCCTGCCCCACTTCACCTGCAATTACCTTGCCGGCATGCAGGCCGGCCTTTAAATGCGGAACGAACTGGTAACGTTTCTCGTATTCTCCGGCTCTGTTCTCGATGCGATTCAGGATATCGAAGAAACAGCGAATGCAGTTCATTTGTTTTGTGCCTTTCTGGATACTCCAGGTAACAACCACACTGTCACCCACGTACTGATACACTTCTCCGCCGTAAATAATGATCGGGTCGGCTATATCGTTGAAGACATCATACAAAAGGTTATGATACCGCTCATGCCCCATTCTCTCGGCAATAGCGGTTGAACTGTACAAATCGAGAAACATGAAGACACGCTCCTCTTCATGAGGAAAATGGTACCTCCCTGAAATGGCATTCCAGAAATTTTTTTCACCGACACGCTGTATTACAAGCCGGAAAGAGTTGATCACGATACCGACAACAGTCAGATACAATATCAAGACAAAAAACTCGCCGAAAAAAAACGTTTTAAGACGGCTTTCAAAGAGGAATACACCCGAATTGCCCAGCAAAACATACTCTTCACATATCACATAAAACAACAAAACCATGAGAGACAGGATCACATAGAATACCGTCCCGGCAAAAAGCGTCAGAAGAAAATTAAGGTTTCTGATTATTCTCGAAAGAAAAAACACATCGGCAACAGCCACAACGACGCCGACAACAAACCCTATGACAGTGAAACGAAGAAAAACAAATACATCAACGGGATAGTAAAACCTTTCATAGGCATGACCAAACGCCGTAAAAAAAGCAAGATAGAGGTAAAACGACAGCATGAAACCGAAGATAATACGCCCTGTGCTTTTCAGGTTTCTCAATATCTTCGGACGTATTCGCATAATAGGAAAACGTTACGTATTCGGGCTGCTTGCGCCAAAACAAACGTCCCCCCTGAGGTTGTCCTCAGAGGGGAAGCACAATTTAGAAAACAAAGCCGGGTTCAGATAAACCCGGAGAACTACCGTTCAGAAACTGAATCCGGTCCTGACATATATACCGATATCATCGGTCAGTCTTGCGCTGTCTACGCCTTTGCCGACAGCCACACTGAGAGCATAACGCGATTCGATAAATCCAAACCAGAGTCCACCGCCGTATCCGGTATGCCACCTGTCGGAATCTTCACCATCGTAAAAGACTCTTCCTGTTTCGACAAATGCAAGAGGACCGAACATGACGGGAACAAGAAATTTAAATGTACCCAGGTAGAGCCTGAGTTCCGAATTGGCATAAAGAGAGGCATCACCGGCAAAACGCTGCTTGTCATACCCTCGAATCGATGTTGAACCGCCAAGGTAAGCCGCCTCATAAAACGGAAAATCTCCCCATATTTTCTCACCACCGGCACGCAGTGCGAGTCTTGAATACGGCATAGATGGCAGCGGAAGATATGCCGTTCCTTCGGCTTTCAGCTTTCCGAATGAGCTGCTGTTCCCGAAAAATTCAGGATAGTACGCTCCTTCAACATCCAGAACCATCCCGCTCAGCGCTGTCGTACCACAGGATGTTCTGTCACGGGCAAGACGACCGAGCTGTTTTCTTGGGGAGAGAAGAACTTTTTTGCCGCAATCACGGCTGTCATATCGAAAACCGGCAATGATAGCGCCGGTAAAATCCTCGTCGATTCCGTAGGGATCCATGGCCTCCAGCCTTGAGCCAGGTTCAACTTCGAGATCGACAAATTTTGCCTCAAGACCGGTCCTGAACTGAAAATCGGAGTTTGCAGGGAAAACCAATGTCGGGCGTATCCATGTCAACTGCTGCTTGATCTCGAAATCATTTTCATCATAAAGAGAGGTATCGAACGATGATTCATTACCGAAACCATAAAAATTGATAATATCCAACCCGGTTGTTCCGACTTCGAGCCGCAACTCCGCACCGTCGATAAACGAGCGGAAATCACCCGTATACCCAAGTTTGTAACGCAGCTTGGAACCTGAACCGTAAGCCACTCCGCCGTCAAGCTTCATATTGTAATTATACGGGTCTCTGCGAAAACCGTAATCTTCGAGGATAACGCCCCACCCGAGAAAAACTCCGTATTCGGGCGCATAATCAAGCTTGAGGTTCGCAATGGAAGCATCGAGTTCACTTCCGTAATCCCTTGTTTGCAGACCATACTTTTCACGGGCGTCAACGGGTTCTTTGACTTTGCTGCTGTCGACCACCGAGTAGACGCTCCTGTCAAACACCGTCCCAGTTCCTCCATCGTAAAGGTAGTTTCTGGCTTTTGTACCGAAACCTCCTGATGAAACTGCCACCCTGTCCGTGATCCTGTCCTCACCTTTTCCCCCGATAACCCGAACATTCATATCTCCGGCGAGAGTGCCGCTGATCGCAGCATAGTCATTCCCCCCCTGCAGATACAACCGGATTTCAGAGGTGTGCTCAGGATCGAATACTCTTGAATAGAAAGGTTCGGCTTCGCGAGATGACCGGCCATTCGGCATTCTGTATATCCTCAATGCAACTGTCCCGTCGCTGTTACGCGTTATCTGTGCATACTCAGGTTTGTCACTCGCATAAATATCAACATCTTCAGCGTAGATCCCGTAAAGTTCCAGAGAAGCTTCCGCAAGAAGATCACGCCTTGATTTGAGATCACGGACAATCCTGTCCCCTTCCTGCGCGTACATCGCCGGAGGCATTTGACGCACAGCTTCTTCTATCTGCTCATCCGTCAATACAGTCAGCAGTTCCTTTGTTGTGCGCTCCCACTCTTCACGGGACAAAGCGGGGAAAATGCGGCGATCGAGAGGGCGACCGGACCAGGAGAGAAAGTAAACCTTATCCAGATTATCATTGAAACCTTTTATCCGGGGAATAATCTGGGTTATTATCCAGGGAAAAACACCATCCTGTCGTGAAAAAGCATTATCACGATCTTTTGGAACCGGTTTCCAGACAATACCATCGGTTTCCCTGAAAGCCGCCCACCTCCATTGACCGGTATGCCTGTCCCAGTCACCGACAAAAAGATCGATCAGCCGCGCCTTAAGATAGGCCTCTGCATCCACCCTGTTCCGATTGTCTTTCTGGAGTATCTCAAACATAGTGAGCGAATTGACAACCTTGTCCGCTCCGGCAAATGCATTTTCCGGCCCGTCGTTTTCATCCGGATGCTCCTCGATTGTACCCAGAAGGCCGGCAAATTCTTCATAATATTTGCCGAGATTTTCACGATCGTAGGGCATAACGACAAATTCGGAAGATGCATGCAGAACTCCTGCTGCATCAAGCAGCGGTGAGATAACCGCTGCACTCGCAGGGTTGGAACTGGTCACCTGGTCCTGAATGACATCTGCAACAACAGTGTTACGCAGTTTTTCAGGCATCCCTCTTGCCGGATCCTTGTCAACCGTCCTGAAGCGATACTCTTTTCCATCCGCTCCTCTGAAACGAAGACTGATTGTCTGGAATCCCCCGCCTTTTTTATAAGGCTCGAGCCCTCCTGCAAAGCTTTGCAGATCCAGAACGTCAACATCCATCGGCAATGCCCAGAGCGAACGCCAGTGATCGCCAAACAACAGACGGTGCAAAGCACCTGCACTGTAGTGTTCTCCGGGAATAACCCGTACATTTTTATGATTTCCGATGACCGACTGCGGGATCTTCTGCGGTTGAGCATTACCAACCGAAAGCTGACCGAAAAAGACCGCAGCAAAAACCAGAGATGTCACGATAAAACGTTTCCGAAAATATCTCATAACGCTCTCGATGTAAAAAAAATTTACGGCTATCCTGAAAAATCACGCATACTTTAAATATATGGGTTTCGCGGCAAAAAAACCTCATGGCAAGGATGAAGAGAGCTTTTGCATCGGGTATCGGAGCATGGTTGCCGGTGCGGCGACCCCTTCGTTACAAATAAGCATTTCGTTACCGGAAGTAAACGCAAGGCCTTCGGGTTGCGGATGATCCCCGAACGGTAGGCGGACAACATCGAGAACCTTCCCCTGGGAACTGATTTCCACAAGCAGCCGTCCTCTTGAAGCCAAAACGAAAAATGTTCCCGACTGCGGATGACGGGCGATGGCTGAAGGTTTGAATTTTTTTTCCGAACTCTTTTTTTCCAAGCGCTTGCCGTCAATGAGAAATCTCGGGCTCGTACCCAAGGACATGCTTTTCAGGGAAAAAGAATACACAGGCTTCAGCTTACGTTTGGGTTTCTTCCTGTTGAACAGCAACTGTTTCAATGAAATTTCTGCGGGGTACTCTTTACAGGCAAGAAGCAATGCGTCTGTCACGGGATCGTAACAGAGCCCTTCCACATCGTATAGATCGTTCAGCATGGTCTCATGCCTGACCGCTTCAACCGCGGCACCGTCTTTTCCTTCCGGAAACCCGTAAATCACTCCCGCACTGGTAACCATATACAGCCGGTTGTTCACCACCGCGATATCTTCAAAGTCTTCGATGACAGGGTCTTGCCCGAACCACCGTTTTTCGAAAATGGAAAAGCGCTTGAGGATTTTTCCGTTTTCCGGCTCAAGCTGATATACCGTGCCCTTTTCATCGTCGTGAGCGAACAAACGGCCGTTGCCCGATACGGTAATCCCCGAAATCTCTTTCAGTTCGGGGGCAAGCTTTAATCGACTTTCGGGATTATCGAGATCGTACCGTGAAAGCAGTGATTCTCCCCCCGCCAAAGGCGTACCGGAGAGTATGGACAGCAGCATGGTCAACAACAATACAAGTTGAAATCGCCTCATGAATCGGTGTTGTTGCAGATTAACCGGAAAATCAGTGAACTAAACGTTTTTCTTTTCAGTCGTCTTCGGGCCTGACCCGGAGACCCATTACTTTTTTCACATCACTATGGCCACATATCTCTTCTGAAACATGGCGACGTTACGCAAGCAGATGCAGACGCGTAAAAACATAGTCAAGATGATCCTCGTTCAAGACAATCCTGTAATAGTTGGTTCCTTCGAGCCGTATCGGACGGCTATCTCTGTCACTTAAAAACTTCCTGCTTTGTTTCCCGTTATACCAGTAGACAAGGCGAATCTTTTCACGATCAATTTCAAGCGCCGTAATGCCTCTCTTCCCGACGGCGCACCCCGAGTTAAAAACACTCGGTATGGTAAGGTTATTGTAGACACCGCTCCGCAATCCGATTTTTTTCCCCTGATCGTAACATGCATCGAGCTCTTCCTTCAGTGCCGCTATCTTGTCCTTTATTGCCTCCCTCTCCGCCGTTTCAGCAGCGGGAAATGCACGGCAAAGCTCCTCGATACGATAGTTGAGGTAATCAACCTTGGAAAGCGACTCGAAAAGAGGTCGATGTGTATGGCCGATGACCGAAACGATTTTAGCGTGGTTGGAAAAGTCATAGATCGATTTTTCAATAGCAAAACGACGGCGGCTGTTATAGGCTATTGAAAAATTCCTGATCCCGAACGGTTTGGCGATATAGCGCAAAAACCAGACTATCGAACGGCTGACAAACGGGTATGTTTCCCAGAGAAAAACCGAAGCCTGATGGCCGTGAAAAACCAGAATATCCTCTTCACGATAGGAGAGTTTCAGGGATTCCAGCAGAAAAGGAGCAAGGGAGTAGTCTTTTTCTTCCTGCAGCGAAGCATCATGATTTCCGAACGTTCTGAAAAAAAAGCCGGTTTCGTCAAAGCGAAGAAACAATTCATAGATATGCCGCCACCGGTCAACAATATCTTCGAGAGGAAATTTAAAAAGCTCCTCGATGTCACCATTAAGAATAAGACTGTACTTTTCCGGAAGGTAATACCTGCTCATGGCCGCTTCGACAAGGGGCGCATTGTGCCTGAACTCATCACGCCTGCCACCATTGCCCATATGCAGGTCGCTCAGGATCAGAATTCTCGAATCCCCGTCGAGATCGATACTTTTCGACTTTTCCAGCAGGCGTTCGAGATGCGGATGCTTTTTATTGTTGTTCAGCAGCTTCATACCCGACCCACCTTCTCTGAAAACAGCAGATTACTTGATTTTTCCACCTCTGTAAAGAAAAAGAGATCCTCCGTCATTGTTGTCGTCTTATCGCTTCCCCGGCCGCCCCGATATTCTTGTCAACATCGCAGCAACGTTTTCCAGGATAGCAGATGCCTCTCTTCATAAAAATCTGAATTAGCGATATAAGTAAACTTTTTCAAAACGGCAACACTGAAGGGCTCCTCTCTTAATTTGCTGCGCACCATGACTACTTCGTTGACCGGTGCTCGAAATCCTCAAGTACTCTCTGTACACTCCGGTTTCTCCGCTCCGTCCGCCTTGTCTTCAGGTCACTCTCGACAATTAATAGAGGTACCCTAAAATGTACGGAATATACCCCGGCGGGATAATGTCTCTCTGTGAACTTCCTGAAAACTGTCCCGAGAGCGGTTTTTATCCGGTCTGCACCAGAGAGCCCGACTCAACGGAGCAAATCGATAATGCTCTTTTTTTCCAGAATGCTGTCCGCCCTGCTCGACTGCTTCGACGAATCAGCGGCCTGCACAACCTCTACGCCCTCCTCTGCATTGGCTACAGTTCCTGTTGTATCAGCAGATTCCGGCTGTTCGACAGACTGTTTTTTTGCAGGAGAAAGAATATTTTCAATGAGTGACGGCAGCACCCCCTTCTCTTCTCCGGTTGTGTCCACAACACCATCGGGAACGTGCTGCGGCTTCTTGAAAAGGATATCACCCGCCGCTTTTTTCAAAATACCCGAAACACCTCCGCTGTCCGTGGCGACACTATCCCCTTCCAAGCCCGGCAGCAACCTGTCACGAATTTCGTCGGTAACTTTCTTTTGGAGGTTTTCTTTCAGGCGCAGGGCAATTCGGTCAGCGGTTTTTGCCAGGTCAAGCCCTATTTCGGGCTTTGTTATCGACCCTCTCAGGGCAGCATCGACAACCACCGTATCCGGCAGCGAAAGGTCCATATTTTTCAGTGGAAGTTTTTCAAGCAAACCGGTAATGGTTGCGACACCGGTTGTACCGATATATTTTTTAGGAATTTCCAGACCTATTTTCCAGTCAAGACTTTTATCAAATCCGGTAACTCCCGATGCACTCAGCCTGATATCGTTGACCGTGAAAGAAAACGGCGCCGTGGTGACAAGCCCGTTCTCGATGGCGAAGTCCACAGCAACCTCCGGAACCCTGAGGATATCGAGCGCTTCGACATCGAGGAGCAATGCAAGTTTACGGATCGGAGGGAAATCCTCGACAAGCAGCCCTTTCGTTTCTACCCGGCCTTTACCGGAAATGGATTCCGGAACCGGTTTGAAGTTTTCATCGAGACGCGAACGCATGTTGAGGTTCGCCGAGACATCCCCCTTGGCATACCCGGCAACAGGAGCAACCTGTTCAAGCAACTTCAACGATTCATAGGAACTGGCAATATTCATTTCAGCTGCGGTGATGCTGAAATCCGTATCCGTTTGACCTCCCTTCGTACTGTAAAAACCATTGATAGCAACCTTTCCTCCCAGTGTTTCCGCATTGATATCCCTGAAATCAAGCTTCTCGTCATCCATGACGATAACTCCCTTTGCACCCTCAAACTGCATTTCGCCGAAGCGGACACGGCTAAAAGTCCCGTTGATTCTCATGGATACGTTTCCGGGGAGCATCAGGGCCGCCTGTTCTTCTTCAAGATTGCGAAACTCGTCAAGCCGGACAAAATCCGAACGAACATCTGCAGTCACCTTCAGGACGCCCTTTTTCATGAAATAGGAAATATAGTTTTCCACTCTGCCATTCGCGGTGAAATCACTTTCTCCGGTCTTCATCCGAAGATCAACCAGATTCAGGTAAGCAGGGGAAAGATTGAGTTGCGCCGATGCTATCGAGAGAGCAGGGGTAAATTTTTCAGAAGCAACGGTAACCCCTTTCGCCACAACCGAACCATAGGCTTCCGTTCTCCCCAACCCTGCCAGTCCGGCATTGAAAGCGGAAAGGTTCCCTTTCACAACGATATTGGATCGCAGCTCTCCAGCAAACTGAAGATCCTTGACCGGATAAATCCGCTGAAAATCGGCAAGATTGATCGATCCGTTAACTGCAGCGTCGATATAAGGATCGGATACCGGTGTTCTGACTCCGAAACTCATGGTAAACGGCCTGCCGTTTATTTTCAGATCGAGCTTCGGAACCGACAAAGAGGTTTTATCGGCATCGCCGCCCGGATTATCCACACCTCCTTTGAAAACAATATCCTCGGCTCTGACCGGAACACCTTCATAGCCGAAACTGCCGTTGCTGACATCGAGAGCAAGCCTGAAAGCCGGAAGCTTCTCACCTGTATACAATCCCTTGACATGCCCGGACAACGCCACCGACCCTTCGGCATCGAGTTTTTCATAGTTATTCTCATAGACCGCGGGCAGAAGGGAGAGCAGTTCTTTCAATGCCGCCTTGTCAGCCTTGAAATCAAGGTCGGTATTGACCGCATCGTCGAGCAGGGAAATCGTGCCGTTGAAGACAATACCGAGGTCGTTGAGGCCCAGACGGTTGTCCTTGAGCGTGAATTTCCGCCTTTCAAGATCCGCAGCTATCTCGGCATTGAACGAAGCGTTTGCCTTCTGAAGCCATGCTACTCCTCCAAGATCCACACTGAGACTCTCGATGACATTGTTCGTCACAAGCGTCGATGAACCGCCGCTCAATCTGCCCTGCATCTCATGGTTCAAACCATCGATACGGAAAGAGTTTCCGTTGGTGCTGTCATAAAATGCGACGGAACCTTCCCTGATCTTGAAATCGCGCAGGGAAAGACTGAATCCGGCGCTGTCCGGCGCTGTTTCCGGTGAACCCGCTTCTGTAAAAATATCCCAGTTGCTCTTGCCTGCGCTATCCTTCCTGACAACTATCCTGGGGCGCTCAATCCTCAACGAGTGAACATTGAATTCTCCTGAAAAAACCGACAAGGCGTCAAAAGCAACGGAAAATCGTTCAACTGTCGCAAGCGTGTCAGGGGAGCGTCGAGCACTCTTTTCCGTAACCTGCAGGTCACGCAATGTGACACTCACCCTCGGAAATGCCTTGAAAAACGATATGTCTGCGGCCCTGTAATCTATCTTCGCTTCAATGGAGCTGTTGAGCGCCGATTTGATGTAATCGCTCAGACGCGGCTTGACAACCTGAAGAAAAACAAGAACAGTTGCTGTCAGCAAAACCACCAAAACAAGAAAAAACTTGAGAAACTTGCTCATGTTCGTAATATTAAACGGGTTGCGGCTTTTTCGATTTCTAAGGCTATAACCTTTTTTTCATGGTAAACGATCTATGCCGGAGACAGAAAAAACACAAAGCCATAAAGAACATTGATCAGTCCTGAGCGTTTTTCCAAAATAAAGCAACTCCTCTCTCTCAGACAGCCTGACCTCACCGTCCTTATGGATAATGTGAATAAACCCCATAATCTTTCGGCGATTATCAGGAGTTGTGACGCCGTCGGCATCGAAACCGTGCATGCGGTCTCAACGGACAATGTGATAAAAAACCGGCAGCGCGCGGCAAGGGGCTCCAACAAATGGGTCAATATTGTTTTGCACGAAAACATAGCAAAAGCCTGCAATACCTTGAGAAAAAAGGACATGCAGATACTGGTAGCACACTATAGTAACGAAGCTGTTAATTTCAGAGCGATCGACTACACCAAGCCGACGGCAATCGTGATGGGTGCCGAACTTTTCGGACCGTCAGAGGACGCTGTTTCCCAGGCAGATCACTTCATTTATGTTCCCATGCAGGGTATGGTGGAATCGCTCAACGTCTCTGTCGCCGCTGCTGTAATCCTGTTTGAAGCACAACGTCAGAGGCTCGAGGCGGGACTCTACGAGCAGCCGCGACTTGCTGAAGAGCATATGAAAAAACGTCTTTTTGAACTCGCCTATCCGGCCATCAGCAAAAAAATGGCCGAGCAGAAACGCCCATACCCTGAACTCGACGATAATGGAAAAATAATTCGACACTGACAACGCTCCGGGACAGTTCACCGAAGTGTAACAATCAGTGTTCGCAAGCGCGCAGAAATCTTTGTATATAAGAGCATAGACGGCTTATAATTTGTACGGTAATCATTCCCATTTAATCCAAAATGTCTCAACAGGCGGTAAAACCCTACAGGATCGTTATCGAGTGGACAAACAGCGAGGATTTCTTCTTCTCCTGCGATTACAAGGTGTCCGGAGAAGGCGGAAACGAGACAGCTGCAAAGACAATGCGTACGCACCGGTTTCCCCATGTAACAAGAGCGATGGGAAACGTTCTGAAAAAACTGAGAAGGGAACATATAACCTTCCCCCTTTTTCTCCTTTCTCTCGCATTCGAGCACCGGCACCTCCTGCGGGAAATCGATGAACTGCTTCGCGCACTGCATACCCACCTCGGCAATCAGCAAGGACACGGAAGTTATCGATGCTTTATCCGCAATGACAAAGAACAAACAGTTGCCGGCTCCTGAAACTTCTCCCTTTTCCTATGACGATACCAAGTTTTACGTGGCTCAACGCAATTGTGTTTCTATCGTTCAGCCTTGCTGCTGCCGGTTGTGACAACAGTGAAAGCCATGATCCTCCTCTTCTTGTAAAACCGTCAGGCCATGTAGAAAAAAAAGCTGGGCTTGAAATTTCCGGCCTCGCAAAAAGCCGCCGGCATAACAATGTATACTGGGCGGTAAATGATTCGGGGAACCCGGCCACAATCGTCCCACTGAATATTGAAGGCAACGTTGTTTCTCTCTCGGGAAAAGGCATCACCGTCACCGGTGCACAAAACATAGACTGGGAAGCCTTAGCTGTGGATACTACAGGCATGCTCTATATCTTCGACACCGGAAACAACTACAGCCTGAGAAAAGAATTGCAGATCTATGCCGTTGCAGAACCGGGCCTTGAGTGTAACACGTCTGAAAAAGCTGAAATTATAAACGTTCG
>RRYU01013867.1_pt2 | contig 12025 bp, 11 predicted proteins | sample 2162651 | NCBI WGS metagenome assembly RRYU01 (sample SAMN10267283, study PRJNA491782) | microbial mat metagenome | isolation source: biomat in the production well | place: Japan: Minami-Kanto gas field, natural gas well KTG3 | collected 2017-06 | reverse complement strand
GCTCGACACCGGGTAAATACTGCCGCCCGCTGCTTTGTCGATAGTAGTCGTTAACATCCTTGAAACCGTGTAGCGGCGCCACGATTTGGTCATCAAACTGCCAGAAAGATTCAATAGTATTCAATACCTTATGGTCAGGCAGCTTTTGCGCTTCCGCAAAGCACTGTTGCTCAATCAGTGCAGTCTTTTTTTCCAGAATATAGCGCTTGAGGTCTGCCAACAAACGCCAACGATAGAGTTTAGAAAAACCCTGATCCAGCCTTGTCGCGCATTCGGCCAACAGCAGCGGCGGCGATACGGCAACGGCGGCAACAACATCGGCCGATCTGTCCTTTTCACCCAGCCATTTAATCAACAGATTTGCGCCCAGGGAAAAGCCGACCACGGCGAAAGCGTCATTTGGCCATTGTTGTTTAAGATCGGTTATCAACCAGTCCAGCTCGGCGCTGTCACCGGCGTGATAACCTCGCGCTAACAGGTTCGGCCGGCCACCGCAGCCGCGAAAATTAACCGCAACCGAGGTTATGCCTTGCATGTACAAGACCGCTTGCAAGGCAAGCACATAAGCCGATGAAGAACAGCCAGTTAAGCCGTGCAGTATGACCACGATGCTGGTTGAGCCTTGGGCTTTCAACCAATCCAGATTGAGCAAGTCACCATCGGGCGTGTCCAACTTTTGCCGGACTCTGGGCCAAGGCAGTTTCGGCCGTCGAACCAGACTGGGGTACAGTGTCTGGCTATGGCCGTTTGGTAACCACCAGGCAGGTTTGAAGCTTGATTGGTCGGTGTTAAATTTCATAGCGTGTTTAGGCTGGTCTATAATTCGGCTGTCAATAGATGGCGCATTTTGTGGAAATACGAACTCGAACCCAATGATCAAAATTTTCCGGCATTACATTTCCAGGGCATTTCTAGGGTTGTTACTGGGTGAATTCCTGGTTTTTTTTCTGGCCATGTATTTTGGCAGCCAGTTACGTTTTTTGTACGAGCCCAGCTGGTATTCGGAACGGGACATTTTGCTGGCCAGTATTATCTTTGCCCTTATTTTGAGCGTTGCCAACACCAGTCTCGGGCTTTATCGAAAAAGCCTGTCAATTATCGAGTACGATCTTCTGGCACGGGTCAGTTTCAGTTTTGGCCTGGCGCTGTTCATGGCCACCACCATCTATTACCTGTTGCCACAATTTCTGGTCGCGCGCAGCGTGCTTGGCGCGGCCATTTTCCTGGCTTTTCTGGCAATGATGTTAAGCCGATACTTTTTTTACCGTTATGCCAAGTCAGAGCGGCTGAAGCAACAGGTGCTGGTGATCGGCGCCGGCCGTAAAGCCGCGCGCCTGGCCGATCTCAACACGGATTATCTGCATAAAGGTTTTACCATTGTCGGTTTTGTTGCTTTGCCCAATGAAACGTTGCATGTTGAACAGGGCCGCGTTATTGACCTGGATCACCAGCAAACGATCTTGAACATTGCAAAAAAACATGACGTTGATGAAATCGTGCTGGCTTTGGATGATCGTCGCCGACACATGCCATTGGACGATTTACTGGATTGCAAGATGTCGGGGTTTCCAGTGATGGACCTGGTCAGTTTTTACGAACGCGAGCAAAGCCTGATTCCGCTATCGGAAATTTATCCCAGCTGGTTTTTATATTCCGATGGCTTTGCCCTCAGCGGCCTGCGCACGGTGGTCAAGCGCATGATAGATATTTTCTCCAGTCTATTGCTGTTGTTGCTGACCTGGCCGATTATGCTGTTGACCGCGCTGGCAATCAAGCTGGAAGATGGCTGGCACCAGCCGGTGATGTTTCGGCAGGTGCGGGTTGGCGAACATAACCGGGAATTTGAAGTGATTAAATTCCGCAGTATGATTGTCGATGCGGAAAAAAACGGCGCGCAATTCGCTAAAGTCGGTGATCCCCGCGTCACCCGGGTGGGCCGGTTCATTCGTCTGGCGCGGATTGACGAACTGCCGCAGATTTTCAATGTTCTGAAAGGCGAAATGAGTTTTGTCGGTCCCAGACCCGAGCGTCCGGAATTTGTCAAAGGATTCAGGCAACGCATCGAGTATTATGCCGAACGTCACCGGGTCAAGCCCGGCATCACCGGCTGGGCGCAAACCTCCTATCCTTACGGGGCTAATGAGGAGGATACCCGGCGCAAACTGGAATACGACCTTTACTACGTGAAAAATTACAGCGTGTTTCTCGATTTAACGATTATCCTGCAAACGATCGAAACCGTGCTTTGGGGTAAAGGCGCGCGCTGATCCTTCATCCAACTTTTGTATATCATGTCGAACACAGCAACCATTCTTGTAACCGGGGGCGCCGGTTATATCGGCAGTCACACTTGCGTCGAGTTGCTTGAGGCAGGCTTTAACATTGTCGTGATCGACAATTTCAGCAACAGCAAGCCGGAAGCTTTGCACCGGATCAAGCTCATTACCGGCCGGGAGTTTGATTTTTACCCGGTGGATATTGTCGATGCCGACAATTTGAACCAGGTATTCTCCGACCACCGGATCGATGCCGTGGTGCATTTCGCCGGTTTGAAAGCGGTTGGTGAATCCTGCGCGCAGCCGTCCCGCTATTACCGCAATAATGTTTACGGTACTTTGGTACTGACCGAAGTTATGGCCCGGTTTCAGGTCAAACGCATGGTGTTCAGCTCTTCGGCCACGGTTTATGGCGAACCGGCAAGCGTGCCGATTACCGAGGACTTTCCATTGTCGGCCACCAATCCCTACGGCCGAAGCAAATTATTCATCGAACAGATTCTGGCCGATCTGGTCGCCGCCGATGATTTGCATAAAGCGGAACAGCCCTGGCAAGCCTCGATCTTACGCTATTTCAATCCCATCGGCGCCCATGTCAGCGGCCTGATCGGCGAAGACCCGAAAGATATTCCCAATAATCTGATGCCTTATATTGCCCAGGTGGCGATCGGTAAGCTGAAACAACTGTCGGTGTTCGGCGATGATTATCCCACTCACGACGGCACCGGCGTGCGAGATTACATTCATGTGGTCGATCTGGCCAAAGGCCATGTCAAAGCGCTGGCTGACCTGTTCGCGCAACCGGCAAATCAAGCTAACTGGCAGGCGTATAACCTGGGCACCGGCCAGGGTTACAGCGTGCTGGATATGGTGCGCACGTTCCGTGAAGTCACCGGACAAGAGGTGCCTTATCGAATCGCCCCTCGCCGCCCGGGAGATATCGCCGTGTGTTTCGCCGATCCGTCGAAAGCGGCGACAGAACTGGGTTGGCAGGCGGCGCGTGACTTGGCCGCGATGATCGCCGACACCTGGCGCTGGCAGTCGAATAATCCGGAAGGTTATACTTGATCAAGGCGTGTATCAAGACCGAGCAAAGCCTGGTAAAGGGTTTGTTCGCGAACCTCGCCGCGGTCACCGGAAAAATGAAACAAACCGACTTCTGCCGACTCACCGCTTCGCTGCCAGCCGATATACACCGTACCCACCGGTTTGGCTGCGTTACCGCCGGTGGGACCGGCAATACCGGTCACAGAAACCGCCCAGGTTACCGGCGCGTTTGCCAGAACGCCGGCGCACATAGCGGCGGCGGTTTCCCGGCTGACCGCGCCAAAGCGTTCCAGAACGGCGGCATCGACCCCCAAGCAGGTTTGCTTGGCCTGATTGCTGTAGGTCACCCAACCCCGCTCATACCAGGCTGAACTACCGGCCACAGCGGTTAACAACCAAGAGATACCGCCACCGGTGCAGGATTCGGCGGTGGCCAGAAGTGCTTTTTCTGCCATCAAGCGCTGACCGATTTGTTCGGTCAGGCGGAGCAGCTCGGTACTTTGCTCAAGCATACTGCACAGCTTGCAGACGCTTGAATTTCTGATAAAGCGTTTCTCTATCCTCGACATGGCCCGGGTCTTTGCTGATGCATTCCACCGGGCATACTTCCAGGCACTGGGGCGTATCGTGATGACCAACGCACTCGGTGCACAACACAGGGTCGATGACATAAATTTCCGGCCCCTGGGAAATCGCGCCGTTGGGGCATTCCGGTTCACAAACATCGCAATTAATGCAATCGTCATGAATTATTAATGACATGATTTTTTCCTAATTTAAAAAACCCGTTGTTATCCGGCCCTGAGAAAACATGACCCCGGATTGTTCAAGCCGGCGTATGCGCCAGCTTTTTATTCAACAGCACCAACACCGCCGGCGGAACGAAACTCGATACGTCGCCATTGAGCTGGGCGATTTCCCGAATCATGCTGGAAGAAATAAAGGCAAACTGTTCCGATGGCGTTAAAAAAACCGTTTCCAGCTCAGGCGACAGACGGCGGTTCATGCCTGCCAACTGGAATTCAAATTCAAAATCGGACACCGCGCGCAAGCCCCGGATGATGACCTGGGCGCCATACGAAGCCGCGGTATCAACCAGCAAAGTATTGAAACCAATGACCGAAACATTGGCTACCGGTTCAATGACTTCGGAAACCATGCCTACTCTGTCCGATAAATCGAACCAAGGGCTTTTTTTTGGATTTTCAGCCACCGCTACCAGCACCCGGTCAAACAACCGGGCGGCGCGTTGAATCAAATCCAGATGGCCATTGGTAATGGGATCGAAGGTGCCGGGGTAAATGGCGGTGATGTTCATGGTTTAACTTAACCAGCTTTGGAGATCTGTAATAAATGATATCCGACCTGACCGGCTTTTTTACTGCGTAACACCTGCCAATGGTCAGGGATTGCCGCCGGCAATGGATTTTTGCCTGATTCCAGGTAAATTTTGGCGCCCGGGTTCAGACAATGCTGATCAAGAAAAAGCTCGATCACATCGGGAATCAGGTTGGCAGCATACGGCGGATCGATGAACACAAGATCAAACGGCTGGTTTACCCGAGTCAGATAGTTTTGCGCATCACCGGCATGAACAGTTATCTGCCGCGCGCCGAAGCGCTGGACATTGTCGTTCAGACAAACCAACTGCGCGCGGTTATTTTCCACCAGCACCACCGATTCCGCGCCGCGCGAGGCTGCCTCGAAGCCGAATACGCCGGAACCGGCGAATAAATCCAGGCAACGGCTGCCGGGCAGGTCGAATTGCAACCAGTTGAAAACGGTTTCCCGCACCCGGTCAGGCGTCGGCCTGAGCCCGGGCGCATCGGCGAAGGTCAGCATTCGCCCGCGCCAGTCGCCGCCGATGATACGAACCTTGTTACTCACTCTGCCTGACTTTTGCCCACGGTAATGGTTATCAGTTTGTCGGGTTGGACGTGACGCTGAAACGCCGAACGTACCGAAGACACGGTTTGTTGCTGGATTTGTTCGGGGAAACGCACCAGATAATCCAGCGGCAGATGATAGAAGCCGATAAATTCAGCATAACCGGCCAGTTCGGCATTAGAGTCGTAACGCATCACAAAACCACCGGTTATATTTTTCTTGGCCGATTCCAGTTCCGCTTCACTCGGCCCTTGATCAATGAAATCGGTCAGCGTACCGACCGCTACCGATAAAGCACGTTCCGCTTCGGCATTGCGGGTTTGCAAACCCATTACGAAAGGGCCGGCCTCGGCCAAAGGCATGAAATAACTGGACGCACTGTAGGCCAGGCCACGTTTTTCCCGAACTTCCTCGAATAAACGGGAAACCAGCGCTCTGCCGCCGAGAATATGATTGCCCAGGTATAGCGCATAGTAATCCGGGTCGGTGCGTTTGATGCCCGGCATGCCACTCAGGATGTGGGTTTGCGTGGACGGGAATTCAATATGCTGCACACCACCTTGCTCAGGCAACGGCACTTCCGGCAATGGTGGTGCTTTTTCACCACGCGGCAGAGCTTCAGCCAGTTGCTTGGCGGTGGCTTCGGCCTGGGCTTTGTCCAGGTCGCCGACAATCACGATCAACGCATTATCCGCTGTGTAATAGCGGCGGTGAAAGGCTTTGATATCTTTTACCGTTAGCGCGCCGACCGTTTCAATTTCGCCTTGCGAGACATGACCGTATGGGTGATTCGGGTATAGCGCATGATAAAAGGCGCGGTTGACGGTATCATCGGGTAAGGCTTGACGATGTTTCAATCCGGCCAGGGTGCGCGCCTGTTCACGTTTGAAATCCGACTCGGCAATGGTCGGCTCGCGCAAAATCGTGGTAAGGGTTGCCAAGGCCGGCTGGAATGACTCAGCCCGGGTCAGGCTGCGCAATGAAATCGAAGCAAAATCCTGGTTGACCGAAGAGCTTAACTGAGCGCCGACCTGCTCCAGACTTTTGGCGATGGCATCTGCGTCCATGTCGCCCGCGCCAGTGTCCAACAAGGCTGAGGTCAGCGCCGCCAGCCCGTATTGCTTGCCGTCACGCGCGCTACCGGCGTCAAAGGTGACTTTGATATCGGCCATAGGCAGAGTTTCGGCCTTGAAATAGTAAACCGGCGTTCCCTGCGGCGTGTTCCAGGTCTCCAGAACCGGGGCGGCATGAGCCAGTCTCAGCGCCAATCCCAGGGCGGCAACAAAAATCGTCAAACGTTTCATTTTGTCTCCTGTGCGTTCATTGCTTGCGGCTTGAGATATGCCACGGTCATTTGGTTTTCGGTCAGGTATTTTTTGGCCACCTCACGGACTTGTTCGGAAGTTACCTGATCGATACGCTCAACGTACTGCTCGGCCTGTTCAAAGCCCACGCCCACGGTTTCCAGAACACCAAGCTTCATCGCCTGGTAAAACACCGAATCGCGCTCGTAAACATCGTTGGCCACCACTTGTGCCTTGACCCGGGCCAATTCATCGGCCGCCACCAGATTGTTACGCAGATCGTCCAGCTCGGCGAGCAAGGCTTTTTCCAAAACCGGCAATTCGGTGTTTTTGTCCGGCACGGCCTCCAGCATGAACAATTCGGTCAAGCGTCCGTTCATGTTGTATCCGGCGCCGGCGGAAACCGCGATTTGTTGACCGCGCACCAGACGCGAGCTTAACCGTGCGCTTTCGCCACCATCCAGAATACCGGCCAGCACTTCAAGCGCGTAGGGCTCCCAATCCTGTTCCGCGGTGGTCATGGTTGGCGCTTTGAAACCGACCAGTAAATAAGGGAGCTTGGCAGGAATGTTCAGTTCCATTAACCGTTTACCGAGTTGCGGCTGTTCGGTTTGCGGCTTGACCGGGTCGATGGTTTCCGCTTTGAGCGGGCTGAAATAACGTTCGGCCAAACGAAAAACTTCATTTGGATCAACATCGCCGGCGACCACCAGCGTGGCATTGTTCGGCGCGTACCAGCGTTGATACCAGCGAATCAAATCGTCTGCCCGGTATGCCCGGATATCAGCCGGCCAGCCGATGATTGGATGCTTATAAGGGCTGTTGGTATAGGCCGTGGCCAGAAAATACTCTTGCAGCCTGGCGTTAGGATTATCTTCGGTGCGCATGCGCCGTTCTTCATGAACGACTTCCAGCTCTTTGCTGAGTTCCTCAGCGGTAATTTTCAGATTACGCATCCGGTCGGCCTCCAGTTTAAAACTGATTTCCAGACGGGATTTTTCCATGGTCTGAAAATAAGCCGTGTAATCGCGTCCGGTAAACGCATTCTCCTGACCACCATTTTCGGCGATGATGCGGGAGAATTCGCCCGGAGCAAGCGTTTCCGTGCCTTTGAACATCATATGCTCCAGCATATGGGAAATCCCGGTCAGGCCATTGGGTTCATAGCTGGAACCGACCTTATACCAGACTTGCGAAACCACAATCGGTGAGCGGTGATCTTCGGTCACCAATATTTTCAAACCATTTTCCAAAGTTTTTTGGTGTACCTGGGCAGCGCTGATAGGCATGGCTATCAACGATAGCCAGATGCAGATTACCCCCAATAACCAGCTTTTTGTGTCACAGTGTCGGCAGTGTTTCATCAGTTACCTCTGTTAATTGTAAAAGCGTACTTTAAGATTTATCCCTAGCTTATAGTCAGGTATTCTATCACCAAAGCCCGCCAATCAAGGCGGTTTGACACCTATCAGCGTACACTTCGGCACAATTCTATGAATACATCTTCAATGAGCCCCGCGACGCCAACCTGGCGTGATTATCTTGCGCTTTGCAAACTCAAAGTGGTGGCCATGATCGTTTTTACCGCTGTGGTCGGTATGTTACTGGCCACGCCCGATTTGCCGCCACTGCCGGTTTTGCTGATCGGTTCTTTGGGTATTGGTCTGGCGGCCAGCTCGGCGGCGGCCATCAATCACTACCTGGATCAAAAAGCCGATGGCCAGATGGCGCGCACACGCAACCGCCCGATGCCGGGAGGCCGTCTCAATTCAGCTCAGGTTGTCGGTTTTGCATTAGTTCTGGCAGTGTTGGCCATGTTGCTGCTAACCATCTGGATCAACATGCTGACCGCCGTGCTGACTTTGTTATCCCTGGTTGGATACGCTGTCATTTACACCGCCTTTCTCAAAACCCTGACTCCGCAGAATATTGTCATTGGCGGTGCTGCCGGTGCCGCACCCCCGGTACTGGGTTGGTGCGCAGTAACTAATGACGTTCATCCTTACGCACTGTTATTGTTTCTGATTGTGTTTGTCTGGACGCCGCCGCATTTCTGGGCTTTGGCGGTTGCCCGGCGTGAGGAATACGCCAAGGCTAAAATTCCCATGCTGCCGGTCACGCACGGCCCGGAATTTACTTACCTGCAAATCCTGCTGTATACCATATTGCTGGCTCTGGCCACGCTGCTGCCCTATCTGACCGGCATGAGCGGCCTGATTTATCTGGCTGCTATCGTGCCGCTCAACGCGGTATTTTTATACTACGCGATCATACTCAGAAAAACCGGTTCGGATCGGGTGGCGATGAAAACTTTCGGTTATTCGATTGTTTATTTAATGATTGTGTTCGCCGCTTTACTGGTGGATCACTACCTGCCCTATCGACTGTAAATGACCGCCCGTTACGATTTGCCCGAACACCCCTTCGCACCGTTCATCCGTATTCTGGGGCGCGGTAAAAAAGGCATGCGCGATCTGACCTTTGACCAAGCCGAAACCGCTATGACCATGATCCTGTCAGGCCGGATTGAAGCTGAACAACTGGGCGCATTCCTGATGTTGATGCGGGTTAAGGAAGAAACCGCCGAGGAACTGGCCGGCTTTATCAGCGCGGCCAGAAGCGTGCTGCCCAACTGGTCGCAATCGTCAGCCGTTGATCTTGATTGGCCAAGCTATGCCGGCAAACGCCGACATCTACCCTGGTTTTTACTTTCAGCGCTGTTGCTGGCGGAAAATGGTATCAAAATATTGATGCATGGCGCCGCCGGTCACACCGGCAACCGGCTGTACGTAGAACAGCTGCTCCCCCTGTTAGGGCTGAAAGCGGCAGAATCCATGACCGAAGCCGAACAACAGATACATAGCAATAACTTCAGTTACTTACCTTTATCCCGATTTTGCCCAAGGCTGCATGAAATGATCGAATTACGCTCGATTCTTGGTCTGCGTTCTCCGATACACAGTCTGGCACGCACACTGAATCCTGGTCGGGCACCGGCCACCCTACTGGGTATTTTTCATCTCAATTACCGGGAAATTCATCAACAAGCTGCGCTCATTCTGCCCGGCGAACGCCTGGCCGTGTTTCGCGGCGAAGGCGGCGAAGGCGAACGCAATCCCGATGCCGACAGCGTTGTCTATACCGTAACCAACAACCAGGCCAATATTGAAACTTGGCCTCGATTATTCAGCCAACGCCACCAGCCGCCGGAAACGCTGACGCCTGACCAGCTGTTGGCGTTCTGGCAAGGCCAACACCAGGACGATTACGCCAGAGCCAGTGTCATCGGCACCTGTGCCTTGGCATTATCGGTCATTGGCCGAACGACCCGTCAGTCACAAGCCATGGAATTAGCCGAGTCATTCTGGAATCAGCACCTCCAAACTATCAAATCTTAGCACCGACTGATTTTTATTAGCATTTGAAGCAGTAAAGGCAGTCCACAGAACCCAGCTGGTTTACCTTTGATCCAAAAGCAGGAAGTTTGATCGAGCTTTATGATTCGTCCGCTACCCGTCTGGGCTGGCAATACACGGCAACGGATAATACCGTGGAGCGATATGATGCCGATGGCCGATTGCTGGCATCGGTACCCAGAAACGGCAATGTGCTTTACCTTGGCTACAGCACCGAAAACACGATTTCTGAAGCAGCACCCAGTCCGGGTTTGCTTACCCATGCCAGCGATGCTTTCGGCAACAAAATGACTTTCAGCTACAACAGCCAGGGTCAGATGGTGCAGATTACGCTGCCCGACGCCGGTGAGGAGGGGCTCAGCCCACCGTCTTACCATTATGGTTACGATGCCCTTGGCAACCTGATTTCAGTCATCTTCCCGAATGGCAGGGTACGCACTTACCATTACAACGAACCGGACTACATTCGCTTTGCAGAACTGCCTCATGCGTTAACCGGCATTACCGATGAAAACGGCGAACGTTATGCAACTTATAGCTACGATTCGCTTAATCGTGTTACGGCAACGGAACATGCAGGCGGTGCCGATCGGCATGTATTTTATTACCCGAATCAAGACGGCAGATATACCCGAGTCACAGACCCGTTAGGCAGCCGATACAATTATCAATTCCAGAACTTCCGCGGCATTGCCCGAAGTTTGGGTCAGTCGCAACCGGCCGGTTCGGGTTGCAGGGCTGCATCTTCCGTTGTAACCCACGATGCCAATGGTAACACCACCAGTCGCACCGATTTCAACGGTAACAAAACCTGTTATGCCTACGACACTGATCGCAATCTTGAAATAGCCCGTGTTAAGGGCTTGGCTGCAACCAGCAACTGCCCGGCGGATCTGGAAAACTACACCCCGGCAGTCGGCACTGACCAACGTAAAATCCTCACCGAATGGCATGATTCATTACGCTTGCCTTTACGCAGACTGGAAGCCAACCGGGAAACCACCACCCGTTATGATACCTACGGCAACATCACTCTGCAGACCGTGCGCGACCTGACCACCAATGAAACCCGCACCTGGAACACTCGCTATATCTATCATGAATCGATTCCGGGCATCATCTTGCAGAAAATTATTAATGGCCCACGCAAGGATGTCCTTGATATCACCGCCACGGACTACTACTCGCCCGAGGCAGGCTGCCAAGGTGGGCATAATGGTTGCCGTGGTCACGTTTCACAAATAACCAATGCATTGGGTCATACCACCCACTTCAATCGTTACAATGCCAGCGGTCAACCCGAGGAAATTATCGATCCCAATGGCTTGAAAACCTTCTTGAGCTATGACCTTCGCCAACGCTTGCGTTCACGTACTATCGGCAATGAAACAACACTTTTCGATTATGACGGCACAGGTCAACTGATCCGCATCACCAACCCCCGATAACAGCACGCTAAACTACCGCTATGATCCAGCTCACCGCCTGATTGCCATCACCGACAACCTGGGTAATGCCATTCACTATACTCTGGATTCAGCAGGCAACCATATCAAGGAAGACGTTTTTGACTCGGAAGGAGCGCTGGCGCAAACCCGGCAACAAGTGTTTGATGCCTTAAATCGCCTGCATAAAAGCATCGGCGGTCAAAATCAGGCCACCGAACTTGCCTACGACGCCAACGGCAACCTGAAAAAAACTACAGACCCGCTTCAGCGCGTTACCACGCAACAGTTTGACGCGCTTAACCGACTGATCAGTATCGTCGATCCGGCAAACGGTGAAACACAACAACAGCATGACGCGCTCGGCCAACTTGCCAAGGTAACTGATGCAAACTGCATTGACACTGTCTACCACACCAACGCCTTTGGCGAAGTTGTGCAGGAACATGCCCAGGACAGAGGCACACTCAACTACGCCTATGACCCGGCAGGCAACCTGATTCAACGTACCGATGCTCGCGGCGTCATCCAAACCACCGAATACGACGCCCTCAACCGACCGATAAAACAAACCTACACCACCCCTGTCGGCATAACCGAAACCGCACCGGTAATCTGGACCTACGACACCGGCAGTCAAGGTATTGGCA
>RRYU01005353.1_pt1 | contig 12041 bp, 12 predicted proteins | sample 2162651 | NCBI WGS metagenome assembly RRYU01 (sample SAMN10267283, study PRJNA491782) | microbial mat metagenome | isolation source: biomat in the production well | place: Japan: Minami-Kanto gas field, natural gas well KTG3 | collected 2017-06 | reverse complement strand
TTCCAGCAACTGAGCCTGGGCGGTGGCGTAATCGATTTTGCTGGAATGGTCGGCCAGCGCCTGTTCGGCATCCGACTTGGCTTTGAGAGCCGCCGCCTCGTCGATATCTTTGGCACGGATTGCGGTATCGGCCAGCACGGTCACTAAATGAGGCTGAACTTCAAGCATGCCGCCGGATACAAAAAAAGATTGATTTTCCGTGGGGCTGAGCTTGACCCTGACTTCGCCGGGATTGAGGCGGGTTATCATCGGCGCGTGTCGTGGTGAAATACCGACTTCACCCATTTCCGCCGGGGCGAACAACATTTCCGCCAAGCCTGAGAAAATTTCTTGTTCGGCGCTGACAATGTCTACATGAACAGTCATGGTCATGGTTTAACCTTTATTTGTTTTTCATGGCTTCGGCCTTGGCCAAAGCTTCGTCAATGGTGCCGACCATGTAAAACGCTTGTTCGGGAATATTGTCGTAATCGCCGGCGATAATACCTTTGAATCCGGCAATAGTGTCTTTTAACGATACATATTTGCCTGGCGCGCCGGTGAATACTTCGGCAACGAAAAACGGCTGCGACAGGAAGCGCTGAATTTTCCGCGCCCGGGACACTGTGAGTTTGTCTTCTTCAGACAGCTCATCCATGCCCAGAATGGCGATGATATCGCGCAATTCTTTGTAGCGTTGCAATGTGCCCTGAACCTGACGGGCGACTTGATAATGCTCATCTCCGATCACTAACGGGTCTAGCTGACGGCTAGTGGAATCCAACGGATCGATGGCCGGGTAAATACCTAACTCGGCGATTTGCCGCGATAGTACCACTGTGGCATCCAAATGGGCGAATGTGGTCGCCGGTGATGGATCGGTTAAATCGTCGGCCGGTACGTAAACCGCCTGAATCGAGGTAATTGAACCGGTTTTAGTGGACGTGATTCGTTCCTGCAACACGCCCATTTCCTCAGCCAGGTTAGGCTGATAACCTACCGCCGAAGGCATTCGGCCTAACAGCGCCGACACTTCGGTACCGGCCAGGGTGTAACGATAAATATTATCAACGAAAAACAATACGTCACGACCTTCTTCACGGAAGAATTCAGCCATAGTCAGACCGGTAAGGGCAACCCGCAAGCGGTTTCCGGGCGGCTCGTTCATCTGACCGTACACTAGCGACACTTTGTCGATAACATTGGAGTCGGTCATTTCGTGATAAAAATCGTTACCTTCGCGTGTACGCTCGCCAACCCCGGCGAATACGGAATAACCGGAATGCTCGATGGCGATGTTACGGATCAACTCCATCATGTTGACCGTTTTACCGACCCCGGCACCACCAAACAGACCGACTTTGCCGCCTTTGGCGAACGGACAGACCAGATCGATCACCTTAATGCCGGTTTCCAGCAATTCGTTGGCCGCAGCCTGTTCCTCGTAAGAAGGCGCTTTGCGGTGAATCGCCCAACGTTCCTGTTCGCCAATGGGGCCTTTTTCATCAATCGGATCGCCCAGGACATTCATAATGCGTCCCAAGGTGTTCTTACCCACCGGCACGGAAATTGGTTTTCCGGTATTTTCAACATCCAGCCCCCGACTCAAACCATCGGAACTGCCCATGGCAATGGCGCGCACCACGCCGTCACCCAGTTGTTGTTGAACTTCCAGCGTCAGATCTCGATCCGCCACTTTCAACGCATCGTATACTTTTGGCAGATTCTCGCGTGGGAATTCGACATCCACCACCGCTCCGATAATCTGAACGATTTTACCCAAACTCATTATGTCGTCCTCTTAAAAAACTCGATATTCAATTCAACGCCAGACTCAGACAGCGGCGGCACCGGCGACAATTTCGGAAATTTCCTGTGTAATCGCGGCTTGCCGGGCCTTGTTATAAACCAATTGCAGCTCCTTGATAAGATTACCGGCATTATCAGACGCGCTTTTCATCGCCACCATGCGCGCTGCCTGCTCGCAGGCATTGTTTTCAACCAGCCCTTGATAGACCAGGGATTCGATATAACGAATAAGCAAGGCATCCAGCACTTCCTTAGCGTCAGGCTCGTAAATATAATCCCAATGACTGTGCATCTGTTCGCTGATTTCTTCTGAAACCACCGGCAGTAACGACCTGACACGCGGCTTTTGGGTCATGGTATTAACAAACTCGTTATATACCACATAGAGCGAGTCGATGCGCCCTTCATCATAGGCATCGAGCATGATTCTGATCACCCCGATAATGTCTTCCAGATGCGGAGCATCGCCCAGCTTGACCGCCTGCCCTACCATATTGGTCTGTAACCGGTTAAAGAAACCGGAGGCCTTAGTACCAACCGTGCAGACATCAACATCAACACCTTGCTGTTCCCATGTCCGCAAATGCTTTAACGTCTGTCTGAACAGGTTGGCATTAAGACCGCCACATAATCCACGATCCGAAGAAAGCACGATCAGGCCAACTCGCTTGACTTCCCGTTCAATCAGAAAAGGATGTTTGTACTCCGGATTGGCATGTGCCAGATGCTTGATAATCCGGGCGATCTTTTCGGAGTAAGGGCGAGAGGCCAGCATACGGTTCTGGGTTTTCCGCATTTTACTGGCCGCGACCATTTCCATGGCCCGGGTAATTTTCTGAGTATTTTTTATACTCGTGATCTTGGTGCGTATTTCCTTACCGACAGCCATGCTTTAACCTCACCAGGCGTGGGTTTTGACGAATGTTGCCAGGGCCTTGGTCAACCGGTCGCGAATATCGTCGCTGTAATCACCTTTGCTGTTGATTTCCGCCATCAAATCAGCTTGTTCGGTTTTCATATACAGTTGCATCGCTGCCTCGAAATCACGTACTTTGGCAACCTCGACATCATCCAGAAAACCCTCGTTGGCGGCAAACAATGAAACCGCCATTTCCGCCACCGACATCGGGCTGTATTGATTTTGTTTCATCAATTCAGTAACTCGCTGACCGCGTTCGATCTGTTTGCGCGTACTCTCATCCAGGTCCGATGCGAACTGCGCGAAAGCGGCCAATTCGCGGTATTGCGCCAAGTCCAGACGAATACCACCGCCAAGTTTTTTGATGATTTTGGTCTGCGCTGCGCCACCGACCCGGGACACCGATAAACCGGCATTGACCGCGGGCCGAATACCGGCGTTGAACAAATTGGATTCCAGAAAGATCTGACCGTCAGTAATCGAAATTACATTGGTCGGCACAAACGCAGATACGTCGCCGGCCTGAGTTTCGATGATTGGCAGCGCAGTCAGGGAACCGGTTTTGCCTTTTACCTTTCCCTTGGTCAGCTTCTCGACTTCCTCTGCGTTAATTCTCGCAGCTCTTTCCAACAGGCGCGAATGCAGATAGAACACGTCCCCCGGGTAAGCTTCCCGGCCCGGCGGACGGCGCAACAATAGGGAAACCTGCCGATAGGCCCAGGCTTGCTTGGTCAGGTCATCATAGATAATCAGCGCATCTTCGCCGCGGTCGCGGAAAAACTCACCCATCGCGCAACCGGTGTAAGGCGCGATGAATTGTAAGGCCGCTGACTCGGAAGCCGAAGCGGCGACAATGATGGTATGTTCCATGGCGCCATGCTCTTCCAGCTTGCGAACCACGTTGGCAATGGACGAGCGCTTCTGGCCGATGGCAACGTAAATACATTTGATGCCGGTGCCTTTTTGATTGATGATGGCATCGACCGCGATTGCGGTTTTACCGGTTTGCCGGTCGCCGATAATCAATTCTCTTTGGCCTCTGCCAACCGGGATCATCGAGTCAATGGACTTGAGCCCGGTTTGAACCGGCTGATCAACTGACTGACGGGCGATAACCCCCGGGGCAATTTTTTCGATGGGCGAAGTTTCCTCGGCGTCAATCGCGCCTTTACCATCGATAGGCTTACCTAGAGCATCAACCACGCGCCCCAACAAAGCCTCACCGACCGGAACTTCCAGAATTCGACCGGTGCATTTCACCGCATCGCCTTCTGAGATATGTTCGTATGCGCCGAGTACCACCGCGCCTACCGAATCGCGTTCCAGGTTCAAGGCCATACCGTAGGTATTGCCTGGAAATTCCAACATTTCGCCTTGCATGGCGTCGGACAGACCGTGAACTCTGACGATACCGTCAGTCACGGAAACGACCGTACCTTCAGTATGACTTTCAACATCGAGATTGAAATTCTCAATCTGTTGTTTGATCAGGCTACTGATTTCAGATGGGTTTAATTGCATGTTTATTCTCACTCAATCCTTAAAGCCTTTTAGCCAAATTTTGTAGCTGACCTTTGATCGAACCATCGATCACTTTGTCACCAGCCCTGATGTGCACGCCACCAATCAGCGAACGATCTTCGTAAATTCGCATCTTAATAGACTTGTTGAATCGGATACTCAGGGCTTCGGTAAGCGCTTTGAGTTCCTGGTCAGAAAGTGAATAAGCCGATCTGACATTTGTTTCGATGTAGCCTTCGCGTTCAGCACGCAGGAACTCGAATATTTCGGCAATCTGAGGAAGCAGACCAACCCGCCGATTGCGAATCAACAGCTTAATTAAATTGTGGCCTTCATTACTCAGTCGATCGGCTGCGATGGAAGTCATCAATTCATCCAGCCTGGACTTGCCGATCCTAGGGTTATGAAGTGTCCTGATGAACAGCAGGTCACTGACCACCGCGCTTAAAAAGGCTAATTGATCAGCCCATTTGTCCAGCGAATTCTTATCTTCAGACAAGTCAAAAATAGCCTGCGCGTAGGGTCGCGCCAAGGTTGCCAATTCACTCATAAATCAGCTCAGTTTGCGGGTAATATCGGCCAACAAGGTACTATGCTTGTGTTGATCGACTTCAGCTGCCAGTATTTTTTCAGCCGCCGACAATGCCAGCACGGAAACTTCTTTGCGCAGCCCCTCTTTGGCATGTATCAATTCCTGATCAATCTGCGCACGGGCCGCCAGTATCAGTCGATCGCCCTCTTCTCTGGCGGAATGTTTGGATTCTTCAACGATTTCATTCGCGCGTTTTTGCGCCAGACTGACAATATCTGCCGACTCGGCTTTTGCGTCACGCAAAACACCCAAAGCCTTTTGTTCTGCCAATTCCCGATAGTGCTGCCCTTTTTCAGCAGCCGCCAGGCCATCCGCGATTTTCTGCTTTCTTTCCTCCAAGGATTTCAGCAAGGGCGGCCAGACATACTTCATGGTAAACCATACCAGAAGTGCAAAGGTAATCATCTGTCCGATTAAGGTGGCGTTAATACTCATATCAAAGACCCCGAGGTTATGAATGAAACGGCATGTTTAAAGATCAGCCTCCAACGGCGTCTTTTACCGCTGCCAGAAACGGATTGGCAAATGTAAAAAACAGGGCCAGACCGACACCAATCATGGTTACCGCGTCAAGTAAACCGGCAACAATGAACATTTTGACTTGCAGCATAGGCACCATTTCAGGTTGACGAGCCGCGCCTTCCAGGAACTTACCACCCAACAAACCAAACCCGATCGCCGTACCCAAGGCTCCCAGACCCAAAACCAGCCCCACTGCAATCGCAGTCATGCCTTGAACATCGGCTATTAAAGATGCAATTTCCATGTAACCTCCAAATAGGTATTATTTTATGACAAAGAGAAATCAATGATCCTCGTGCGCCATGCTCAGGTAGACAATGGTCAGCACCATGAATATGAACGCCTGCAAGGTAATGATCAGAATGTGAAACACCGCCCAGGGAAAACTCAACAATGGTTGAATAAACCAAGGCAATAGCGCAATCAGAATAAAAATCAGCTCACCCGCATACAGGTTTCCGAACAACCGGAGTGCCAGGGAAATGGGTTTGGCCAATTCTTCAACCAGCTTGAGCAATAAGTTAAACGGCATCAGCCAGGGGCCAAATGGCTGGAACAACAACTCCTTGGCAAAGCCCCACGGCCCTTTAATTTTCAGACTGTAAAAAATAATCAGGCAAAAAACAGAAATGGACAGTGCAAAGGTACTGTTAAGGTCGGTACTGGGCACCACACGCAGGTAATCCACGCCCATCATGCCGGCCATTCCCGGCAACAAGTCAACTGGAAACAAATCCATGAAGTTCCATAAAAACACCCAACAGAATATAGACAAAGCCAATGGCGCAATCAGTTGGCTGCGTCCATGAAAACTGTCTTTGACCTGACTGTCGACAAATTCAACCAACATTTCGGCAAAATTTTGCAGCAGTCCCGGTGTCTCCGGAGATGCTTTTTCAGCAGCGTTCTTGAAAAACCAGATAAACAGGCCACCCAGAACCCAGGAAAAAAATAAAGTGTCCAAATGGATAGTCCAGAAGCCATCTCCAAAACTCAAAGAAGTCAGATGGTGGACGATGTAGCCAGTTGCTCCTTCCGGCGCATGTGCTTCGCTTGCCATGTAAAAGCTCTCGATTTAATTGTTATCCCGCGCCAGCAGCGCCCACCAGAATGCGGACAGCGCCACCGCGTAGCCTGTTAACAGAGGCAGAAATCGCACCTCAGGACGTTGCATAATCAGAAATAAAATAAACCCGGTCAGAACCAGCTTCATCAACTCCGCCGAATAAAACCTTTTCAGCATCTGGTCTGGGTTTACCGCCGGTCTGAGGGTTATACGGCCCACAAAGAATACATTGGGCAGCCAGGCAGCTATTCCGCCGATCAACGCGGCCTGGCCGCTTTCAGCGCCCGAAATAGCGAAAAAGCCAACGGACGTGACCGCAACCAGTAATATTTGCAGCAGGATGACTCTGCGATATATCGACATCTGCGCACGGCTCCTGCTCGAACATTCAGCTGGAGGATTATATAGGCCGTAACCGCTCAAATCAACCCGAACTCCGGCATTGTTCACTCGGAATGAGCAATCGCCACAACATCCTACTCTGCTGAGTACAAATTCGACAATACCGAAACAACCACTGAATTGCGCGATAAATCAAATTCTTAATATAATCTCCAGTCGGGTCGCAATGCGCTAATTCAGTATCATGGATAGAGCGCTGTTGAATGCGGCCAATCCATTAAATAACGACAACAAAAAATAACGATAACAACTGAGGAGGAGATATTCATGTGCTGGAGTGGTGAAGCATCAACGGTACTGGCAGCGGCCGGCTTGACAACGGCTGCCTATGTCGCCCGCAAGGGCGAGTCGCAGGAACTTTGGATTCCTCTGGTTTATTTTGCCTTGATGGAATTGTTACAAGCTGCGACTTATGCCTATATTGACCAATGTTCCAGCGCGATGAATCAGGTTTTGACGCTTTTCGGTTACCTTCATATCGCGTTTCAACCATTTTTCGTCAACATGGTGGCCATGTATTTCATCCCGGAAAGCGTCAAGTACAAAATCAGAACGCCGGTTTACGGTTTATGCGCCGTCGCCGCTGTCGCCATGATGGTAAAAATGTTTCCTTTTCCTTGGGCAGGTCTTTGCCAGATTGGTCAGGAAGGCTTTTGTGGCCCAACAACCTGCTCGATTTCCGGAGACTGGCACATTGCCTGGCAAATGCCGCTTAACGGGCTAATGTCCGGCACTCAGCAATGGCTGTTCGACTTTAACTGGGGGCTTCATGCTTTTGTCTATATTCTTGCAGCATTCTGCTTGCCGGTGCTCTATGGCTCCTGGCGGTTCGTTGGCTTTCATTATCTGGTCGGGCCGTTGATTGCCGACATCACCACCAACGACCCCAATGAATACGCGGCCGTGTGGTGTCTATTTTCAATCGCCTTGTGTGTGTCAGTGATCAAAACGCCGGTCAGAAAATATCTGCACGTCAACAACTGGCCGTTTTATCGTCGGCAAGTTTCCGACATGATATAGGCACTCAAAAGGGCCGGCTGGGCGTGAGAAGCGTCTCCAATCCAGCCAGCCGCCAGGCAAGGGTCAGCAGCAATTCCCAGACATCGCCCCTCTCCTGCCCTTTCAACACCCGATCGGCGCGCGCGCACTCGCGCAGCATAACCTCAACCTGCCTGGGTCGAAGACGGCTAGCCGCGTTTTCAAGCAAACGGAAATGCGCATTTGAAATGCGCTGCTCGCGCATCAGTTGGCTGACGCCACCGGCTGTTTTTCCGACCGCAAAATAAAGATTGAGCCAACGTACTTCCCGGGTCAGCGCCCATAACACCAACGCTTCGGCAACGCCTTCCTGGCGCAAAACCGTCACCACGCGGCTAATACCGGCACGATCTCCCGCCAGCGCCCGGTCGGCAAGCTGATAGATTGTGTATCGGGCATTATCGGCGACTTCCTGTTGCAGTTCTGACAAACCAATGCGCTCGGAGCCATGAACCATCGCCAGCTTTTCGATTTCCTGCCTGGCGGCCAGCATGTTGCCTTCGGTCACTTCGGCCAACCACTCGATCCCTTCCATCGAAATATTTAGACCTTGCTGATGCACGCGTCCAGTCAGCCACCGTGATAATGCCGTACCGGTCAGCGGCCTGGCGTTGACCACCACGGCCCTGGCCGCCAGGGTTTTATACCAGCGCGCTTTGAACACGTCCCGCTCCAGTTTACCGGTAGTGACCATTAACAAGTCCCGATCCGAATTCTGTTGCTCGACAAACCGTGTCAGCGCTTTTGCGCCTTCAATACCAGGCTTTCCGGTAGGTAAGCGCAGATCAATCAGGGTCTTTTCACTGAACAAATCCAGCGTTTCGCTGGCCTTGGCCAGATTCGACCAGTCGAAACTGGCAGAAACCATCATCAGTTGCCGGTTATTAAACCCCTGTGCGTCGGCAGATTGACGTATCGCATCGGAAATTTCGGTTATTTGCAAAGCCTCTTCGCCGTGAAGAATATAAACCGGCTTCAGTCCAGATGGCAGCGACTTGAGTAACTGATCCGGGGTCAATTCCACTCACGACCCCTTTAATCGAGCCTGGGCCACGCTGACAATTTGCTGAACCGCACGCTGATACAACTCTCGGCTAAGGACTTGTTCTTCGTCGGTTTTAGCGATAATTGCCAGCTGATCATTGAAATAATCGCGGGTCAGTGACAAAGACTGGGTATCTACCAACAGTTTGTTTTGCGCATCGGTGATCTGATAATCAAGTGTGTAACGCAATTCGAATTCGTTGGCTTTGCCGGTATTGGTCAGTGTCAAAACCCGTCGATCCATACGCTCGGACAGGACTTTAAGCACGAACCCGGCCTTTGCCAACGAATCCACTACCGCAACCTGGCTACCGGCGAAAGCTTGCACAAAAGCCGATCTAAGCGCCGGCGATGCGTTGTCCAGATAAACGCCACCAACCCCTTCGGGCATTTCCATCGCCCCGCGCATATGGTAACCACAGCCGACCAGGACCGACAGCACGATTGCCAGCAATGTCTGCTTGATGATAATTGGCATCTGTTAGCCTCAAACAACAATATTAACGAGTTTCCCAGGCACGACAATCACCTTTTTCGGTGTCTTGCCCTCCAGGAACTTGACGATTTGTTCATCGGTCAGGGCCCGTTGCCGCAAGGCTTCCTGATCGATGCCCGCTTCCATCTGGATTTTCGCCCTAAGTTTGCCGTTGACCTGAATCACGCAGGTAAACGAATCCTCACGCATGGCCGAGGCATCAGCAGACAACCAGGGTTGATCGAGCACTGTGCCGTCGCCGCCCAGTGCCCGCCACAAAGTCTCGCAGATATGCGGAACCATTGGTGACAGCATGAGTACGATCGCCCGCAGCGCTTCATGGCGGACGGCATCGGCTTCGGCGCCGGTTTCCTCAAAACGGGATACCGCATTCAGTAATTCCATGTTGGCAGCAATAGCGGTGTTGAAAGTATGACGGCGCGCCATGTCGTCAGTAACCTTGGCAATGGTCTGGTGGGTTTTACGATGCAAATCGCGCTGTGCCGGAGTTTTAGCTACCACCGTGCCAGGTGCCGGCCTTCCCGCCAAGGCCTGAACATGCTGATAACTCTGCTTCCAAAGCCGACGTAAAAAACGATAAGCACCTTCTACACCGGAGTCAGACCATTCCAGGGATTGCTCCGGCGGCGCGGCGAACATTATGAATAAACGTACGGTATCGGCGCCATAACGGTCAATCAAGGCTTGCGGATCGACCGTGTTGCCTTTGGATTTAGACATCTTACTGCCATCTTTCAACACCATGCCCTGAGTCAGCAGATTGGCGAACGGCTCGTCGGCGGTCAGCAAACCGGCATCACGCATCAGCTTGGTATAAAACCGGGCATACAATAAATGCAAAATAGCGTGTTCAATACCGCCGATGTATTGATCCACCGGCAGCCAATAATTGGCCCGCTGATCGACCATCTGCTCGCTGCCGGGACTGGCAAAGCGGGCAAAATACCAGGATGATTCCATGAACGTATCGAAGGTATCGGTTTCCCGTCTGGCCGGTTTACCGCATTTCGGACAGTTGGTTTTGGCAAAGGTTGGATGGGCGACCAGAGGCGGCTGGGAACCGTCTAAAACCACGTCTTTAGGTAATACCACCGGCAAGTCCTGATCGGGAACCGGCACGGTACCGCAGTCATCGCAATAAATTACCGGAATCGGCGCCCCCCAGTAACGCTGACGGGATACCCCCCAGTCTCGCAGTCGATAGTTGGTTTTGCGCTCACCCAAAGCTTTTTGGGTTAAAAATTCGGCGATGGCATCAAAGGCTTCAGCCGAGCTCAAGCCGGAAAATTCGCCGGAATCGACCAGAACGCCCTTATCCGTGTACGCTGCTTGACTGACATCGACTGTTGTTTCACCGGCCGGCACGATCACCGGCTTGATGGCAATACCGTACTTTTGCGCGAATTCATAATCGCGCTGATCGTGTGCCGGCACTGCCATCACCGCGCCGGTGCCATAGCCCATCAACACGAAATTGGCGATCCACACCGACACCTTATCGCCGGTAATCGGATGACTGGCATACATGCCCGAGGCCACACCTTTCTTTTCCATGGTTTCCATGGCCGCTTCGGACGTGGCCTGCCGCCGGCATTGTTCGACAAAGGCTTCGATTTCGGCATTTGCCTTCGCCGCTTGCACAGCCAATGGGTGTTCGGCGGCGACCGCCAGATAGGTCACTCCCATCAGCGTATCCGGACGAGTGGTGTAAATCCTAAGCGGCTCTGCCATGTGGTCAACGGCAAAATCCATTTCCACGCCTTGCGAGCGACCGATCCAATTGGCCTGCATGGTTTTGACTTGCTCAGGCCAGCCATCGAGCTGCTCCAATGAAGTCAGTAGTTCTTCAGCATAATCGGTTATTTTTAGGAACCATTGCGAAATTTCCTTGCGCTCTACCGGCGTGTCGCAACGCCAACAGCAACCGTCGATGACTTGCTCATTCGCCAGAACCGTCATGTCATTGGGGCACCAGTTGACCGGCGCGGTTTTTTTGTAAGCTAGGCCTTTTTCCAGAAGCTTGAGGAAAAACTGCTGTTCGAAACGAAAATAGTCAGGGTCACAGGTGGTCACTTCGCGCGACCAGTCGTAACCAAAGCCCAGACGTTTGAGTTGCCCGCGCATATAAGCCACATTGTCGTATGTCCAGTCGGACGGATGTACGCCGTGTTGCATGGCGGCGTTTTCCGCCGGCAGGCCGAACGCGTCCCAGCCCATCGGTTGCAGCACATTTTTTCCCTGCATGCGCTGAAACCGGCTGATGACATCACCGATAGTGTAATTTCGGACATGCCCCATATGTAACTTGCCGCTTGGATAAGGAAACATGGACAGGCAGTAAAACTTGGGCTGGTCACTGTCCTCGGCCACCTGAAACACGCCCTGCGCGTCCCACGCCTGCTGTACTTGAGGTTCAATGGCATCGGGACGATAATTTTCTTCCATAGCGTTCAATAAAAACTGTAAAAAGCAGTTAGAATACCGCAGCACACACGAAATCTGAAGCGATTAAACCCCGGAGGAGCAGCCATGAGCGACAACCGACTGATTAAAGCCTACAACCGCCTGCTTGAACATTTGAATGAAATCATGGACGAGGGCCTGCACACGCTGGGCGACGCTTTCGATGCGGCCAAAAATAAATTCACCGATC
>RRYU01001322.1_pt1 | contig 12073 bp, 8 predicted proteins | sample 2162651 | NCBI WGS metagenome assembly RRYU01 (sample SAMN10267283, study PRJNA491782) | microbial mat metagenome | isolation source: biomat in the production well | place: Japan: Minami-Kanto gas field, natural gas well KTG3 | collected 2017-06 | reverse complement strand
GGGGGGCCATGTGCAGGAAGGAATCGACCTGGTATCCACCAGCACGGTTTATGTCCTTCCCGGCACATATCCCGGTGCGATTCTTCTTCCCTCCGCCAAATCCGTTAGCCTGATAGGCGCGGGCATCGCCCAGAGCTATCTGACTTCCGGAATCCAGCTGGCAAGTGGAGCAACGGATATCACGCTCCAACATCTGAATATTTCTGGTGAAGCCGCCAGCAGTTCGATACTTCGCGCCCTTGGTACGAATACGAACTTCACGATGGACAACTGTCTCATCGACGGCGGCGCTCCCACGCTCAGCCTACATGCATACTCGGGAGGATCGATGCTAGGTGATGTCTCGATCACCGAAAGCGAGTTCATGGATGTTGCCAGCTGGTCTCTCTGGGACAGCCGGAGCGGTAGCGGGGGCGATGGCTCGGTCATGGGCACTATCACTTTCGCCAACAACTATATCCACGAGTGCGACGGTGCGATCTCTTTCCGCGGATTTTCCGGAGATTTCACAGATGTCGCAGACGTTTACGGAAACACTTGGGAGAACATCAACAACAACTTCTCGACGCCAAGTGACGCATGGGCCTGCTTCGAGATCAACAGAATCGATGTTCTCAATTTCTACGACAACACGATGACAAACGTTGCCGAAAACAGTTGGGGTGAAGGCCAGGGCCTGCAGGTCTGGGCTCTCGTCGACATGGACATCCATGACAACGTCTTCACCAATTGCTGGGAGGGGATTTGGTGTCCGGGCATGGCAACCTACGCAGCCCCCACCGGATCCGCATACGACAACGACTTCAGCGGCTGCATCGATTTCGCAATCAGCACTGAAGGCGGAGGAAGTTACACGAGCGGTGATTTCGATGCGCGTGGCAACTGGTGGGGCGATGTCACCGGGCCTTACCATGCAACGCTCAATCCCGGAGGATTGGGTAGCACCGCAATCGGCGACGTTCTCTTCGATCCCTGGACCGGCATGGCGGATCTCGCCATCCTGCCCGCCTCGAGCGGACCCATCAATTGCAGTCAGAGTTCAACTCTGACCTTCCACTACACGCCTGACTCCATGACCCCGGATCTTCGCGGTTACTCGATAACCTTCGAAGCGGACACCTTGATCGTGGAATTCGCCGAAGGCGATGTAACCGAGCTGGAGAACTTTGATCTCTTCGACGTTGTCGACAATGGCGACGGCACCATCACGGTGGATGGCGCCATGTTCACAGGCACTCTCATCGACTTCGAAACGGATCTCTTCAGCGTGGTATTCGACGGTATCGCCACGGGAACGACGCTTGTTGAAATCACGGACTACAACTTCCGCGATGAAAACAATGCCGATTTCTATGGGGTGATGAACGACGCGAGCATCGAAGTGGACTGCACGCTTCCTGGCGCGGCAAGCGACCTTGCGGCCGAGCCAGGCCACAACAAGGTCTTCGTGACCTGGACCGATCCTGGTGATGCGGATCTGGCCTTTGTCGAAATCTGGCGTGGACTCTGGCACGACGGATCTGGTGTCTCGGTCTACCCCGAGTACGACGATGATCCCGGTAATACGATTCCCACGCGCCCTGCCGACAGGGCTACCGCACTGGCAAGTTCCGAATGGGTTCTGGCCGGCACGGTTCCCGCGGGCGATGAAGCCTTCATCGACAACATCGCCGTCCGGGGAATCTACTACTACGAGCTCTTCGCCATCGACACGGCCAGTAACTATGGACCACCGACAGCGACCACCGACAGGGCCACCAGCTACTGGCTGGCCGACGTGGCGCCCACGGTTTATAACGGCTATGTGGATGTGGGTGACATCACGAAACTTGGTGCCGCCTACGGTACCGATCCTCTGGATGGACCTTACAACAACGAAGTCGACGTGGGACCCACCGACGACACCTCAGGCACGGGCATTCCCGAAACCGATGACTACATCGGCTTCGAGGACATGATGATCTTCGCCTTGAACTACAGCGTGGTCGGCCCCCTACCTGTCTTCGAAGGTGGCTCTGAGATTGCGCATCTGGCCTGGGCGAATATCGATTCCAGAACCTGGGCGCTCATGCTCGAAGAACCCTGTGCGGATCTCAAGGCGATTCACTTGACGGCTTCCGTGAGTGATGCAATCGATGTGACGCTCAGGACCGGCAATCTGCTCGAAGAACAGAATGCCAGCGTCTTCCTGAAGAACATCGAGAAGAATGGTGTCGACGTGAGTCTCGGAATCCTGGGCTCGGGAGCGATTCTGACCGGCAGCGGTGAGTTGTTCCAGATCCAGCTCAGCGAAACCCAGACCCTTGGCGACATCAGCCTGGATCTTCGTAACAGTTCCAATGGTCCACTGGCCTTCGAGTTCGTGGTAACGGATGCTCCCGACACACCACTGAACTACCGCCTGGCGCAGAACTACCCCAACCCCTTCAACCCGAAGACGAGCATTCGATTCGATCTGCCCGAAGCGCAGGCCGTTCGCTTGGTCGTCTACGATACCAGCGGTCGACAGGTGAAAATGCTTGTCGATGAGATGAGGCAAGCCGGTTATCACACCGTTGAATGGGATGGAACCGATCACCGTGGAAATTCCAGGGCTTCGGGAATCTACTTCTATCGAATTGATGCGGGACCCTTGAAACAGACGACTCGCATGTTGCTCATTAAATAGGAATCATCTCAGCGGAGCCCCATTTTGGGGCTCCGCTTTTCTACATATGTGCTAGGATTGTGTCATGAGATTAATAACTTTGATGATGATCATCGCATTGCTCCTGCTTCTCAACGTTCAGGTTGCCGGAGCTCTTGAACTTCGCTTCTGGCCTCAGAGCCAGATTATTGCCCCGAGCGAAACGGGAACTCTTTCCGTCTATGTTGATGAAGCGCTCGACCTTAGAACCATCGAGTTACGCATTTCCTATGATCCGACCATCCTCTTGAGCCTTGAGGGAGGGCCCGGCCAGCTTTTCGATGACACCGGATGTCTGATCTGGTGGGGATTCGAAGAGCCCGAACCCGGCGACTGGCACGGCTTCGCGGTGGTCATCGATGCCTATTGCTGGGTTACAGGCCCCGGTGAACTTTTCTATTGGGACTTCAGTGGAATTCAGGAAGGACTCTCCAGAATCGTCGTGGATGAGCTGCTCCTCTACGATGTGGCTGGTGAGCCAATGGATGGAGTAAGCCTGAGCGACACCTGGGTTTTTGTTAGCGAAACGGGCACTTCCGTTCCCGGTGATGACTCCGAAAATCTCAGCTGGTCAAATCTGAGAAGTCTTTACTAGCCAGCGGAATGCAGCAATCCCCCGCCGCCAATTGTAATGGTAAGATTGAAACGACAGCCCCTAAAAAGGTATAATTGTCCGAGATAGGTTTGTTCTCGTCACCTTGCGCAACCATCCGCCTGTCACTCGGGAGACCCCTTATGATGACATCTCGGAAGCCCATCCCTTTGCTACTCGCCCTTGTCTGGATGCTTCTCGCAGGAAGCGTCGGCGCTCATCCTGAATTCAGCGCCACGACATCAAAACCCATTTCCCAAGAGCCCGGACGTCCCAACTACATTTTGCAGGAAAGCTTCGATGATGCTTGGCTGCCCACCGGCTGGGCCGTGATCGATCCGGTTGCCGGTTATAGTTGGGATCGAACTACTGCCAAGTTTCGCACCGGGGTTTATAGCGCCTGGTTGGAGTACGGTCCTCAGGGCACCGCACAAGATGAGTGGCTCGTAACATCCGCGGTGGATCTTTCTGCTGTTTCCGGGGCGACTCTCGAATTCTATGAAGACCAAACCTACTGGGAAGGTTATGGCGAGGCGCACTATGTCTATGTGAGTACGACTAGCCAAAGCGATCCGTCGGCTTTCACCATGCTGGCCCAGTGGAGTCCTGCCGACCATGTGGTCGCGGGCTTCGAAGGAGATCCGGTCACGGTTTCTTTGAACGACTACGTGGGCGAAGCTATCGTCTATGTGGCCTTCAGGTACACGGGCACCTGGGCGGACAACTGGTACATCGATGATGTTTCCATCTACTCCCCCGACCCTCACGATGTAGGAATCGCCGCCGTGCTTCCGGACATGGAACAATTCGCCGGTGGTGCTGAAATCATTCCACAGGTCTTGGCCAGCAATACGGGCTCCACCATCGACACATTCACGGTTGAACTGATCATCAGCGAGTCAGGTGCGGCAGCTTACACAGAAAACGTCGTAACCACATTGGCGCCCGCCGAGGAGCTTCTTCTGGATTTTCCATCCATTGTTTTGGTGGCGGGCCAGTACTATCACCTGGACGCAACAGCGCTGCTGGCCGGCGACTCCCACCCGGGCAACAACACCGGTCATGCGATGATCGACACTTACACCGAACAGCGCAGACCCTTGGCCTACATGCACACCAACTCGGGCTGTGGTCCCTGCGCATCGGCAGAGATCTATCTGGAGCCGTTCATGGCCAGCTATGGCGATCAGGTGTCCATGATTCGAGTGCATACATGGTGGCCGGGCTATGACATCATCTATGTGGATAGTCAGGCTCAATCCGATTCGCTCATCAACGAGCAGGGCGCCGATTACACGCCCCACCTTTGGGTGGACGGATTGGTGGATGCTGAGTTTTACCCTTCCCAGTACGGCACTGCGATTCTTTCGCGCCTCTCGGTGAAGAGTCCTCTGGGCATGGAAATGAGCTGGGATCCCATTCAGGAAAAATTCAAGGTGGACATCACCGGGATCAATCCCATGGATCCCGCGGTGGACTACAAACTGAAACTTGCTCTTACCGAAGATGACGTTTACTTCAGCGGTGGAAACGGCATCCTCTATCATGACCAATCTTTCAGAGCCATGTTCCCCTCGACTTTGGGAATTCCCATAACGCCTGTGTTTGGAGAAACCCTCGAGTTTGAAATCTCCTGCACTCTTGACCCAGCCTGGGACGCCGATCTTCTCAACGCCGTGGCCTTCGTGGTGGAGGCGAACAGCAGCATCATCTGGCAGTCGGACTCAGGTCGCCTGAGCGAATTGCAGATTGAAACCGGCACACCCAGCGACCTGCCGGCGGGGCCGGTGACACTTGGAGCCTATCCCAACCCCTTCAATCCGAGCACGATGATCCACTTCCGTCTGCCTGAATCCGGTGAATTCACCTTGGAGCTCTTCGACATTCAGGGCCAACACATCGGCGAATTGGATCGCGGCTATCGCGACGCAGGTGAGTACGCGGTGGAATGGAACGGACGAGATAAGAAGGGACAGGAAGTGTCCAGTGGGCTCTATCTGGTTCAGCTAAGAAACGAACTGGGCGTAAGCGCTCGCGCCAAGCTCGTACTCATTCGATAAAAAAGCTTGTGGGAAAAAAGAACGGCGCTCCCTCCGAAGAGGGGGCGCCGCTTCCATAATGACAAAGCAGGGTTTAGAAGAGGCTCTTGATCCTCGACCAATCCGTTTCAAGCGTGGCGACCGATTCTTCCGAATAGATGCGACCCGCGAAGCGACTGTGATAGCCGTCGGGAACGCTTACTTCCGGAGACCAGCTCATGCCGTCGAAGATGTGCCATGCCGACACATTCAAGGCCTCGATCTCTGCAAGGCGAGATCCACTGTCGAAGTAGATATCACCCAGAATGCTTCCGGTTTCAGTAGCGAAGGTTAGAGCGATAACAGCATTGTACATGCCGCCACCCAAAACGAGTTCTCCATCGGTAGCGCTAATGATCCCGTCGAAGGGATCGGAGCCCGGGCCGAAGTTGAAACTAGCATCCTTGTAAATTCCCAGACTACCTCCCTGGAGATAGATGACCATCGCCACACCGTAATCCTCAACGGCGGTGATCACCGCGTCCTGAAGGGCCCACGTGAATTCGTAGTTGTCGTAGTCGAAATCTAAGGGCGGATTGTCCGGCTGTACCGGCTTCAACAAACCTATCGCGCCCCAGGAATCACCCACGTCCTCCCCGTTGTTGAAGCCCCAACCTTCCTTGTAGAGGGTATAAACAATACCATCACCAAGGGTCAGGGAAACGGACAGCAAAAGGAGGAGGGTGCTGATTGTTAAGATTTTCCTCACGTCTCATCTCCTCTTTGGGTTTAGAAAAGGGCCTTGAAGGAGGACCAGGAACTCTGGTGAGTCGCCACGGGCTCCTCCACCCAAAGCTCGCCGTCCAGTGACAAATGGTAGCCATCCGGAATATCCGGATTGTGCGGCGGAATGATCGTTCCTCCGAAGGTGTAACCTTCTTCAGAGAACCAATCCATCGCGCTGCCACCCAGAAGCGTCACATGTCCTTCGAAGCTTCCAATTCCTAGGTCACGGAACAGGATCATCGTGAAGTCCGTAAAATCGCCCGACAGAAACAGGGCGCCGTCCAAGAAGCTCGGCGGCGGGTTTCCGATTTCCGGATACTCATCCCATGTACTGTTGAAGGACGGATCTTCGTAGATCGCCAAGGACCCGAGATTGTAAATGATTGTGGACATACTTCCATCGACCATCTCGCCATTTGAAACGAGTCCCGTCACCACGAGAGTGTACTCGTTGACAATCGGGTCGTAGGGAAAGTCCGGCTGCGGGGCGACGATGTTGGTGATCCGGGTCATCAAATGCAACTCGTCTCCAGGATCCGAGAAATCGAAGCCGCCAGCTTCATAACCATAGCCCGCGAAATCGATCACGATATCCTCACCCAAAGCCATCCCCACTCCACCAAAAAGGAGGAATGCCCCAAGTAGCAGTGTCCTGAACGCAATTCTCACTCGACACCTCCCTGGAAAGGGTAACGAGGTAGGGCCGTTATCTGACAATCCCATCCTGGCCCATTCGCATTTGCGAATAGGCATAGGCTATTACCTCGACTATTTCAGACCCAAGTTATACCATATTCCATGGACTTATTCAAGATTCGTATTTCCAAGTATTTAGGCCATTTAGGTGAATTATAGGGGGTATAGAGACATTGCAGAAAGCAGATCAATATCTATAGACATTTACATCTTGCAAAGAGCAAGGGAAAAGAAACCATTAATTATTCTTTAAGAATTGAAAGAGGAGGCTTACGGAGGTACAAGCCAAGGCAAGACAAGCCGATATGTCCCCCTTTTCACATAAGGCCAATTCGAATAGGGAAAGGATAATTGATAATCCGCCCTATCGCTTTCTTTGCCAGCCTCTTGCCCCCAACATGCCCCCTTGCTAGCTTAAAGGAGTTCCCATTCCTGATATCCACTTTAAACGCAGGACGGATGAAAATGGCTGACAAAACCGCCGACCTGGCAGGCCCCGGAATCAGCAACTACGAAGAACTTGAGAAGCACACCCCCTAGTTCGGGGGAGGGTTTTCTTTCTGAGCGATCAGACCGGGTACTTCGAACCTTAATTCTACTTCCGAGTTCGCTTCACGAAAGCTTCGAGCTCCGGCAGTCCCCCCTGATAGACGAGATAGCCGTCGTGGGGTTCGCGAGGGGTCATATCACTTGAGTTGGGCGTGGTCATGATGCGTGCAACCTCGAGTATTTCGTCGGTCTGTCCCAGGGCCCAACCCAGCTTCATGTAAGCTACTTCCGGCAGCATGTTCGCCAGCGGCATCACGCCCATGCCCATCAGCTCGCGCCCTGTTTCGTAGACGTACATCTGTGCATAACCCCAAAGGGTCTGCACCGTCATGAACACCGATACGCCGGCCCTGGTCGCTCTTAGGATGGCCGGATACACATCGCGGTTAACATGCCCAAGCCCTGTTCCCGCAATGACGATTCCCCTGTAACCCTTTTCAACAAGGGAGTCGAAGATGTCGGCCTTCATTCCCGGGTAATAGTAGACGATGGAAATCCTGTCGTCGAAGACCGCGGTGACCTCGAAATCTTTCATGGCTTCCGCGCGGGCTTCAGGGGAATGATTCTCTTCACCCAGGGTGGTGAAGCTTCGTTTGCGATAGTTTTCGCAAATGGGATTGAGCTCGTCACGGCTGATTGTGGCGAGAGGGCGGTCGCTGAGTGTGCGGAAAGTGCTGCGATAGCTGGAGTGCATTTTTCGCACTCTCGTGCCTCGATGCAGCAATCCGTACTGATCGCTGGTGGGACCGAACATACAGACCATGACCTCGGCGATCTCGCCGGTGGCCGCAGTCTTTGCCGCATGAATCAGATTGAGCGCCGCATCGCTACTGGGACGATCACTACTGCGCTGACTCCCCACCATGACAATGGGAACCGGTGGGTTTTTCAACATGAAGCTAAGTACGGCCGCGGTATGATGCATGGTGTCTGTTCCATGGCCGATGATAATGCCGTCTGCTCCGGCGCGAACCTGTTTCTCGATGGCCTTGGCCAATCCGATCCACTGTTCCGGCCCCATGTTCTCGCTGAAGACTCCATAGAGTTTTTCAGTTTCGAGATTACAATAGTCGGCCAATTCTGGAACCGAACCGTAGAGTTCACCCGGACTGAAGGCGGGAATCACCGCGCCGGTGCGATAGTCTAGTCGGCTCGCGATGGTGCCACCGGTTCCGAAGAGTTTCACGAATGGCTTTTCAGGATCCCTGGGGAATTCCTTCTCGGGAATCTTGTAGGCCGCTTCCTTGCGCCCCAGTTCGATGAGTTTTTCCACGGTTTCAACATGCAGGCCCACGTTGTATCCGCTAGCGAGCTTCAAGACCAAGTGCATGTCGTCGCTGGTTTCGCTGCGCGGAAGCACAATGCCATGGAATGTGCCGCTGCTGGTACGCGCTTCAACTTCACTCCAAACGCCGACTTCGTGTTTTTCGAGCAAGGCCAAACCTGGTCCGCGATAACCCTGACGGGAGACGCTCATAGAATCTCCTCCCCGCGGCTTTCAATCAGAATGCGCAACATGCCGGACAATTCACGACCGGACACCTGAACGTTCAGATGACGTTTCATGCGACCCACATAGTAGTTGTTCCAGGCTCGCTCCTCGCGTGTGCGAGGCTCTCCGATGTCCGGAAGCAGTTTCTTGATTTTGCGATGGAGTAACTCGCCGCTGGGCGGAGCTGCAATCTTGGGTTTCTCGCCATGGTGAGCCAAGACTTGCAGGGCCATTTCGTCGGCCTCTGAGGGCATCTGTCGCTGGAACTCTGGGTACCAGGAAAGATCGATGTCAGCAGGAATGACTTCGCCATCGCGTTCGATTCGGCGCCAGTGAGAACTCAAAAGGATGGCCAGCCGTTTTCGATCCTCGACCTTTTCCGAATACTGAAGAAAGAGATTGGCACGTCGCATTCGCAGCAACTGACAGGCAAGCTCTTTACCGAGACCGGCCTCTTCCAGGCGACCTATGGTTTCCCAGGGACGCTCAGGTAGAGTTTCCGCTAATTCATCCCACTTGGACTGGGGCAAGGCCAGCGGCGGAAGATCGGTGTCGGGATACATGCGGTCGGGGCCTGGAAGTATGCGTTCAAACCCAGTGGTGCCGTCGGAATAAGACTGCCTGGTTTCTCCCGGAACACCTTCCATGGCCTCGCGACAGCGAATCTCAACTTCGCCGTATGCGGTTTCCAAATCTTGGCGAGAACCCCAAAGCAAAATAATGGGATCGCCATCTGCGCCACCAAGAAGTTGACGAATGCGCTTCCACTCGGTGGGACTGGGACCATCGTCCCTTTGTTCGCTGCAAACCAGATTGGGCTTTCGATCCAGACAGGCGATCACGCGAACGCGATCACGAATCTCAGCGAGGAAGTGAATGCCCGGTTGTAGTTCGCGGGTAAGGATGTCGTCGAAACCGGGCAAGAGAATGGCGCCCAGTTCCTCGCCACGTTCCAATGCGCGGGCCGCAGGACGATACTCGGTGGAAGCCAGAAGCTCGCTCACTTCATGTCTCTTGGCTTCCCAGCGATCGGGACGAAGTCCACGGCTGCGAAGATCGTCGCGAATTTCGAGAAGGCCCTTTTGCCTGAAAGCTTCGTAGTGCACCAGGCGCGGAATCGCCGGGATGCGGCTGACGCCCTTGATCTCCACGCGGGTGCCGCCTTCGATGGACACGTTCACATCTTGGCGACCAGCTCCTGAAGAGGTTCGCACCCTGCCGGTTGCCCTTGCGAGTTGACGGATGACCTCACAACAAGCGGCCACCTCGTCGGGTGTGCGCAGCTCGGGTCCGGTAACCGTTTCGATGAGCGGAATGCCGAGGCGATCGGTGCGGAAGGTGCGCCAATGTCCTTCATCGGAAAGTTCGCGACAGGAATCTTCTTCGATGCTCAATTGCAGAATGGAAACGGGCCGGCCCTGCACCTGAATTTCTCCCCCCACACCCAGAATAGCTGTTCGCTGAAAGCCAGCGGGAATGGATCCGTCCAGATACTGCTTGCGAATCACATGGAACTCACCCACGGGCTGAAGATTCAGCATCAGGGAAATCTCCATAGCGATTTCCAAAGCTACGGGATCCGGCTCGAAGGGCGGCGTGTCGTCGATCTCGTAGGTACAGACGCTTTCCATGCTCAAGCGATAGAGGATGTGCTTGCGCGTCTTGAACTCCATGAGCGCTGTACCATCGTACTCTCCAAGCTCGGAGAGTGTGGGACGCATATGGCGAAGGATCTCGGCATCGTAATCATCGGAGTAACGACGAGCCGGGCAACGGCAGAAAAGCTTCCGCTCGGTGAGCAGTTGCTGGTGCACCTCAAGTCCTGATTTGAGCCCCAAGTCCGCATAATCCGCAGCCGAGAGGCTTCCATATGAGGGAATACTTGGCATCGTGATTCCTGTCGATGTGGGATTGGGGTGAACTTACATGACCAAGGCGTCCCGCGCTAGATGCAGCTTTTCGCCGAGAAAAACCGGATCATATAGTCTTGATTTTAAACGACTTCCGCTAGCCCTTCAAATCTGATAGAATTAAGCCGTCCCTGCTGAAAGGAGCCCTTAATGAACAAGGGATTGCGTCTCTTCTCGGGCATCATCCTTTTGCTCGGCATGGCCACTACAGGAATGGCCGCCGAACGAAACGTGCTCTTCGAACTCTTCACGAACTGTGGCTGACCCGGTTGAACGCCGACGGAGTCGGCGTTCAACAGTTTCGTGGAATCTCATACCGATGATGTCGTGGCTATAACCTACCATGTTGACTGGCCAGGCTACGACCCATTCTGGTATCACAACACCACCGACAATGGAATGCGTCGCACGGCTTACGGCGTGAACTACGTTCCTTGGGTTGTGGTTGGCGGCAGCGGCGATGTGGGCTCCGGTGGAATGACCAGCGCTTACAACAGTCGCGTAGCCACCCCCACCGACGTCACCGTCGAAATTGAAGGTGACTACGATGCGGGTAGCGGACTCGTGAGTGGCACCGTCAGGGCCACGACTACTTCGGCCCTTCCCGACGGCGCTGTGCAGTATCGCATCTACGCAGCACTCACCGAGACCGACATCTTCTACGCAGGATCCAATGGCGTGAACATTCACGACTACACCCTGCGCGACATGTATCCCACGGGTAACGGAAACGTGGTGACCTTCACGGGTGACTTCCCCCAAAGTGCCGAAGTCAACTTCGAGTTCACCGTCGATCCCGAATATGCGCCTGAGAATTGCCGCGTGGTTGGCTTCATGCAGGAGGCCATCTCCAAGGAAGTCTATAACGCCGAGTGGGCCTGGATCGATGATCTGGGCGATCCCACCGACGTTGTGGAAATTCCTGCCAGCTTCAAGCTGGGCCGCAACTTCCCCAATCCCTTCAATCCCAAGACCAGCATTCCCCTTAGCATGGAAACAGCCGGGGAAGTTCTTGTGGAAGTCGTCTCTGCAGATGGTCGTCGCGTGACGATTTTGCACGATGGCTTGCTGGATTCGGGCGACCATGAGTTCACCTGGAATGGCCGCGACACCGCGGGTCGCTCCGTGGCCAGCGGAGTCTACATGGCTCGGGTCACGGGAAACCGGGGCAGTAAAATGGAGCGCATGGTTTTGATGAAATAGGATGCAGGGAGGCAGAACGCCCCCCTCGTTCAAGCTTCACATTTCTCTCGGGGAGGCGTTCTGCCTCCCCGTTTTTTATTTCTGCCCTTCAGGTGAAGCGACTTTACGAGGCGCGACATGTGAGGCGGCCTCCATTATTCG
>RRYU01005133.1_pt1 | contig 12075 bp, 7 predicted proteins | sample 2162651 | NCBI WGS metagenome assembly RRYU01 (sample SAMN10267283, study PRJNA491782) | microbial mat metagenome | isolation source: biomat in the production well | place: Japan: Minami-Kanto gas field, natural gas well KTG3 | collected 2017-06 | reverse complement strand
AAGGCGAACCTTATCGATGATCAGGGGCACCTCTGGATCGCCAAATTCCCTTCGGCGGATGACGACTACGATGTCGCAGTCTGGGAGAAGGTCCTGCACGATCTCGCCCGCGACTGCGGGATATCTGTCCCGGAATCCCAGCTCATGCAGCTCGGCAACGGTTACCATACTTTTCTCGTCAAGCGTTTTGATCGCGAGAGAGAGAACCGACGCTTCTTTGCCTCGGCCATGACGCTGCTGAAGCATGTCGATACGGATGAGGCCAGCTACCTGGAACTGGCAGAATTTATGGCGACCTTCGGTGAACCCGACCTTCTGTCCGCTGATCTTGAAGAATTGTTCACGCGGGTGGTGTTCAATGTCGCCACCGCCAACCGCGACGACCATCTGCGGAATCACGGTTTCATGCGTTCACCTGCCGGCTGGTGGTTGGCACCGGCCTACGACATGAATCCTTCTTTTAAAAAGGAGGAGCATGCTCTGGCTCTGGACATAGAGAACCGCCTGCCTGACCTGAGCGTTGTTTTAGCAACGGCTGGCTATTATCGGCTGGACAGAAAGCGGGCCAAGGCCATCATCGAAAAGGTGATTGAGATCGTTTCGGATTGGGAGCGTCGCGCCCGAAACCATGGTCTATCCCGACAGGACTGTCTGGAGGCTGCGCACTTGTTTATGGCCGCTGGTGAAAAATAGGGGGCTGGGGTTCTCGCCCACTACGGGGTCCGCTGCTTCAGATACAGCAGAGGGCAACTTATAATCTTATGAACGACCACTTCGCCTTTCCTTTCGCCTTGCGGCAAATATAATAAGCGTTGCCCCTTAAACCAGTTTCAACTGCATACCTTTTTCAGAGATACCGACGACCTCAACTTGAATATCATCGCCGGGATTAAAAAGCCGTTGAAAGTCCATCCGCATGTTTTGCGGAATTTTACTTTTGTGTAGCAAACCGTCCGAATGGCCTTCTATCTCGACGAATATTCCAAACTCAACTATGTTCTTAACCGTTCCTAGAAAAACTTTTCCGATATTTTCATTTCCAGGTGTTTGCGTTGCTGACGAAGTAACAACTATGTTTTCGGCAGCCAGCCCTCCATCATAAGAAGGCATAGCATAAAAAGCGACGGAGGCCCCTTTTAAACCGGCCATGTTTCTGGGCCTCTTAGTGAAGTGTTTTCGATGGAAGCCTACTGTCCTGCCCCGCGAATCTTCTATCTTGCCAAACTTCCCGTTAGTATGAACATAAACAATCTTCCCATTCTCCCTAGGAACGTTCTTATACCGCTCTGCAATCCAGAAATCTTGGGCCTTCCTTAGATACTTTCCTGTACCCTCCAGTGAATCTATTTCGATACCATAATGTTCAAACATACGCGCATAGTTGTCTTTGATCCGCCATTGCTGTTCTTTGATAATTGCGGCTATTAGCTCTGCTATAGTCGCGCCTTCTTCAAGTCTTTCAAGTTTGTTAAGTATCTTGATTTGTAAGCTGTATAGCTTGATCATGTATTGTGGCTCATTGCCGTTTAATGTGGCTGAAATCGCGTATTCCCAAGCCTTATCGTATGTTCCCTGTTCATAATAAAGTTCTGAAATATCCTTATAAATAAACCACTTATCACTTCCCTTTTTCGTCGACAATAGGCGTTCAAACTGCCCCTTGCTTTCCTCGACATTCCCCAAACGTTCATTGCATATTGCAATTCGCATTTGGAACCATAAATCGTTGTCATAATGAAATTTGTCTATGGCGGCAAGGGCTTCTTCACATAAAGATTTGCATGCTGAATATTGCTCCAGCTTCAAAAGGGCTTTGGTTTTCAGCGCATAGTATTTTTCAAAATTTGAAGCGACCTCGACGTCACCCCTCTCCTCCGTTTTCATAGTCCTTGCTGCGCAAGATAAGTAACTGACGTTTAGAAGATCAAGCAGATCATTAATGCGGCCAGCGTTGAACTGATTATCTGAATGAGCATCAATAAGCTTAAACATTGAAATAGTCGTGGGGCATGGATAAGAAGGGTCTTGTCTAATATTTTTCTGAGGCGATACTGCAACTAGCGACGACAAGAGTTCCTCAGAACCAAGAATCTCGTTCTTTTCGCGGTTTTTTACACAGACATCGAACACCAACCAGGCAAAAAGCCCTCTAACTTTTTCATCTTCGAATTTAGCAACAAGGATTCTGGCCCACTCTATATTGGCAATAGACGCCTTTCGCATAGCTTGTATAGAATAGAAGGCATCCCACGCATTAAATTTCCCCTGAAACTCGTTCCACAACTTACGATAAATCTCAACCGCAGCGGACGGGTCAGTTTCAATTAAATGTTTTGCCTGTCGCTCTAATTCAAACTTCGATTCCATTGGGTCTCCAATGAGTTCAGCTTATCGACAGTCGCATCTCCAGACTTCAGGAATACGCTAACCTCGTTGATAAGCCTCTTCTCGTCATACCAAACACAAAATCGAGTGCTGGAGTCTGGCTCGAACACTTCAAAATTTCCTGTCCATCATGTGAAGGTTCAGACAAGAAAAATGAAATAGCATCTAATCGTCCAATCGTTTCAGAGCTGAAGCAATTTCGTTAATAAAATCATCGGAGGAGCAATCATTGCGGACGGGAAGGCAGTTTGTGAAGCTACTTTTCCCATCGTAGATAAAATCAATAACCGCTACCTCGGTAGACTTTACAAACGTGTACCGTTGCTTCCAATCCATCTGTTTCACGTCTGCAATGCGAATATTATCCTGCGCCATAGAAGGTTCAAGTCTGGCATGAAACTCATTCAGGAAATCATCTGCAAAAACAAATTCCTTCTTAACATTGGATGTTTCAGGAACGATCAGAATACCACTCAGTGGGTCCAGAATCTCGCTCATCTCCCCACTAAACGAATCCCGATTCGGGGACAATAGTTTCGTAATTTTCCCCTTGCCATTGTAATAGAAGACGATTCTAGCTATCTGGTTATCTCTCTGGAAAAAGTAACATTCCTGATATTGTTTTTGATCGACACTTTGGATAGTTATGTTTTGATCTTTTATAAGGCTGGTAACACGCCTCAGGATTTCCAGCGAGAAATGATCATCCGCAGCAATCCCACAGGTTTCCATCTGCGTACAGGCTTCATCTTGATCAGACGGATCAAGTTCAATAGTTCCATCGGCTTCAACCGGCGCCAAAGGGCTTTTCTCGTTTGCTTTAGACTCTGGACCAATCCCTATTTTTTTTGACCCACCCATCACCAAGCCAGACCCCAGTTTGATGTTAGGGGGGTCCATCAAATAAAGTTTGTCTGCTGTCCGAGTCGTTGCCGTATATAGCCAGCGAAAGTAATCTGCAGTAAGTTGATTCTGGTGTGTCCGGCACTTCACAAAAACATGATTCCACTCACTCCCTTGTGCTTTATGACAAGTAATGGCATATCCAAATTTCAAGTGAAGAGCGTTAAAATAGGGGTCTGACCGCAACGTTTCTTTAAATTCAAGACTCCCTGACCTCAGCCTCGGATGACGAATACAGAAATCCACATACAACGCCTTACTCTCATCCGATGTAAGATTTGGGTGGTCGCCGTAGAGCAGATTTTCGATTATTTTAACTTCAAAAAAACGTGGATTTCCGAGCAAGTCCTTGAAACCAATCTCAACATCCCGAAACAAAAGAGTGACCAGCGTCTCTTCTATTTCCCCTGTTTCAGAATTTTTATTGCGTAATTTCACAATGCGAGTTTCAGTTTTACCGAAGACTCGCCTGATCAGACCAAAATCGCCGTTGGAAACAAACATGCCTTCCATATAGATGTTTTTGACGACCATAATTTTGTCACCGTTCGTCACCTCGGAGAAACCAGGGAAAAAGTGCTCCCTAATATGACGGTTGTAAGCCGCCACATCCGCATTGGATTGGGCAATGACAATTGATTCAGCGTTAATTTTGTCGCTACATGACTCTAGATAGCGCGCTAGAAAATCCTGGTACTCAATCTTTTCTACATCCGGGAATTCATAGTCGACCACAAGTTGATTAAAAACCTTCTTACGTAGAGACTGCCTTAGCTTAATAGCATTCTGCATCACCCCGCTGTTGGCCTTCTGTCTCACGACCTCTGTTAGTTCGTAACCGATACTGCGTTGGCTGTACTCGCTTTTAAGATAGGCAGGATCGAGTGCTGGTGAATACCCCATCCTCACTGGTGGCAACTGAGCATCATCACCGATAAAGATCACTTTTTTCCGGTGATCGTTGTGATCCAAATTGACAAACTTAAGGAAGTCTCTCAATAGGTAGCCTGATCCGAAACGGAAGAATTCCTCTTCCTGGTAATTATCGCCAATCATAGAGGCTTCATCGACTATAAATACCGTGTCAGCTGGATAATTGTTAACTGCTAGCTGGGCGTACAACTTATAGGTTTCTGAACCATCCAGATTTTCTTCGCGGTACTCGATAAGGTCTTTAAATGAGTAGATGGTTTTGTGGATGGTGTATGCCTCCGAGCCAGTTTTTCTAGCGATGACCTTGGAGGCTTTCCCTGTCGGAGCCGCAAGAACGTAATTTCTCCCAATGGCCCTGAAGTGCTCGGTTAGCCCTTTGGTTATGAAGGTCTTACCAGTACCTGCATACCCTTTTAACAAAAACAGGTTTTCGTCCTTATTAGACAGAAAGCGCGTCAAGTGTGATACCAACGCCGTCTGATCGGACGTCAATTGATACCCCGCAAATGAATCACTAAGCGAGATGATATTGCGTGTACTCCCAGGCGCGAGATCAAATGACTCAGCCGACGCCCTGGAAGCGTGCCTGAATTCTTCTAACCTTTCGTCTATTGCAACAACACCCTGATCACCAGCGGCTTTCTGTGATAATCTCTCAGACTCTTCAAGCCGTGCGAGTTCATCTTTGGCAGCCTTTAGTTGTTTACTCAGTTCAGTGTTTTGCTCCTTCAATAACAGCGTGAAGTCTTCTGGTGTTTTCAGTTCCTCAAAGTCAGGGTAACTCCCCAACGCACCGCTATAGGTTCTATAAATCCATTTGCCAATCAGGTAAGCGTCATGCAGCAATATTGTTGCTTCTGACTGACTTACATTGCCCCCATGGGCTGCTCGATTTCCAAGGGTTCGGATAGCATGGAGTTTTTCAAGAATTGCCTTGTCGACTATGCTCTGAAAGTGCGTGGCCTTAAGTTTTTCAAAAAAACCATCATTAGGATTGCACGGCAACAGCAATTCCCGGTAAAGAATGCCTACCATTTGTTCAGCAAAGCAGCGCAATTTGATGATTGCAGTATGCGGATCGGAATGCGTGTAACGCTCGGCGAAACTCGCATGTTCATATAATTTTGGCCATCGATCCTGGAGTAATTTAAAGTTAGAAGATTCCATCTAAACCCCTCTGCACGGTTTCAGACCATATGAAATTGGACAAAACAGTCACAATAATTCAGCTCGCCTCATAGCTCTGAACAAGATACGGCTTTGCTAGTTCCAGATCTTCCATCGACTTGATGGTAATCTCCAGATCACCCGTTCCAAAGTGGCCGATATTGCGCACATCGCGAAGGAAACCTTGATTGGCTTCCAAATTCACGCTGTCTGGGTTGATTTTCACAAACACGAGCACCTTTTCAGCCTGGTTGTAGATCTCAGCGCAGGCGAAGTTTTTGATGCGTTTGAAGGCAATGTAGAACTTGAGTGTCTTCTGCTGAACGTCGTCCCCGAGAGAAATCAGGAATGCGGAGAGGGATTCATAAATATCGAGAAGTGCCGGTTTAGCTTGAGCAAGATTATCGCTGACAGTCTTGTACTGGACCTTGCCGCCCTTACCGCTGTCAGCAGATACGTCCTGCCCGCCAGAGGCTGAAGTCGCATTGACCAGTTCGATCATTAACAGCTCCTCGCCAAACTTCCGATAACGGAGCAACTCGATATTGCGATTGATTTGTTGGACGGCGTGTTGGTCGTATTTTGTGAAGTCCCCAGCAATGCAAAGCAATCTGGGACTACTCCATTCGATCTTGTCGGCTTCTTCTTTGCCGTATTTCTCCATTACAAGAAGCTTGAACTCTGCACGATGATCCATGAGCCAATCGAGGTAAAATAGACCTTGATTGATGACATTCTCGTTGAGGGATCGTTTATATTCGATGATGACCGGGCAGTGGTTCTCATCGAGACCGAGGGTGTCGATTCGTCCGCCATGGGTCTTTCCGGTAGAGTATTCTGATGCGAGAAAGCGAATACCAAGGAAGGATTCCAGATTCATCTCCATAAGTGCCTGTAACGATTTCTCAACAGCTACGGACTGACCTGCCAGTTCGGTGACAGTGCCACCAATGATTTTGAAAAGTTGTATATCACTCATTCGTCCCCCTATTCTTCAAACTCAAGCTACGCCTCGTCAGCTAATCGCTTCTCCAGCAGTTCATAATTCCCCAGATGTGCCCTCATCAAGCTCTTCCACAATTTGCCATGGTTGGGCACAGAGAAATGAAGCAGTTCATGGACGATGACGTAATCCCACAATTCCGGATCAAGCGCGAGCAATTCAACATTGAAGTTCAAATGCCCGTTGGTCGAGCAAGAGGCCCACTTGTTCGTCATTGCACGAACACCGAGCCAGACAATATCGACATCGAGTTTTTCGGCCCAATGATGAACTCTGGACTTGAATTCTATTTTGTTCTTTATGATTTCCATTACCTATATGCGATCCGCTTTTTCCAGCAGGGTAAAGAGATCGTCCACCAGGGTCGTAACCTGATCCAGGTCATCGTATTGTGCAAAGATGGCGAAGGTCACCTTCTGGCGTAAATCGCGCAACGCGTTCTCGCTCTTCTTCCAGTTGGGATACGCGACGAAGGCAGCTTTGATTTTCCGGCTCACATCTTCGGCATTTTCGATCTTGGCATCCAGAAGCGTCCGGTAAACGAAGAAGGTCAGCCCGTCGAAGCCTTTTTCAGCCTGTTCTTTTTTGCGCTGCTCGTTGGCCGAAACCTCTTTGAACAGTTCAGCCAGAGCCTCGGCGGTATTGGACTGGCGGCTTTCAAAACTCTCCTGTACCGCCTGAGCACGCTCGGCCATGGCAATCAGGTAGGGATCGTTGCTCTCCTCTTCCGCCGTCTTGGCGATGCTCTTGACCAGGTTGATGACCTTGGTGCCGTCTCCACCTTTATTCTTCTTGATCAGTTCAATGGTCTCGGCGTTGATCTCGACGAACTCGTCGACCTGATCGATGCCGTAGGCGTCGATGTTCTCGCGGACCAGTTCGTTGGTCTTCTTCTGGAAGTCGCGATCGACGTAGACCTTTTTGGTGTACTGCTTGCGGACCACCTGGTAGATGGCCGAGAGGGTCGCGTAGTCATCAAGGAAGGGACGCAGGAACTTGTCAGGAGAGATGATCTCGTAGAGCATCTCGATTTCCTTGTACTCGCGGAAGAATTCCTTACGACGGTCCGGATCGCGGAAAGCCTCGACCAGGCCATCAATATCCCGGTCATCGAAGTTATACTTGATCAGGGCCAGATAGTTGGGCGCCTTCTCCTCCATCTTGCTCTGGAACAGAACCTTAAGCAGTTTCAGGTCCTTGACCACCGCGTTTATTTCGTCACTGTCGAACGCGAGCGCCTTTTCCAACTTGTCGAAGATACCAACGAAATCCAGAACAAAACCGTGCGGCTTAACCATCCCCTCAATCTCGTTTTCATAAGGACGATTCACGCGGGCAATAGCTTGAAGCAGCGTATGGTCGCGCATCGGTTTATCGAGGTACATCGCATACAACACCGGAGCATCGAAACCAGTGAGAAGCTTTTCCGTGACGATGAGAATCTTCGGCTGCTGGTCGAGCTTGGTGAAGCTTTTGCGGATAGCCCGTTCTTTTTTCGGGTCGAGATGAAACTCTTTCAGCAGTGCAGAGTCGTTGTTGTTACCGGTGTAGACGACCTCGGAATACTCAGGTGGAAGAAACTCATCCAGAGCCTTTTTGTAAATCGCACAAGCTTCCCGGTCGACGCCGACCAGAAAAGCCTTGTAGCCTAACGGCTCGACATTCTCCAGGTAATGCCTGGCAACATACTCAGCCACCTTGCGGATACGATTCTCACCCTTCAGGAAATTCTTCAGATTCACCGCACGTTCGAGAATCTTGTTCAATTCTTCAATATCAGCGACACCCTCGGCTTCGGCCAGAGCGAGAAACTCTTTGTCGAGGATTTCGTGGGGCACGAGCATTTCATTGGGCGCGAGGTTGTAGTAGAGCGGCAGCGTTGTGCCGTCCTCAATACTGTCAGCTATGGAATACTTGTGCAGATAGCCCTTATCATCCTCACAACCGAACGTCTTGAACGTCCCCTTCCCGTAAGCCGTCTTATCGACCGGGGTTCCGGTGAATCCGATGTAGCTGGCATTCGGCAAACCGGCCATCAGGAAGTTACCGAGATCACCGCCGGTGGTCCGGTGGGCTTCATCGATCAGGACATAGATATTGGAACGGAGATTGATGTCAGCAGGCAGGTCGCGGAACTTGTGGATCATGGTCACGATGATTCCACGATAGTCATTGCGTAGAAGCTTGTTGAGGGTTGCTATGCTGGAAGCATGCTCCAGATTTCCCAGGCCTAGCGAAGCCAGGTTCTTGAGCATCTGATCTTCCAGTTCGTTACGGTCGATCATCAGCAATATCGTCGGCTTGTCTGCCTTTGGAGCTTTGAACAACATCTCCGCAGCCTTGATCATGGTAAAGGTCTTGCCGCTTCCCTGCGTATGCCAGACCAAGCCACGTTTACGATCAGACGCCAGTGCTCGCTCTACAACCGCTTCCACTGCACCGGTTTGATGCTGGCGCAGGATATACTTGTTCAGTTCCTCATCCTTCTCGGCAAAAATGATGTAATCCTTGAGGAACGCAAGAACCTGCGGGATAGCGCAGAAGCTTTTCACCTTCGACTCAAGTTTGCCGATCTCGTCATCTTTCCAATAGAAGATGTTGCGGCGCACCGTGTTCCAGGTCACCCCGTAGGAGAAACCGATTGCGTCAGTCGCTGTGAAGATCTGTTCCGGAACGAAAAGCTCCGGATTTTCCCTGTGATAACGACGGATCTGATCCACCCCTAAGGCAATCGCCTCGTTCTTGTTGGCGTTCTTGCATTCGATGACTAGTACCGGGATGCCGTTGATCAAAAAAACGACATCCTCACGGGTACCGTAATGGCCATTGTGAAATGCAAATTCCTCTGTAACCTCGTAGCAGTTGCGCCATTTCTTTTTGGATTGAGATAAGTCGTCACGATAATCAATCAGGATAAGGTCGCGCTCGCGGCTTTCTTCGTGATCAAAATATTTACCCCGATTTCTCAGGTGATCAACGAACTCACGGTTACCGTAGATATCGGTATGGAGATGGCGGAATTTACCGACCAAAGCACCTTCAGCTTCGTTGTAGCGGGGGTTGAATAATCGAACTTTTTCGTCAAGAAGATCGTCAAAAAAGAGAGACGTGCCCTTTGGACGATCTTTGGGCGGAACAGCGGGGTCGAATCCACGACGTGGCTCAGCTTCTTCGCGAGAGACGACCGTCCAGCCAATTTCCTCGGCGTACTTCAGAATGCGGGCTTGAACGGTTTTGTGTTCTCCTGGTTTGCTCAACTTTTTTCTCCTAACCGCCATTGCCTGAAAAACGAAAAGGGGGGAGGAATTTACTATCAGATTCAGTTGACATGGCTAGAAAGTTTCTACTTTGAAGAGTCTCCCATCTTTCCCACTGTCATTGAGTTCCAACACTATTTCAGTAGGTTGCGGACAGAGATTGTCCGGGTCATCAGCGGATGGAAGTTCCTCTTCAATGGCACTAAAGATATATTGTATTCCATGATCGGCGCAGGCGGTTCGAACGACGCTAAGGAGCGCCAGTTTGCGTTTCGACTCTAGCTGCTCTAGCGCACCATCGTGGTAAACAAAATGGAAAAACCGATCTTGCGAGTAATTGATCAAGACCGAAATATCAAAGGCAATGCAGAGAAGCTTCCTGAACGAAGTGCCTCTCCGCTCTTGCGTCTCTTCGTCGCTTTCTGAATCTGTGTATTCGGCGTGAAACTCAACATTCCCTTCTCCATTCTGATTTACATAAAGGACTGCCGTCCTGTGGAGGACTTCTTTAATAATTCGGCTGAATACTCTCTGGATTCCTTTGTAACGGTCCGATCCATCTCTAATCAGTTCACCAATTTCTCTGGTAAGCTCTTCCTTCCTATCCTTTGCTTTATTCAGTTGATCGTCGAACGCCTTGATTGCGTCGAGCTTGGCGGCTTTTTCTTCCATGAGAGCTAGATTCGCTCGATCGCGGTCTAGCTCCTTCTGAAGCCTCTTGAACTTCTCAAGGCTGTCTGTCCCACCAAGAATCTGGAGTATCTCCATTCTCTTGGCAGAGACCTCTGACATCTCAACTTCAAGAGAGACCAACAAAGTTTCCAGTTCGACGGCTCGTTTTTCGAGGCTGGAGCGCCGTTCTTGATGAATCCTTTTGTTGAAGTCGACCAGTTGGGCGTAGTCCTTTGCTAACTGATCCGGGAACGTGAGTTCAGCCTCCGTGAAAATCCTTTGAACATCCTCTAAATCGAAATCGACTCTCGTTTCGAGTCCTTTTCGAACTTGAGCCAAATCAAACCTTGCGTTGTAAATACTGTCATTGAGTTCCGCAATGCGTCCCTCAATTTCATCAGCGAGTTCCTGATTGAGACCTATCTCCTGAGCATTGAAATCAAAGTGATCAAGTGAGGAGACCTTTGCAGACACTTCATCACTTATTGCCAAGATCCGCGCCTGTAGCTTCTCGTAATCTGAAACCTTTACGGTTACTTCGTTTTGCGCCTCGTCGCGCTGACTCTTGATCGCGTTCTCTTCTGAATCAGCCTCATACTTTTCAGTGATCGCAGCCTCATCGAAACCCAGGACTCTCGCAACGTATGGTTTCCAGTCTTTGTGATTTCCATTAATAAATTTCCGAAGTTGAAACTCGTTGGAGTAATCCTCTTGGCGTCTCAGAAAGTAGCTAAACCCCTTACGATATGACCACGGTTTGATCGCTGTAAGGTTCAGGTAGCCGTCCAACATTCTCACGCTTGCAGAGAGAGCGACGCCAACGTGATCCCATTTGTCATCCGTTGTGTTGTTGAAATTGCAATGCCTGTCTTGATGGCGGACAAAAGCAATTTTAGTCGCTTCACGCACTGCGCGTCTCACCGTAACAAACTCTCCTTCTTTTAGTTCAATTTCCAAAAAGAAGATGAGGTTGCCAAAGAGGTCGGCTCGGGTCTTTAGGAAATGGCCTTTCTGGCCGACCGTTTTCAAGAGACAAAAATCGATGACATCGATGATGAGGGTTTTCCCTAGGCAATGGCTGCTCTTCTCATCATCGGTTGGATGTTGGATACGAGCGACGATCGCGTTCAACCCTTCCAGGAAATCAATTGGGGCGAACACAGAATCATCGTTTGTGTATAAACGACTTAGTTTCATAGCGCCTTTCCGGTATGCATATATTCGAGCGAGTCAGTTTGCGGGTGGTAATCGACGCGACCGAGAAGGAAGAGCAAGTGGACCGCGTGCACGAAGGTAACGTCGGCATCTTCCCCAATCACAGACAAACTCGCTCGCAGATCAGCATATGTACAGACTCGCGCCGATTGTAGTTTCGACAACAGGATGCTGGCCGCGCGAAGAACGCAGGTGTTCAGGTCCATATGTTTTGCAGGGCGAATCATTATGCCTTCTCTCCTATATCGCAGTCGCAATACATATAGTGAACGAAGATCTTGACGAGGCGCCGATGCGTGGCTGCCCTCAGTTCGGGACTGCGCTCATGGATTAGCTGATACACATGCTCAAGTGCCTCATCAAATGTCTCGAATGAGTTTCTGTGAACAATTAGCTGACCCTTCAATTCATCCGCGATTGCATGATATTGATCGGCGAGAGCCGCATTCCTTGGGTTCTTTAGGAACGATTCAATTTGAGAGAACCATGGCAGTGAATCTGTCTGTATATAGTCAAAGTATCGACTGCTCAGATTGTTGA
>RRYU01010388.1_pt1 | contig 12081 bp, 13 predicted proteins | sample 2162651 | NCBI WGS metagenome assembly RRYU01 (sample SAMN10267283, study PRJNA491782) | microbial mat metagenome | isolation source: biomat in the production well | place: Japan: Minami-Kanto gas field, natural gas well KTG3 | collected 2017-06 | reverse complement strand
ACATGGACCGGTATCAACGACCGCCAGCGGCAGCCTTACGTTGTTCGGTTTCCTGATAAAGCATCCAGGATTGGTTGTCGCTGTTCCAGCGGTAGCCCAGTTCCTTTAGCTTTACTTTCTTCCGTTCAAAGTCCGGATCATCCTTGCTGAGTTTGACCTCTTGCAGCGGATTCCCTCGCTCGTCACTCGTGAAATCGAGTTCAACGGCGACTGGTACGTCGGCATCTGGTTTCGACTCTGCCTGAGGTTGTGCGGGTACACTGTCCTCGGGTTTATCTTCACCGGTATTGCCAGCCTGGTCTCGCTGATCGTCGTAAGCACTCAGATCGACAACGCTGTCGCCGATTTTCAGCCAGTTGATCTTCAGCAAAGCAGTCCGCAGCGACACGCCAGTCTCGCCTGCTCGATCACCGCGCTCGTACTTAAACGTGCTGGGAACGAGACCGCCCAGGTTCATGGAGGCTGTTACAGGAACTTCCGGTGACTTGACCACGCCATCGGTGGTGAAGTGATCGCGGAGGATTTGCTTTGCCTTCGCGCCTTTGACGGTCGCTGACAGGTAAGTTTTGTTGATGCCGGAATAGTCGCCTTCTCGGACAACACCTTCCATCAACGCGACGTCCAGGGCCAGGTATGGTTGACCGCGTTCAACGTTAACTTCGCGTACACGGTTGATGTAACCAAATCCTTTGATCGAAATATTGTATGCCTTTGGTTGAGCATTAGCATTGGTAGTATTAGTCATGATGTTTCTCCTAATTGAGTATGAAAACAAAAAAGGGGATACACCATGCCCATACGGGAATGAAGATATCCCCGTTTGGGTTGGTAGGCATGAATGCCTGGAAAGTAGAAAAAGGATTCCAAGGTCACCGACCTTCGCGCTAGTTACAGGAATCGGGCGTAGCGCTGATGCTAACTTAGGGTGTTAGCAAACCACTGAAACTACAGTATACGGCCGCGTTCATGCAGAAAGCAAGGCCACCCTATAGTGAGATGGAAACCAAACTAAAAGAGTGATTGCTATTTGTCAATGCGAAGGAATGCCTTTCATAAAAAGCATCGTCACATCGTGTATGGCGATCAGCGGAGGGTGGCCCACGGTGGGCCACCTATGATGACAAGAGCTATGATTTCACTTGCTGAGCAGAGCGAAAAAATGCCTTAGTTAGATGAAATGCCGGTGCGTTGTGCGCATTTAGTTCTGTCTTCTGGGCTTTTCGCTCTCTTTGATCTGGCGCCCTGGTGGTTGCTTAGGTTTTTCCGCGGGTGGTGGCGCGGAATGCTGTCTTGTTGGTTCTTGCTTTTGTTCTTTTCGCATTACTCTTGCTCTTGGTTCTAGGGCGTCGGCGTTAACAATTTCCATCTTCTGAATTGTTGGCGCTTTCGCAACTGATTTCGCCACATAAGGTAACCCAGCTAGTATAACCAATACAAGTGACGCAATTAAGTAGCCATTGGCCCTATGAATATAGTGGGATTTTATATCATTGTTCTCAGTGTTTTTGTGAGTATGTTTTGCGTATTCAGAGTTAACATAATCTTCCAATTCACTTTCTGCATCCTTTTTGTTACCTCCATTCTGCTCGTAATACACAATGAGAGAATCCATGTAGTCTTTTAGTTCTTTTGGCGTGGCAATATAACTATAAGAGTAGTTGAAATATGATCTAACTAGGAAATATATAGCAATGCTCATCGTGATAGCAGCTGAAGCCAGCAACACTAATTGAGCAATATCAAGAATACCTAGCGGTGTTTTTATTGCAGTTGCAACTACCAGCAACGCGCCACCTAAGATTGTTAGTATACCGATCGGTATTGCTAAGTTTGCCGTAAGCTGGTGTCTTCGATTGACCTCAAAGAAATAGTGTTCTTTGTTAAACTGGTGGAAATCCATAGGTGCTTTTTTACTATCTGAAAATATTGGCGATATTTAGAATAGTGATTTCTGTCCATCGATACGATGGACTTCCTGCCAGAAACGCCTTGCTAGATCATGTTTAGCGATGAAAACGAGCCAGTATAGAGGGGCCTGTTTGTTGTTTCTTATCAGTACTTCGGTACCTGGAGTACTGGAGTTTAAACCAAGTCCTTTGATTAAGGATATCCAGTATTCGTATATCTGGTGACGAATATTTCCGTTGCTTGTATTGGTGTCCACAGCATTGCGCCACCCTGGCGCGAACCTATCAAGTTCGTCAGATTTTTCACTTAGGTATATACCCAGATTCCTATTTAAGTCCATCACACTGACATGGATGATCATATCCATACGCGTAAAACCCGCGAGTGATTTAATGATAGAGAAGTCTAATTCGCCAAGGTTATAGGGATCTAAGAAAGCGAAGTGAAGACCGTAGGGATTGAGTTCTCTACAAATCTGTTTGACCGTGCTAGCCGCTGGGCCTTTATAGCTTTTAACGTTCGATGACTCTGTTAAAAGTCGCAAGCGAGATTCACATGCTTCCACTAACGACGCTTCAACATCTGCAATGTGATATGTCGAAAAGTGAGCATCTTTGAAGCGGTCAATTGATTCACGAGCAGCGACTATTGCGCCACCATCTATAATTTCCTTAGTTTCTTTGACAATTGAACGACCAGGCCCTGAAAAAAGATCTATGTAAGAGGCTTGACTTCGCGTGTTGAAGTTTTTCCTGACACCCGATGAGATTCCTACATAGAACCGTAGAAGGTCGTGTTTTTCCTTTGCCCACTCTCCCACTTTTTCAACGGGCAAGTTATCTTGAGTATCGAGTGAGTATCCTTTTATCTTTCTTTCTGATTGCTTAGGCAATTCCATATCCCGCAATAAATATGCGGGTTAATTGTATAGAGAATCTTAGACGAAATCAGTAATTGTTGAGCCTGAATCAATCCTGAGGACTAGTTGGTGGTGTGGATAGCAGGATAGTTGTCATACTGGATGCCGTTTAGTGAACGCCCATTTTGTTTTTTACTCCGTTTAACTCCGTCTGCGCCCCAGCCTCCCCATTGTTTGAAGAAAAACTCACTACCTTGTTGATCACATTGGTTTTTTACCGACAGGGCCCACTCTTTTTTCATTGGTCGTGCTTTCGGACCACTTTCGCCTCCAACGATGACCCAGTGAACTCCAGACAAATTGATTTTTCCAATATCTTCTAGGAGAGGTTCAACAGAAAGAAATCGAAGATGAGCATCGATTTTCCGTAGTACGTCAATACGAGGAACGCCATGCTTTCTGTCTTCTACCGATACGCCCAACCAGGCATTGCGGGGGACATTGCGGGTTCTGAAATAGTACTCCATTCTTTCAGCACGCTTTGTGAGAATTTGGTAGGTGTGCTGCGGCGTATCTCGAATGGTCTCGAATACCTTATCTAAATAACTATCCGGTATGTCTTCCCAAAATAAATCACTCATAGAATTTACAAAGTAGACCGTAGGGCGCTTTCTCTTAAGTGGTTGAGTGAGCCTGTCGGGCATCAAACTGAGTTCAAAGCCATTGTCGTAGCCGTTGGCGCCCATGGCCTGGAGTCTTTTAGAGAGGGTTTCTGCGTAACAATGTTTGCAGCCTGGAGAAACCTTTTTACAACCTGTCGTAGGGTTCCAAGTTTGTTCAGTCCATTCTATGTTCGATTTTGTGCTCATCTGCTTGCCTCCAACTGCTAAGAAGAATCACGCGGTAATTTATCAAATGATTCTATCATTAATTTTGGGGTGGCCCACCGTGGGCCACCTAGTTCAGTAACTCGGTATGCTTACAATCCGGAAACCCACTACAACCAAGGAAATGGCCTTTTCTGCCTTTGCGCTTCAATAGTGGTTTGCCACAGTCCGGACAGATTTTGTCCGTCTTTTCTGGCTTTGTCTTTGCACCACCTTTTTTCTCGATGTAGTCGCACTCAGGATATCCGCTGCATCCCAGGAACGTGCTGAATTTACTCTTCCGCTTGCGTAGTGGTTTCGAGCATTTGGGACAGGTTTTTACATTCCCCGCGATTCCCTTCATCTGATCTGCACCAGATTCGATTGCCTGGTTAACAAGGGCGGTGACATAACCCAGCTGTCGGTTCATGTAGTCGTCCAATGTCATGTCGCCATTGGCGACCATCGTCAGAAGGCGTTCCATGAGTGCTGTTGTTACTGGATCGCAAAGGTCTGTAGGCAGTGCACTGACCAGGCCCTGCCCTGTTTCGGTTGAGACCAGAGATTTGCCGGCAGTCTTGATGTACTTTCGATCTTTCAGCGTTTGGATGATATCGCCGCGCGTTGCTTCTGTACCAATGCCATCGTTCTCTTTGAGAATCTTCTTTGACTCAGGATCATCAACACTTGAAGCGATGTTCGTCATCGCTTTGATCAAGGTACCTTCGGTGTATCGTGCCGGTGGCTTGGTCTTTCGGGCTGAAACACCAGCTTTCCCGGTTTGAGCTGTGTCACCGATCTGTAGCAGAGGTATTTCAGCTGGCGCTTCTTTCGTACTTGGTTTGATCACCTGGTGCCAACCAGCAGATTGGATGGATTTGCCCACGGACTTTAGCTTGTTGTCGCCAACCATCAATTCCAGGGTGGTTTCGTCGAAGACATGATCCGGATAAAACTGGATCAGGTAATGCCTGGCGATCAACTCGAACACATCTCGCTCGGCATCGGTCATGGCGCTCAAATCGCACGGTTGAGTCGTCGGAATAATCGCATGGTGTGCAGAGATTTTTTTGTTGTTCCAGGTACGTGATTTGATCGACAGATCTGCGGCACCACACTGTTCCGCAAGAACACGTCCCGAGAATGATTGAGCCAGGGACGCCAGGACCTGGTCTGCCTCATCGAGTTGCTCTTCCGGCAGGTACGCACAGTCGGTACGTGGATACGTTGTCGCCTTGTGTTTCTCGTAGAGCGATTGCGCGATCTTCAGGGTCTCTTTTGCTCCATATCCCCATCGTTTGGATGTAATCTGTTGCAGTTGCGATAGGCTGAATGGCAGAAGTGCTTTAACTCGTTTGGTTTGTCGATCCGCAAAGCTAACCTGGGCGGTCGCATTGGATACTGATTGCGCCACCTCAAGGGCCGATTGCTGATTGGTACAGCGGCCCTCGCTGTCACAGATTCTTTCCTTCTGTTCGTCGCTGGGAACCCACTTGGCTGGAAAAGACTGCCCCTGGGAAACACACTCTAGTTCGACGGTGAAATATTCCGAGGGAACGAATTTCGCGATAGCCTGGTCGCGCGCAACAACCAGTGCAAGGGTCGGTGTCTGCACGCGACCGACCGAGAACACCGCGTCAACACCTTGTGACCGCGCTACGCATGTATAGGCCCGCGTCAGATTCATTCCGACCAACCAGTCGGATCGTGCCCGGCCCATGCCGGCGTAGTAGAGCTTCTCGGTCTCGGAGCCGGGTCGTATATTTGATAGCCCCTTCTGGACTGACTTGGCGTCCAGTGCGGATAACAGCAGCCGTGTGACATTGCCCTGGTAGTGAAATTCATCCAGGACCTCCCTGGCAATAACCTCCCCCTCGCGATCAGGGTCGGTAGCGATAACTACGTTGCTGGTAGCCCCCAGCAGCTTGCGTATCACCGCGATCTGTTTACCGACCCCCCTCTTGGGAGCGAGTTTCCATGGGGCTGGCGCAATGGGTAGTGTCGCCAGGGACCATGACTTATACCCCTCATCATAGTCAGCAGGTTCTGCCAGCTCATACAGGTGACCAACACACCAGGTCACCTTGTCGGAGCCGACATCTATGTACCCCTCTTTTCTCGAGGGGGTCCCCAGGACTTTCGCGATGTCTTTTGCCTGGGAAGGTTTTTCACACAAGAATAGTCGATTCATACTGGTACTCCGTCATCATGGTTCGGAATCAGCAAGTCATAAGGCGCAGTCATGCGCTGCCGGTAGGCTCGCAGAATGGATCTCGCATCTTCCAGAACTTTGATGTCTTCACCATCTTTCAGGGCCTTGTACATCAGTGCATCGATACCCTTCAGATCGTATAGTCCCTGGTATTTCTCAGTCTGTAGGTCGATGTATAGACCTTCACCATTGATCAGATAAACGGAGTCGTTGATCTCATGTAGTAGCGTTCCCATGGTTGTCTCCTGGAAGGTGGCCCATCATGGGCCACCCTACCGAATTGTTTACGTACTCGCGCTTTCTCCGTTCGCTTTGAGAGTTATAGAAGCGATGCAGCGCGGTAGAACAGCGATCTCATCTGCCACAAATATCTGTCGGCTTTTCTCCTCTTCGGTTTCTTTGTCCTTCCAGGTGTTGTTATCATAGCGCCCAGTCATCATGATGGTCGCCCCCTTGGACACGACCCCCTTCAGATGTTTGACCCGGGGTCCCCACAGTTCCACATCAACCCAGAAACTCTTGGAGTCGTCATAGATGGGGTTGCCCTGCTCATCCTCGCCATTGCGACGGGAACGGTCTACGTTGACACGCAGATTGGCTAGATCGACTTCATTGGTCTCTCCGCTTCGAGTGATCGATTTAGTCGAAAACTCGACACTGTGGACATAAGCATTTTCAGTTGAATGAGACATAGTGTGTACTCCTGTATTTACGTTAGTGATTAGAGGTGGCCCAGACTGGGCCACCCAGGTTAGAAGAGTGTTCGCGCTGCCAGGTACGAATCGATTTTTCGTATTGATGCAGTTTGCGTAGGGATCGCCGCTCGTTGAACAAATGGCGATATCGGTGATTCAGCATGACGCGCCGTCGGTCAATATTGATCAGGTTATCAGCTGCTCCGGTCTGAATTGAATTGAGATATTCGAGTAGAGACCGCCCAGCGGAGCCGGTCAGGTCGAATGAGTTGTCCGGCTTGCCCTCAATAGCTGCCACGTCGCTGACGCTTTTTCTCCAGACAAGTCGAATCGCCAGGCATCCCCCCGTGGAATGTACGCGAGCCCGCAGGGGCATACTCGAGTAGGTGTGATTCAATCCTGAGACAACTTCATTCATCGCGTCCCTGGTCTGAGCCAGTTTTGCGTCTAGTACATTAAGACGCTGTATTCGATCACCATGCTTGTTTAGTACGGTTGCGCCAGTTTCTCTCTTACCCTTAAAGGGCCCTTTAGATGAATTACCGCGTTTCATAAATTACCGTCTCCCGAAGGTGGCCCAGACTGGGCCACCTTCTCTGCAAATCGTTTCGAGTTGTGCCAAATACTATGCATCCCTCTCTCCATCTGGCCCAGTTTGTGCCGGACCGAATAGCGGTCGTACGTCATACTCTGCGTAGTATTCGCAGATATCTGTCTCATCCTTGAACATGTCCTGGTCAATGAACTTTGTGCCAACCAGTTTCTGTACCGCACTACGGGCCAGCTTATTTTTCGCCTTCAGGTCGTTCCGCGTCACACCAGTGAATCGATAATTTGAGCCAATGGTCAGTAACCCACGAATCTTTGACGCAGCGCCGCGAATGATCTTGCTGGTCTCAGTTGTTGGCAGGATGTTGTGGTGGTTCATGGATCGCGCCAGGAGGGCGATCTCATCGAACTGTTTGATCAGTCTTGCCGCAGATGTGGCATAGTTGCCGAATCGGAATTCCATCTTCACCGGCTTGACTGATCGGGGGCGGTTGATCAGAAGTCTACTTTCTTCCCCTTCCCCCTCGTTTTGGAACACCAGGCTCGACTGGTTTTTCTTTTGGCGCTCGATCAACTCGCGGGCCTGGTCTTCGAGAAATACCTCAACCTCATTTTGCTTGCTCTCGATTTGGACCAGCTGGTAGACCGCAAATGGGTCATCTTTTTTCGCCGCCTCATAAAGCAGATGTGTGCGTGAAGCGTAGTCTTTGAGTCCGCAGATTCGAGGCTTGTTTTCGACCGCCCGACCTAGGGTCAAAGAGACGCCATCGTAGGTCTCGAGGGTCAACTCAAATGATCCAACAATTTTTCCAGGTAGCCCACCACGGGTGGACTGTCGCTTCTGTTCAGGTGCCACTTTATCTTTCATTTTTCAGTAAGCTCAATTGAGTTTGTTTAGCATGGTGTGTCTTAGGTGATATCCATAGCACTTCGACGCGCTTCTGCTGAGCATCCGCGCTGACTTTCCGTTCGACGCGCTTCCATCCTTTGAAAAGATCGTCATAAAGATCGCTCGGGTACCCACTGATGATCACGTGCCCGGATAGAGACGTCAGGCAACCGGCCAGGCGAACGTGATCATTCTCCGATAGCTCGTGTTTGTAGGTTCCCACACCACTCCCCCGGGTTTTGTGTAGATAGGGAGGGTCGATATAGTGCAAGGTATCGGGGGAGTCCCAGTAGTTCATAGAGTCAATAGCGTCCTGCGATTCGATGTAGGTGCCGATCAGTCGATCCCTCCAACGAAACACTTCCTGCCACAGTCTTTGCCACTCATCGGCAGTGGTAGGACCTCTGGGGCGAATCCCCCTGCGCCACCCTGTAATCTTGCCGCCGGATGCTCCACCACTTCCATGCCCCTGAAAGCTTAAAACAAGCATCCGGCGAGCATCTTCGACTGGATCATCTGTCTGAACTCGGGCGCACTCATACTCGGTTTTCGCATAGGGGGTCTGTCGAATTTGGTCGCTAAGTTGCTCCGACAACTCAGGTGTTCTCAGTACACGCAGCAGATTGACCAGGCGGTCATATTTGTCGTTTATCACTTCGACCTTGGACTGCGGTTTCTTGAGCATTACGCTGGCGGCACCGCAGAAGGGTTCGACGTAGATTTCGTGTGCAGGGAAGTGCGAGATAATCCAGTCAGCGATTCGCCACTTGCCTCCGTGATAGCGCAAAATCGGTTTCCTGGGTGGGGTGGCCCACCGTGGGCCACCTTCTCCATCACGAGAATCGACACGATCGGTTGCTTGTTGGCTAGACACGTTTTTTTCCTCCCAAGGCTCTCGACCTGCGGTTAGTTGGATTTAGTTGGTTTTCTTCTTGCTGGCGTTTGACCAGTTCGGCGAGCCTTTGATCGTGTGCTCGTTGCTGGGCATCTTGTTGCAGTTTGCGTTGCTCATCCTGTTGGAGCTGTTTTTCTTCCCTGGCTATTTTCCTCTGGTACTCGTATGAGGCAGACGTAAGCCAGCTCTCCGGGTACAGCTTGCAGTGTTTGCTCAGGTACCCAAGCGGATCACGAATCTTGGGTTTCTTGACGGCAAGATCGTCGATGTAGATCTGCCAGAGTTCGTTCGGAATTCGGTCCTGTAGCAACCGAATCGCCATGCGTTTTTCGCTGTCCAGGAATTCGAGGACGTCATCGTGAAAATCCAGGTTTGCCTGGGTGGCCCACCGTGGGCCACCTTTTTCACTTGGAGAATCTTTCTCTTTCCCAACTACAGTAGTAGTAGAATTTTTATTACCACTACTACTACAAGTAGTACGATTTTCGTACTTAGGCTGTGGATAACTCGTCGATTTCTGTGGATAACTCGTGGTTTTGGGGGGTGGCCCACGGTGGGCCACCTAATTTCGTGCCTAAAAAATCCCTAAGTACGATTTTCGTACTTAGGCTTTTTTCTTCGGAATTTTGCTCAGAATCCCTAAGTACGATTTTCGTACTTAGGCTTTTTCGATTATCTTCTTCGGCTACGTTTTCAGTCTCAATCGGACGATTGCGACCAAAAAACTCTGTCCCTTCGACAGACTCTTGTTCGACCAAAGAGCGTGCTCTATGAGCGATCAATCGTTGCTTCATATCATAGTGAGCAGTGTCTGATCGTTGACCATATAGGACAGCTATACCATCCAGAACACGAAGGGCGAGGTCCTTGGTTTTCTTGTTTCTTGACTTGTTGGACGACGTCGAAATATCCAGGACCGCAGCATCCTCTAGGAGCCGCATGTATTCCTGGTCTAAGGATAGGGTGTCTTCTATTGAGAGAGGCTCTGAGTGCAACGCATAGACGTTTCCTACCTTGTAACCACGGTCATTGGATTCCCTGCTCACCAGGGTGATCCAACGTGTCATTCTGAGCATCAGAAATGCGCTACTGACAGTGCCTCGACTACCGATCCCGAGGATGTTCATGATGTTCGGATACGAAGGGACCATACCTGGAGCATTGGGATTATTGATGCGAGATCGCAAATGAGCCCATATCCGAAAGGCAGTCGCAGGTATGTCACTGTCTTCGACCAACAACCTGGGAATAGGGTCCTGGACTGATCCGAGGTATACAACCGCTTCACCTTGTTTGCGTTTGGCTAGGTCAGAGGCACGTCCGAGTAAATCGTCTAGTGGGTTGGACGTGGAATGCTTTTTCATCACTCGCCCCAGTCATTGATCGCCATAGGCATGGACTCAACCGGCAGGCCGTTGTCATACATCGCCTTGATCACCCAATCTAGTTGCAGATATGGCGGATCGTTGAGTACCTGGTGCCAACGGCTGTCATCCTCGGAAGAGAAAAACAGCCTCCAACACCCAGCTACTTCGGTTGGCTCTGTGGGGTAGTAGAACGAAATAACCTCATCCGGGAAGTTGATGATTGCCCAGGAAGGGTTCTCATGGTCCTGGATGTACTTGAGCACATTGTGTGGAAAGGTTAGACCGTCCGGCCCTGGTATGTTTGATCTGGTGGCGTTCTCATTCCATTCTTCCATTGAGATGCTACAGTCCAGTGTCCTGACGGCCGCGACAGCGAATGCAGCGATCTGTGTCACCCTATAAGTAAACGCATCCGACGAAAGGAGACTACATAAAGGGGCACGCTGGTAGTACTCTCGGGAGAGTCGAATCCACTCCAGTGGAGGGTGTGTGCAGTCATGCTCAATCCCTCCCCATCTTATGTCTTGTTTGACGCGTTCCGACTTGATCTGAGAGTAAGCCTTGTGAAGATCAACGCCGGCTAATTCAAGCGCACGTACAGCGTGTGCGGCGGCGTCCAGCATCGCGTGGCGGTATATTTTATATCCGTCTTTTCGGTGTAGTGAGCGTAGTGCGGTGTTAAGCGCTGATGAGATATCCTGAAGAATCTCACGGTTGGAATGTGGAGGGCCATCATCTATTCCGTTGATGACAATCCGTTTACGCCTGGTATCTATTTCGTCGAAGATGGGACGTTCTTCATCGATAATGATTCTAGTGGGTAACATTGCCCACCTCCTCGCAGACGATTGTGTAGATGCGTTTGAACGGCGCTTCAGTTAGAGAATGGATGCTGAGGCAACATTCAAGAACACCATTAGGCTGAGCCAGATCGTAGGCCCCAGTATGTAACAGACGATAGATCTCTTGTTCTTCGCCCTCAGAAAGAGCCCTGGGGCGTCCCTCGTACTGGATGTTCAGTGTCCGTCTTAGCTTGCTAGCGTCTTTCGGCAGAATACCGAAATGTTCACGTAGTATTTCGTTGGGGCACTGGGCTACTACAAGGCGTTTAAGTAGGTCTAGTTCGCGTGATCGACTTTCACGCCTTGTTTGGCGGTGTCGACTGGTCTTGATCAACGTTTTTCGATTGATCGTGACGTTGACCAGGTTGCGCTTGGTGCGGATGATGTTTTCAAGATCGACTGGTGATAGATCCCTCAGAGCCTTAGCATCCTCCAGAGTTACTCCGAAAACGCTCAGCGTTTGCAGATCGTTTTCCTGGCCGGCGAGGATGATGGATCTCAGGACCATTCTGGAGATGTTTTCTGCGATTGTCATGTTGGTGTCCTCCATTACGCCATTGACTCTTTCATTGATCTGATCACGTTGATCAGTTTCATCAGGCTGTGAAAGTCTGCTGATGCGAAACCAGACGTCAGTGTCTGGTATCGAAAGGGTAGGGGTATATCGTCACCTGCATAACTGACGAATGCTTCAATAGCTACGTTTACGGCGTCTTCAGGGCGATATTCGTTTAGGATATCGGCAAACGACTGCGCAATTGTTGTGCTCGAAGCATCTGACACGGCCAATTGCATGTGGTCGACAACCTCAGATAGAGAGAAGAGCCACCACCAAATGTGTTTTTTTCCATCTGAGTCCAATGCTTGAGTTGGACTTGGGTTGAATGGAGGCGGAGTATCACAGATGTATCCGACGCCCCATGCTACCTGGTGTACCAGATCTGGAAATCCAGCAGAGGTGGCAAGGTGTTTCGCAGCTGTGAATGCCTCGGTTCGACT
>RRYU01002635.1_pt1 | contig 12087 bp, 13 predicted proteins | sample 2162651 | NCBI WGS metagenome assembly RRYU01 (sample SAMN10267283, study PRJNA491782) | microbial mat metagenome | isolation source: biomat in the production well | place: Japan: Minami-Kanto gas field, natural gas well KTG3 | collected 2017-06 | reverse complement strand
GCCGGCGAACATCTCGCTGCCCCAGGCCACCACGGCACGATAATCTTCGCGGCTGAAGGCCTCCCCCACGGGCAGGGTCTCAAAGCTGCGCGCCAGCAGTTCGACCAGAATCAGGTGTCCATTCAGAAACAGAAAGACGAAAGTGGTAAAGATCATGAAGTACTGGGAAACAACCGGTACCTGCACGCCGTTCTGCGGGTCCACCATCATGGCGAAGCCCAGTCCCATTTTATGTGCAATCACCTGACCGCTGAATACCATGGCGCTGAACACCATCTGCAACAGCACACCCATGGCAATACCGATCAGGACCTGCTGCGCAGCGACGATGTAAAACTGGACACCCAAGGGATCGATAAGCGGAATCTCCCGCACCGTGGGGGCGATGATCAGGGTCAGCAGCACCGTCAGCAGCAAACGCCAGCGCATGGGGACCTGGGTGGAATTGAGCACGGGGGCAGACATGACCACGGCACCGATGCGCAGAAAGGGCCAGAAGAAGGTGGCCAGCCAGGTTTGCAGTTGGGCGTCGCTGATGACCATGGATTCAGCCGGATAACTATACGAGTTCCGGAATGCTGCGTATGAGTTCGATGGCGTAGCTCATCAGCAGGTCCAGCATCCATGAGCCCGCCACGGTCAAGACCACAGCCACCGCGATCAGTTTGGGAATGAAGGTCAGGGTCATCTCATTGATCTGGGTGACCGCCTGGAACATGGCCACCACCAGGCCGACGCCGAGGGCAGGCAGCAAAACCATACCGGCCAATATGGTGGTGACCTCCATGGCCCGCTGGCCTATGTCTACGACCATATCAGGTGTCATGGGATGGCCCCTGGTACGAAGCTGGCGGCCAGGGTGCCGAACACCAGGGCCCAACCGTCGATCAGCACGAACAGCATGATCTTGAACGGCAACGAAATGATCATGGGAGAAAGCATCATCATGCCCATGGACATGAGTACACTGGCCACCACCATGTCGATGATGAGAAACGGGATAAACAGCAGAAAGCCCATGGTGAAGCCGGTTTTGAGCTCACTGGTGGCAAACGCCGGCAGCAGCACGGAAAAGGGCACATCCTGCGGCGTCTGGAACTCGCCGGCGTCCGATATGCGGGCGAACAGCCCCAGGTCATCCTCCCGGGTCTGGGCCATCATGAATTCGCGTACCGGCACGGCGGCCTTTTCCAGCGCCTGCTGGCTGCCGATCTGCTCGTTGAGGTAGGGTTGCAGGGCGGTTTGATTGATCTCGGTGAACACCGGCATCATGATAAAGACGGTCAGGAACAGGGCCAGTGACAGCAGGATCTGGTTGGAGGGCGTGGAATGCGTGCCCATGGCCTGGCGCAATATGGCCAGCACGATGAGGATACGGGCGAAGGAGGTCATCATCATGAGCGCGCTGGGCAGCATCGACAAGGCGGTCATGAACATCAGGACCTGAATGGACAGGGTGTAGGTCTGCCCCCCGCCGCCATCCGGTGTCACCGTCATGGCGTCCACGCCCGGTGCGCCCAGGGTACTTCCCCATGCCGCCAGACCAAACAGCAGGCAGGTCCATTTCACCAGTACGGTATTCATCCGCCCTGCTCCCGCACCTGCTCCAATTCGCGCTCGAATTCCGTATCCGCCGGCAACACATGCAGGGCCTCTACCCGGCCCGGCGCCACACCCAATACCAGTCGTGTATTTTCCACCTGCACCACGACTACCCGCTCCCGTGTTCCCAGCGAGGCCCCACCCAGTATCTTGACCAGGCCCTTCCCGCCCGTCGGCAGGCCGCCGAAGCGTTTCGCCAGCCAGGCGGCGCCGAAGATCAGGAACAGAATGAAGGCCAGGCCCAGCGCCGTGCTCAACATGCCTTCGGTAGCAGGCAGAACACGCGATGCCTGATCCCCCGCCCGGGCCGGCGTCATCAGGGCGCAGCAGCACAGGGCCGGGAATGTGCTCAGGCGCATCAGCTCAACCTCTTGATGCGGTCAGCCGGGCTGATGATATCGGTGAGCCTCAGGCCGAACTTGTCGTTGACCACCACCACCTCTCCCTGGGCGATGAGAGTACCGTTGACCAGCACATCCATGGGCTCGCCTGCCAGCCGGTCCAACTCCACCACCGAGCCCTGGTTGAGCTGCAGCAGATTACGGATGGCGATGCGGGTACGGCCGATCTCCATGGAGATGGTCACCGGCACATCCAGGATGGAATCCAGGTGGATCTCCCCCGCCCCCGACGCATCCGGCCTCAGCTCGTCAAATTGCGCAGCCTCGGCCTGGCCTATATCGCCGGGATCGCCCAGGGCCTCGGCATCCGCCTGTTCGGCCATCGCATCGGCCCAGTCGTCTACATCGGCTGCATTATTCAAGTCGTTCATGCTCTAGACCTCGGGAGAATCACTGGGGACCACCTGGTTACGGGAGAAATGCTCCGCCTCTTCGATAAATTCCTGCAGGGGTTTGCGTTTGCGATGCTGGATCCAATTCTCCACCTTCACCGCATAGTTACCCTCGAAAACACCCAGCCTGCCGTTGAAGACGGGCATATCCTCCGCCAATACGTCGACCAGTTCGGGAACCTCGAAGGGAATGACATCACCTTGTTTCAGCGCTGCGATATCACGCAGGCTCAACTCCGCCGTTCCCAAGGTGCTGGACAATTCCACCTGGGCCCCGACCATTTCCTCGCGCAGGGATTCTTCCCAGCGTTCATCGCTTTCACCACGGTCGCTTTGCACTCCGGCATCCAGCAGTTCACGAATCGGTTCCACCATGGAGTACGGCAGCGTGATGTACATATCGCCGCCGCCATTCTCCAGATCTACGTGAAAAGACGTGACCACCACTACCTCACTGGGGCTGACGATATTGGCAAACTGGGGATTGACCTCAGAACTCACGTACTCGAAGTGCACCGGCAACACCGGCTTCCAGGCCTCATGCAGATCCTTGAAGGCCACATCCAGCAGCAGGCGGACCACCCGATTCTCAGTGGGGGTGAACTCCCGGCCTTCGATCTTGGTATGGAAACGGCCCGTGCCGCCGAAGAAGGTGTCCACCACGCTGAACACCAGTTTCGGGTCCAAGACACACAGGCCTTTACCGCGCAATGGGCTCACCTTCACCAAGTTCAGGCTGGTGGGCACGAACAGACTATGTACGAATTCGGAGAATTTGAGCATCTGCACACTGGCAACGGAGATATCCGCAGAACGCCTCAGCATATTGAACAGGCTGGTGCGGAAATGCCGGGCGAAACGCTCGTTGATCATCTCCAGGGTAGGAAGACGTCCGCGTACGATACGGTCCTGACTGGCGAAATCATAAGCGCGGGCTGTGCCGTCAGCATCCTGGTCCGCGGAGGTTTCCACATCGCCACTGTCCACCCCGTGCAGCAGGGCATCGATTTCTTCCTGTGACAGGAGATCATTTGTGCTCATGACATTGCGCTCACTGCATTACGAAACTGGAGAAAAGAACCTCGTCCACCTCACCGGGGCCTGCATATTTTTGAATCAGCTTGTTGATCTCATCCTTGATCTCCCGGCGTAGCTTTTCTTTCGCCTCTAGAGTTTTCAGGGTCTGCCCGTCCTGTGCGCTGAGCAGGTTGAGAATGCCGTGACGCAGGGCGGGAGCATTGTGCTTAAGAAAGCCGGACAGTTCCGGATAGGCGATTCGAACCTGGAGACCCACCTGCAGCATGCGGGGTTTACCGGTGAGGTTGGCGACGAAGACTGGCGCGAGGCTGTGATAAGCGACTGGGCCTTTTTCCGCCTTGGCGGCTTCCTCCTGCTGGTTTTTATCTCCGGTCGATTCCGCGTCAGCCTCTGGCTCATCTGCGCTCAACAGGAGCCAGGCGGCCACCCCGCCACCAATCAGCAGAACCGCTGCGATGGCGATGATGATGATAAGCTTCTTTTTGGATCCGCCCTCTTCCTCGACATTCAGATCCAGGTCGTCTTCTTCGGCCATGACATGGGTTCTCGTATGGGTGCTTAACCCAAATGAGCAAAACCCGTACCAGCACAGATCAGGAATAAATAATCTTGAATATCAAGGCATTAAGTATTGACATAATTCCGGCGCCGGAAAATTGACTTCTACCTGTGCGCCAAAAGCCGGATATTCGTCAGTTAGGGGATAATATTTGGATGGATTTGAAGCCGATGCCGACAGGGGCATCGGCAGGAGGAAAAACAGTGTACTGGGGACGGGAAAACAACAACCGGACTCCGGCGTGAACCAAAGCCCGGACAACGGGCAAGCCCCTAGGCTGCAATCTTGTCGTTTCCGGTGACCTGCTTCACCAGGGGATACAGATGCTCGGTTTCCCGCTGGATGCGATCGAGCACGATCTCCATCATGTCCTGGGTCTCACTAACAAACTTTTTGTGGTCTTTTACCCGCAGCGCATGCTGTGCTGGTGACGACCACTTGGACAGATAACTCTTGAAAAGACGCTTGATCTCATGAGAACCGGACATGAAGCGGTCCGCCCTCTGACGCACCGCCTGGTCGGGACTGTTCAACAGCTTGGTGTAAAGATGTTTATCCACCATTTCCAGGTGATTCTTGACCTTTTCCACGTAGTCAAAAAAAATGTCGCAGGCAATTTCCGTATCACACATGGAGCGATCGGCCACCAGATACAAAAATACGTTGGACAGTTCGGTAATCTTATGATTTTCGTGATGCAGTTGTTCAAAAGTGATCATATCGGCTAACTCCTCCTGGAAGTGCATAAGCTTATATTGAATCGACACCGGCACATGCAAATATTATTATGTAGTACTTCGCTATCCCCATGAAACTGCTGGGGAAAAGCTGTCGATTCGATTCGGGAGCGCAGGGACCACACGGCCAAGCGCAATATTGACCCGAGCATGCAGGAATTCTAGCAGCCCTACCAAATAAGGGGTATAGATACAGATCATATCCAGGGTAGTTCAGCTCCAGGCCTGATCGAAGGAATGTTTCATCTCCAGCACAGGCATGCCAACATGCCATTTTGAACAGACATGAACCCCAATCTGTTTATGAGAATAATTACCCTTGATATTCAACCGACTATGCCTACCCCAGGGTAGGAAAGATCCCACGCAAATAAAGAATTATTCCATTGGACGACCTTGAGTTCATGTGACATCCTTTAAGTTGAACGATGGGGATGTGGCAGGGGTTGCGTGAATATTCGACAGTGCCTTGAGCGGCGTTAAAGATTCGTGACCGTAGCGCTACAATGTTCCTCCACAGGGCCCATATGATTTTCAACACAGCGGGAGGATAAACAATGGATAAAGCCCTCAAACTCAGAGGGATCTTTGTATCCTTAGTCGCCGCCGGCATGCTGGCTGGCTGCGCCACCAATCTGCAGCTCGGCGAACAGGCCGGCAGGGCTGGCGATTATAAGAAAATGCTCGAACACTGCAGGATGGCGGCCAAAGAAGCCAACGCGGATCCCATGGCGCAAAAGTGTATCGGCGACGCCCAGGCCAGGCTGGGTAACCGGGCCGCCGCGGAATCCGCCTATCTCACCTATCTGGACATGGTTCCCGATGACACCGACGTCAGGATGACCCTGGTGAAGATGTACTTCGACGACGGCCGCCTCAACGCCGCCCAGACCCATGTCGAGAGGGTACTGCAATTCGATCCTGCCTCCTACGAGGCCCACTTCATGCTGGGCGAAATCCACCGCACCAACGCTCTCTGCGGTTCCGCCAAGGCATCCTACGAACGCGCTCTGGAGATCAATCCCGATTACTTCGCCGCCGAGGCCGGCCTTGAGAAACTGGCCAAGATCTGCAAGCCGGAACCGAAACCGGTGAAGAAGAAGGTCTACACCCCCAAGGTGAAGAAGCAGAAGGTGTTTCAGGGCGGTGGCGGTGCCATTCGTGAAGGGCAATGGTAAATAAAACCACCCTATTGCGCGCAGGCATGGTCTGCGCGCTTATCGCCACCACCTCCCTGGCTGGGAATGTGCTGGCAGGCAATCAGGTCCTGATGGAACAGGCACGACAGAAGGCATTCCTTCTTAACGAGCATGTTATTCAGCAATTGGGACAGATAGAGCAACCATCCAGTATCTCGCTGACGGGCCGCGTGAAAATGCTGCCCGATGGCCGCTGGCACGTAGTCATCGACGACCTGGATGTCCAGGGACCAATTGAATCCGGGCAGTTTCCGTTCAGCGGTGAACCCGGCAGCAACCGAATCGACTATGTAATTTTTGAGGAGTTGTCCGGTACGCCCGCCGAGGCAGGAACTCAATGACGGAAAGGCCGGAATTGCTATCCGAAAACCAGCGGCCGCATTGATCGCAACCGCCCATAGATGACGTAAGGGGAAACAAATGAAAACTTCGATGAAAACAATCATGGGAACCGGCCTGGCACTGCTCATGGCCATGTCCGTGGCAGACGCATTCGCCGGCAACCGCCAGTTGATGACCATTCAGAAGGCCAAGGATATGGCGCGCCGTGCCATTGTGGAGAGCGTGGTGGGCCTGAAGATCCGCAGCAACTCCCTGTGGGCCAGCCGGCCTTCGGATTATTACAAGATCGAATCCAAGGTGGCCGCCGCCATCAAAGGCGTGAAATTCGACCGGGTCCAGTACGACAAGGAGAAGGACATCGCAAAGGCCACTGCGTACATCCGCATGGGTTCGGTCGAGAATATCATCGGCAAACAGGTGGACTATGATGACGTGGTCGTCCGCCGCACCGCCTTCGCCACTTCCACCCCGGACTACATGCCGTCGCTCAACGCCTTGCGCGCGGCGGAATTGAACGCCTACGACGAAATGGCCAAGCTCATAGTCGGGCAGAAGATCAAATCCGAGACCAAGGTAGATAACTTCGTGCTGGAGAACGACAAGGTCCGTACCAAGGTGTTGGCCGCCATCTGGGGTTCCGAGGTGAAGGAATTCGGCTGGACAGAGGAAGGCAACGCCTTCGTGACCCTGCGGCTTAACGCCCGCTGGGTGCGGGATATCGTTGGTCAGCGCATCCAGTACACCGAAGATAATTACGTGGAGGTCACGGGCTACGGCTCGCCGGTGGATGACATGAACGAAACCGCCGGCACCGGTGGCTCCGCCGAGAACTTCGTGCGCCGTTCCTCCGGCGTTGAAGCCACCAGCTTCGATATCCCCGGCGCGAACGACCAGGAGATCATGGCCGCCCCGACCAGCATGCCCAGCAGCCAGCCGAGCACAGGCGGCAGTGCACTTATCCGCTGAACGGATGCGGTCTGATAATCCGGTCACGCCCTTGGGTGTGACCGGGCATTATACGATTCATGAGCACAAGGCCTAAATTTGCATATAGGCAGACGCTCATCCAAGTCGAACACGGACCATCAGATGTGTACATCAGCCAATATCCGTCGCATCACACTCACCGCCCTGATCCTGCTTCCCGGACTTATCAGCACCCTATTCAACCCCGCGGCAGCGGCAGATCGCCAGGCTTGCCTGCAGCAACATCGCGCCTATGTACAGGTAGACGCCAGGCTGCCCTCATCCGCCGGCTTGAGTGCCCCGGATATCGCCATGCAGGTACGTGACGTTCTGCAGGACGCCGGTCTCACCCTGGTCGATCCCGACATGGCGGATGTGGCGCTGAAAGAAAGACAGGAGCGTATGGTGGCCATGGGGGATGTGGTCGGCGCCCTGGAATTGGCCAAGGACATCCAGGCCACCCTGTTCATCAATACGCGGGTCAGCGGCTCTCAACAACAGATCCGCGGGCTGGCGGCAGGTCTGTACAATGTCTCCGCGCAGATAGAAATGCAGGCGACCTCCACCCGCAGCGGCCAGGTGATGGCCAATGTCCGCAAGTCCTCACGCAAACCCGGCATGGGTCTCGGTGCGCAACTGCCCGCACTGCTGGACTCCCTGCTTCCAGGGATGAGCGCGGATATGATCAATAAGGTCTGCCACAAGACCCGGGCGGCCGAGCCCGTGCAGGCGGCGCCCGCCGTTGACACCCCCGAGACTGTGGATACCGGCGCTTCCCAACTCGATTCCCTGTGATCGGGGGAGAAGGAGTGATGCAAATGATCCAACGGACAATCTTCATTCTGATACTGTTGCTCACCACCCAGCAGACCGCTCTAGCCAGTGAATGGGGTGAAGACAGTACCATGCAGGTGGTTGCCGAGGGTCTGGCCGACGGCAACTTCTACAAAGACCGCCGGGTGGCCTATGACGAGGCACTGAAAGACGCCAAGCGCCAGGTCCTGGACAAGGCCGTGGGTGCTTTCGTGGACTCAAGCACCCGCATCGAAAACTTCCAGACCATTTCCGACACCCTGGAGACCCGCTACCAGGGTTTCATCAAACGCCTGGTCAAGGTCGTGGACGGCGGGGTGCAGGATGACGATTTTTATCATGTCTGGGTCAAGGCCGAGGTCTCTACTCAGCCCCTGGCGGAAAGCATGGCGCAGTTTTCCCGCAGCCAGCGTAAGGGCATGATCCAAAGACACGGCAATCCCACCTTCGCCGTGGACATCGAGGTCCTCTCCCACGAGACCGAGCAGATTCTGCAGCGCTGCGATGTCTGTGAGACAGAGATCGCCGGTCGATTGTCGGAATTCGGCTACCGCCTGGTGGACTGGCGGCGCATGGAAAACGACCTGGAACAGCGCATGCAGCTCATGCGTCTGGAGCAGGGGGAAGTGGAAGCCGCCCGTTATGGCGTGGGCCGCAAGCCCGTGGACGTCATGGTCACCGGCCAGGTCAAGCTGCGCCGCAACAGGCCGGTCAATGTGGCCGGCATGCTGGTGCAGACCGTCTCGCTGACCAGTTGGTCGGTACGGGCGATAGCCACACAGACCAACGAGATCATATTCAGCCGCAACTTCCGCGCCGAACGCACCGCCTATAACGACGAGGACCAGGCCATACTGGCAGTCGGCCGCAAGGCCGGCAACCTGTTTTCGGACAAGGTGTTCAAGGAGTATGTAGGCACCCCCACACGCCTGCTCAATCTGGGCATCTACGGTCTGACGGAACGCCGCATCGCCCAGGACCTCAAGCGTGACCTGCTGGCCGCCCGCTCCATCGTCGGCGCCCGCTTCAAGGACTTTCACCGGGGCGCCGAGGCCTTGTTTGAAATCGACTATGTGGGCACCCGCGAGGAATTCGCCAATTTCCTGTCCTCCGAACTGCTCAAGGGATTCAACCGCAAGTACGGAGAAGGCACATTCGCCATCGTGCGTGAGAGCGGGGACCTGGTGCACGTAAAGGTGCTGAAACCGGACAACGTAACCCGGGATGCCGTCAACAAGGGACCCACATTGGCAATGACCACCGCTTCGCAGGCGCGTGCCAAGACCATCATCAAATCCCAGGTCACCCTGGACAAGGTCGTGGCCTACAACGCCGATCTGCCCAGCCAACTGGACGATTTATAAGCCATGACTTCATTTCTAGATAGAAAATTCGCATTCATACTTTTGCTGGGAATCTGCTGTGTCTGGCCCGCCGCCTCCATGGCCGCCAAGCATAAGGTGGCCATCATGCCGGTGGAGGCCGGTTCCGGTATTTCCCAAAACATGCGCGAAGCCACCCGCCTGGAACTGGAGCGCCAGTTGGTGAAGACCGGCAAGGTGGATGTCATCGAACGCGACAAACTGGAGCGCCTGTCCGAGGAAATGCTCCTGTCACTGTCCGGCGTCGTGGACCCATCCTCCCTCCAGCAGTTGGGCAAGGTCACCGGGGTCAGTGTATTCCTGTTCCCACGTGTCACCAGCGCCTGGTCTTCGGTGAAACGGGACCGCATCCCCATCGTGAATGAAGATGAAGTGACGGTGAAAGCCGGCTTCGAGCTGGCCTTAAAGCTGGTAAAGACCGAAACCAGCCGCATCATGGCCTCGGAAAAGGCGGTCGGCGGATACAGCATCACCCGCATGGAATCCGAGGGCGGCTACCCCAGCAAGGGCGGCGCCCTGGCCACGGCCCGCTCCCGCGCCATGATAAAAGCCGGTGCCATCATCCTGGGAGCCATATACCCCATCAAGGTGGCCCACTATAACGACAAGACCGGCATCGTCACCGTGAACCGGGGCAAGGGGGCGCTGAAGGTCGGCACCAAACTCAAGGTGTTCGCCCAGGGCGAGGCGATCATCGACCCGGATACCGGCGAGGCCCTGGGCAGTGACGAGGAGCAGATCGGTCTCATCAAGATCACGGCCGTGCGCGCCAAGCTTTCCAAGGCCAAAATCATTGAAGGCGGAGTGGAAATAGGCGCTATCTGCCGCTGACCGCCATCCTGCCCGCCTTCCCCTCTGAAACCGGCGGGAACTGCAACAGCAGGTAGCAGTGGCTTTGCGGATCCAGACAAAATATATATATTCTTAATTTACCGCGATGACTGACAGACTACGGAGAGTCACATCACAAGTGAGAAGTCGATGAATACAATAATTAAAACCTGGGTACGACGTTTCAGCGTCCTGCTGGTGACCGCCGTTCTTGCCGGATGCATGGCCGCCGCCCAACACCGCGCCAACATGGATGAGTCCCACGGCATGGGGCTTTCTCAGGGTATCGAGAGGGAAATCGCACACCTGGAGGCCGGCATCCTGTCCGATCCGGACAAGCTCACGGGCAAGCGCCACATCAAATTGGACACCAACATCATCACCCTGATGGAAATCGGCGCCCTGTATCATTACGCCGGCCACTTCGAGCGCAGCAATGAGGCGCTGGAGATCGTCTATGCCCATTATGCCGACCAGGAGATGAAGACCGACATCAATGTCACCGATTCCGTGCAGGCGGTATTCAAGTCCACGGTGACTGAGGGGCTTTCCGGCCCATATGATCTGGCCGGTTATGAAAAGGTCTTTCTGCACACCCTCAAGGCCCTCAACTATCTGATGCTGGGCAGTGCCGACAGCGCCATGGTGGAAATCCGCCGGGCCGAGCATCAACACGCCAAGATAGAGGACAAGCTGCGCGAGGACGAGAAGGAAAATGCCAGGGAGCGCGCGCAGAATGCGGGGCAGTTCAACTCCCTGGATTCCGGCAGCGAGGCCCAAAGCCAGAACCAGTTCATGGAACAGGCCGGCCTGACACCCCAGGAAAAGGCCTTGATCGCCGGCATGAAAGACGGCTACCGCAACCCCATGACCTACAACCTGTCCTCCGTCGTCTTTGAACTGCACCGCGCCATCGACGGCAATTCGGTACTGGATGATGCCGCCCTGGACCTGCGCAAGTCCCTGGAACTGTATCTCAACAGCGGGGTGGCCGACCGCTATGCCCGCTGGACCACTTACCGCCGCCGCGGCAATATCCCCGCAAGCCGGCTGATGCTGAAAAAAATCAAAAGCCGCTACCCGGCTATCATCCGGGAGGCAAAACGCAAGCCCGATGCCATGCGCAATGTGCATGTGTTCCTGCATACCGGAGACAGCCCGCGTATCGAGGCCCTGGACATCCGCATCCCAAATCCCGTCTCCCGCACCCTGTCGAAAATGAGTATCGCCCGCTATCGCCCGGTAGCCGACCAGAATTACCGGCTGGAAGTCTCCAGCCGGGGCGGCCAGGCCCATGCCGGAAAACACCTGGATTTCGATGCGCTGGCACTCAAGCACTACGACGACAGGCTGGGTTGGATCTGGGGACGGGCCATCATCCGCCTGGTGGTCCACACCGTTATCGACCGCGAGCTTAACCAGCGCATGGGGCTGATGGGTTCCGTACTGGCCGCGGTGAAAAACGAGTTGGTGGAACAGGCCGACACCCGCAGCTGGACCTCCCTGCCCAAGGCCATTTACTACGGCACCATGCGCGCCGGTGGCGAGCGCACGCAGGTACAGGTGTTCAACCAGGCCGGTCAGGCAATCTTCTCCAAGGAATACCCGATTGAATCCGGCAGGGTTCTGGTAGTCAACATCCGTAAATACGGCTCTAGCTTCCTGGATCAATACACCCATATTGACGGTGGTCCCAAAGGAAAACTGCGCGGCGAGCGCGGATCGTCCCGTGGCGGCTCCACGGTGCGCAAGGTCCAGGCCTGGCTGTCGGCGCTGGGTTATGACCCAGGCCCGGCGGACGGGGCCGCAGGCGCGAAAACCAAGG
>RRYU01018305.1_pt1 | contig 12096 bp, 8 predicted proteins | sample 2162651 | NCBI WGS metagenome assembly RRYU01 (sample SAMN10267283, study PRJNA491782) | microbial mat metagenome | isolation source: biomat in the production well | place: Japan: Minami-Kanto gas field, natural gas well KTG3 | collected 2017-06 | reverse complement strand
TGTATGATCAACGGGGAAGAGCGCCAGGCGCTTCTTTCGCCCGAGGCGCCCGTTGTGTTGTTGAAGAAAAAGGGTGCATGTTTCTCCGACGGGATAGCGCCGGACAATGATCGATTGGGCATTATGCTGCCGTATACTCCATTGCATGTTCTGATGATGGAACAAAGCCCTTCGGTTCTTGTCATGACCAGCGCAAACTGTTCCGACGAGCCTATTGTTATTGAAAACGCCGAAGCGATAGAGCAGCTTGATGGTATAGCCGACGGTTATCTTCTGCACAATCGTCCGATTTATCTCAGATGTGACGATTCCGTAACGATTCATATGTCCGGAAAGCTCCGGCAGATACGACGCAGCAGAGGATATGCGCCTGCTCCGGTGCCGCTCTTTTCAGGCGGCCCGCCTGTTTTTGCGGCAGGAGCTGAAATAAAAAATACGGTTTGTCTGCTCAAGGGCTCCGACGCGATAGTGAGCCAGCATATCGGGGATCTGAAAAATTACGAGGTGTACAGTCATTTTCTGAAAGTTACCGGACATCTTCAGGAAATTTTTCAGGTATCTCCCGAACTGCTTGTGTGCGACATGCACCCTGCCTATCTGTCGACCCGCTGGGCTCAGGAGCAGAACGGGGCTCCGCTGCTGCAGGTACAGCACCATCACGCTCACCTGGCCGCCTGTCTGGCTGAAAACCGCTGCGATGAGTCTGCTGTCGGTGTTATTCTCGACGGAACAGGGTACGGAACGGACGGGACAAGCTGGGGCGGAGAGGTGCTGATAGGAAACGCAGCGGAAGTTTACCGTTTTGCCTCGTTTGAACCGGTTCCTTTGCCCGGTGGTGATGCAGCAGTTTCCCATCCGTGGAAGGTGGCAGCAGGGTACCTGTATCATTGTTTCGGTACCCTTACGGAGCTTGAATGTATGCAGGGTAAAGATGTATCGGGCATCGCTCAAATACTTGAAAAAAGGATCAACTCTCCTCTGACAAGCAGTTGCGGCCGGCTTTTTGACGCTGTTGCAGGTATTATCCGGCTGCGGGACGAAATCAGTTATGAAGGTCAGGCAGCAATCGAGCTCATGCATGCAGCAGGTGTTCTGGAGGGCGAGCCTTATTCATGGGAGATGATGCCGGCAGAGGGCGACAGATGGCTTCTTTCAGTTTCGCCTTTGATTCGCGACATTGTGGCTGATGTTCACGCAGGCAGGGATATTTCTTCAATCAGTAGAAATTTTCATGTAACAATTGTTAATTTGTTCTATAGTGTTATAAAAAAAGCGGTTGTTTTCTCGGGAACCCGCAACGTGATTCTCAGCGGAGGAGTTTTTCAGAACGCTCTGTTATTTGAAGGCCTTGTCGGGAAACTGGAGAAAGATGGGTATACGGTTCTTACCCATAGTGCGGTGCCCTGTAACGACGGAGGTATCTCTCTCGGTCAGGCAGTCATCGGCAGAGAATACCTGAAAGGCAAATATAAGGGAGTTGCCTGATTTTCGCCTTTTCACTTTTGACCTTTGACTTTTGAGACTATGTGTTTAGCCATACCTGGAACGGTTGTTTCCATAACCGATGAGAACGGCATGAAAATGGGGACTATTGATGTTAACGGTTCTCTGACAAGGGCATGTCTTGAATATGTCCCCGAGATTCAGACCGGTCAGTATACGATTGTTCATGCCGGATTTGCTTTGAAGATTATCGACGAAGATGAGGCGGCGGAAAGTCTGAAGCTCTGGGATGAACTGTTGAAAGGGAAATAATGGCTGGAAATCTGGTTGGCTCGATAGCTGGATAAGCAAAGTGCTAAGGAGCCCGGAGGGTAAAGTCAAAAGTGAAAAGTCAAAAGGCAAAAAAGAATTAACCCGTTCTCGAATTTTGAGTTCTGAGCGAAAAGCAACGAGCGTTGAGTGATCATTTTTGTATGAATTGCCGCTTGTAGGATCTAAGTGCGTTAACGTCATCAAGCCTATGAAGTAATGAAATACATAGACGAATACAGGGACCCCGACAGAGCACGAAGTATTCTCGAGAAAATTGAGGCTGCCGTGACAAGGCCCTGGGCTATAATGGAGATTTGCGGCGGCCAGACGCACTCCATTATAAGAAACGGCATTGACCAGCTCCTTCCGGATATGATACGGCTGATACATGGGCCAGGTTGTCCGGTTTGTGTAACTCCGCTTGAAACTCTTGATCGGGCTCTGTCGATAGCTTCAAATCCGGGAGTGATTCTCGCGAGTTTCGGTGACATGCTTCGAGTTCCGGGAAGTCAAGGCGATCTTTTGACGGCAAAGAGCGAGGGGGCTGATGTCCGTATAGTTTTTTCTCCTCTCGAAGCGGTGAAAATAGCGAAGAATAACCCGCAGAAAGAAGTTGTTTTTCTTGCCGTAGGGTTTGAGACTACCGCTCCAGGAAATGCCATGGCCGTAAAACAGGCCGCAAAAGAGGAGTTGGGAAATTTCAGCGAACTTGTCAGTCAGTTTATGGTGCCTCCTGCAATGCGGGCAATTCTTTCTTCGAAAGATAAAATAGTCGAGGGTTTTCTTGCTGCCGGGCATGTGTGTACAGTTACAGGATATGAAGAGTATGAACCCATTGCTGAAGAGTATCTTGTCCCGATTGTTCCAACCGGTTTTGAGCCGGTAGATATTCTTACTGGAATATTGCGGGTGATTGAAATGCTGGAATCAGGTGCTTCCGGTGTGCATAATGAGTATGGCCGTGTAGTGAGTCGAGAGGGGAATCGGCTGGCAAGAAAGACCATGGAGGAAGTGTTTGAAGCCGCAGACCGACCCTGGAGGGGCATAGGAACTATTCCACAAAGCGGTCTGCGGCTGCGCTGCGGTTTTTCCGGTTTCGATGCGGAAAAGAAGTTTGATGTTGCGCACATACAGCCGGATGAGTCCCCCCTGTGCAGGAGCGGAGAAGTGTTGCAGGGGTTGATAACGCCTGAAGAATGCCCTGCTTTCAGCAGGGAGTGCACTCCCTTGAATCCTCTCGGTGCCCCTATGGTTTCAGGAGAGGGCGCTTGTGCGGCATATTATAAGTATCACAAGAGGGCTTGATGGCCGGATCGCATGAATTCAGAATCCAGAATCCTGAAGCCAGAATCCGGAAATATAGGGCTCAACATTTCAAAAGATCAACAATTCAACACTTTTTATGTCTATGGATTTACACTGCCCGGCGCCTATCCTCAGGCATGAAACCATACAGATGGCTCATGGTGCAGGCGGAATGCTGTCTCGTGAACTGACCAGTAAGGTTTTTTTGCCTTTTCTTGGAAACAGTGTGCTCAATTCTCTCGATGACCAGGCAAAACTTTCTCTTGATTCTGCCAGGATTGCGTTTACCACCGATACGTTCGTTGTCACGCCGCTGTTTTTCCCCGGAGGCACTATCGGTGATCTTGCCGTGAACGGGACGGTTAACGATCTTGCTGTTGGGGGAGCAACACCACGTTATCTCAGTGCAGGTTTTGTGCTTGAAGAGGGATTTCCTCTTTCAGATCTCCGGAGAATAGTGGCAAGTATGGCTGAAGCCGCAGGCAAGGCGGGCGTACAGATTGTTACCGGTGATACGAAAGTTGTAGAAAAAGGCCAGTGTGACGGAATATTCATCAATACTTCCGGAATAGGGGTCATAAGGGAAGGTGTTGATATATCGTGCATGAATCTCAAACCGGGTGATCGTGTTATTGTTTCCGGTTCACTCGGGGATCATGGCATGGCCGTTATGACAGCCCGGGAAGGCCTTTCTTTCCAGTCGGATATTATGAGTGATACGGCTTCATTGAGTGGCATGGTTTCTGCGATTCTGGATGAAGTGCCGGAGGTTCATGCAATGAGGGATCCTACAAGGGGCGGTCTTGCGGCAACCCTGAATGAGCTGGCAGGCGCTTCCCGTGCAGGGATCGTTCTTGATGAGGCTTCTCTTCCTGTTCGTCCTGATGTGCAGGGTGCATGTGAACTTCTCGGGATCGATCCCCTCAATGTGGCTAACGAGGGGAAGATTGTTGCGGTAGTGCCGGATGAGAGGGCCGAAAAAGCAGTAGAGATTATGCGGCGGCACTCCGGGGTATCCGGCGGTTATGCCTCGATTATCGGAAAAGTGGTAAACGATCATCCCGGAACCGTAATTATTCACACCCGGCTGGGAAGCCGGCGTATTCTGGAGATGCCTCTGGGTGAACAGTTGCCGAGGATCTGTTGAGTCTTTTTCTTTTTGTCGTTAGAGTTCAATAAAAGTAAATTAAATAACAGACTTTTTTACAACTCTTGAGCACAGTTGTGTTCATAAGAGTAAGGCTGTAAAAAAAACAATCCTGATGAACCAGTCTCAAGGTCAGGCAAGCGGCAGTTCCCGGTTCAGTTATGACATGCTGGAATTCCGCCCTGAATGGCAATTTGACGATCCTGATACCGGCGTGTACTACCACAGTGCGGCAGTTCCCGGCAAGCTTTTTTTTACCTCGCTTGGCGGAAATATTACTCTGAGCGCCGCCCAAAAAGGGATCCCTTACGTAGAACGTGTTTTCGCGGACGGCATTTTCAATGATAGTGACTATGTAAGAATTGCGGATTATTCAGGTGTAGACAAAGCCTCCATCAACAGTCGCCTGCTTTATGCCAATACTCTCAACAGGCTGAATGCCGAATATAACTCCAATCCTGTCGTCACCTACATTTGTGGGGCGTCCCCGGTGATGAAGGCGATGTTGAGGATTTTTTCTCGCGTTGTCAATCAGCGTTTTGTTTTTGTCGAATCAGTTGAAAATGCTTTCCGTTTGCTAAACAGCGACAATGTTGAGCCTATATCAGGTGAAAAAGAAGATGTAGTCGTTTCGCGCAGGGAGATAGAGGATTTTGCTGCAATGTGCGGGCATCTTTTGTTTGACGAAAAAACCCCTGAATGTACTGACTGCGAAGATCTTTATCCTCCCGATCATCCCCTTAATGAGCTTTACAGAATAATTGTTCTTTTACGCAGTGATCTTCAGGAGCTTCGAAAAAAAGAGCAAAAACAGTCGGAAGAAACCAGAAATGCGCTGGAAGACGCCCGCAGGCTCAACGAAAGACTCGCTGAAGAGAAGCACAACGTTGAAGAAAAAGAGAAAGTCCAGCAGGGACTCATAGAAAACCTCAAAAAAGCACGAATTGAGGCCGAAAGCGCCAATAAGGCAAAAAGCGAGTTTCTTGCAAACATTTCTCATGAAGTTCGTACGCCGCTTCATGCCGTTATAGGCATGACCGAACTGTTGATCGAGACCAAGCTTGACAAGGATCAACGATATTATACCGATACGCTGTATTCCAGCGCAAAAATGCTGTTGATGCTGATCAACGATATTCTCGATTTCAGTCGAATAGATGCGGGACGTATCGACGAGGAGAAAGAGGCGTTCAATCTCCGGCAGCTTTTCCAGGATATCATCTCGATAATGAAAGAAAAAGCAAGCTGCAAGGGTCTTGTGCTTGCTGGTGATATGGATGAAGGTATTCCCGATATGCTTATCGGTTACTCCGGGTATATGAAACAGATACTCCTGAACCTGATCCAGAATGCCATCAAATTTACGTACAGGGGTCAGGTTACGGTCACTGCGACGGCGGTTTCTGAAACGGAGGATGAACTGGTGCTCAAGATGTCGGTTCAGGATACGGGTATCGGTATTCCTGAAGAGCAGCAGGATCAGATTTTTCAGCCTTTTACCCAGATCGATGCGTCTTCGACCCGTAAAGAAGGGGGGACAGGACTCGGCCTTGCCATCGTAAGGAAGCTCGTTTCGTTCATGGGTGGTGAAATACACCTGGAGAGCAGTGAGAGAGAGGGCTCCACGTTCAGTTTTTCTCTTTCATTTGAAAAGGTGAAAGATACTGGTGATCACGTTACGGATACTATGACGGACGCAAAGTCAGCCAGGAATCAGTCTGATGTCTCTGAAGGAACCGCTGAAAGACTTCAGGTTCTTCTGGTCGAGGATAATGCGATAAACCAGAAGGTTGCACATGCCATGCTTCAAAAAATGGGTTACAAGATCGATATAGCCTTTAACGGGGCGGAAGCGGTTGAAGCGCTTCAGCAAAAAAATTATGGACTGGTACTGATGGATCTCCAGATGCCGGTTATGGATGGCTATGAAGCGACCAGAACCATAAGGGGCTCCGGCAAGGTGCTGAACAGCAACGTTCCTATTGTTGCCATGACGGCAAATGCCACGAAGGAGGACCGGCAACAGTGTCTCGACTCGGGCATGGACGACTATATTCCGAAGCCGGTTGAGCGAAAGGTGATGATGAATATGCTGAAACGCTGGCTTCCGCTTACCGAAGAAAAGTGATGCCTGCCTGTTTTACAAGGGTTCTTTCTGACAGACTATTCGCTGATCAGGAAATTATCGCAAGCTTCTCCCTCTTCGAGGGCGTCGAGGATTTCATCCATCTTTTCTTCACTGTCAATCTCGCCATACCAGCAGTTTTCCGGGTGGACAACGACAATAGGGCCTTTTTCGCAGACATTGAGACAAGCCGTTGCCGAGACGATAACGTCGGTCATGCCTCGATCGGAAAGTTCATTTTCAAGGTACGGTAGCAATTGCAAGGATTCCTTTTTATGGCAGATTCCCTGGGGAGACCCCTGTGCGCGGAAACTTCCGCAGACCAGAATGTGATGTTTCGGTTTTTCCATAATGAGTTAGTGATTAGTGATTAGTCAGGTTTTTCGGGATCACTCATGCTTTTGACTTTTGAATTTTTACCTTTGCCTTTCTTTAACCACATCCGCTCCCGGTGCCGGTACAGCTGGTTTTGCAGGCGTGCATCTGGCTGATGCGTGTCATCCGGCTCATATCTTTACCAGTGTACACCCCGGAAACACCTTCCTCGATAAGTCCTTCAAGCGTGTAGACTTCCACCCCGCTGCCGTTGAGCACTTTTTTGGGTGATTCGCCCGCTCCGTTGACCAGGAGCGCTCGACAGTCCAGAAGAAGCGACGCGACTGCTTCCCAGCGCATGGTTCCTCCTCCCGGCGGAGGTGCCGGTCGTGATTCGATAAAAACAGGGCGGGTGCCGTCTTCTCCCATCGCATAGATGAGGAAACGGTCCGTTTCACCGAGGTGCTGGTTTATCAGAACACCCTCCATGCTTGCAACCGCTACATAGGGTCTGTTTTCAGCGGGTTTTCTTGGCAGTTGCGCGGCTTTTTGCAGTTGTTTCATGATCTCGTCATTGTTTTCCTGCCCGATGATACCTATCGCGTCCGCCCTGCACCGTGCGCAGTGTTTCATCTGTGGCAGATATTGTGCTGTTTCTTCCTGTATTCTCTTTACAAGCTCGGGGTGCGGTTCAGGAATGTTTTCAAAAACGGTTTCTTCCGTATTGTAATAGGGTAGAGCGTTGAAAATGTCCGCTCCGAGTTCCGAGGCGGTTTTTGCGACTTCAATGACATGCCGGTCATTGATGCCGGGAATGATGATGGCGTTGATCTTGGCGGTGACTCCTTTCTTTTTCAGCATTCTGAGTGCCTCGAGCTGATTGCCGAGCAGCAGTTTGGCTGCCTTGCGGTCACGGTATACTTTTTTCCTGTGCCGTACCCAGGCATAGATTTCCGCGCCGGTTTCCGGGTCTACGGCATTGATGGTGAGGGTTACATGGCTTACCTCGAGATCCGCAAGCTCTTCGATATACGGCAGTACGTTCAGCCCGTTGGTTGCAACGCACAGGAGCATGTCGGGATACTTCTGCCGGACAAGGCGAAGCGTTTCCATGGTCTCTTCAGGGTTTGCGAACGGGTCTCCCGGTCCGGCGATACCGACGACGGAAATGTTCGGTGAAAGTTCAAGTGCCCGGTCGAGGTAATGCAGCGCCTGGTGGGGGGTGAGCACCTTGCTGGTGACACCCGGTCTGTTTTCGTTCAGGCAGTCGAATTTCCTGTTACAGTAGTTGCACTGGATATTGCATTTCGGCGCTACAGGAAGGTGGATGCGTCCGAAAGTGTGCCTCGAAGCATCGTTGAAGCACGGATGTTTTTCAATAGATAGCGTCATGGTACGTCCCCTTACATATATGTGTAGCCGATTGGTGATGAATTCTGCCTGTATTCGATAATGGTGTTCACGATTCTGTCGAAAAGCTCCTGGGTGCCCCTGTAGCCGAGGTGATGCAGGCGCTGGCCGCCGAACCTGTCATGAATAGGGAAGCCTATACGGATAATCGGAATGTGGTTTTTCCTCGACAGTGTGAAGCCTTTGCTGTTGCCGATAAGCAGATCCGGCTTGAGTTTTTTTGCTTCATCCTCTATGTCCACGAAATCCACTCCGTCGCGGATCGTTATGTCGAGGCCATCGAGATCCGGAACCAGTTCCGAAAGACGTTTTTTCAGGAAACCGCTTTTTCCCCCCGATGCGCACAGAACCGGAGTTATGCCGATCTCTCTCAGGAAGACGGTTATGGCGATCACAAGATCCTCCTCGCCGTAAACGATCGCCTTTTTTCCGAACACGTACTTGTGTCCGTCTGCATAGGCATCGACAAGGCGCCTCCGTTCATCCTCGTAGGTTTCCGGCACAGGGGTTTCCGAGAGCTTTTCAAGCAGGGAGAAAAATTCGTCGCTCTGTCTGATGCCGATCGGAAGAGGCAGGCGGTGACGGGAGACGCCGAATTTTTCCTCGAGGGTGCGTGCCGGTGATTTTTCTTCCCCAAGCACGGAGGTGAACTCTATGCTTGCGGCGGCTCTTCCACTCTTCTGAATCGCATTCAGCGAGGTTCCTCCTTTGGGAATTCTGTGATATTCTCCCCACGGCCCTCCGTCAAGTGTTTCCGAATAGTCCGGAAGCATCACGAAAGGGAGGTCGAAATTTTTAAGAATCTCTTTCAGGTATCTCAAATCTGCCGGTGAGACCATATTGGGAAAGAGGTTCAGAAGGTTTTGCTTCGGTCCTCCCTCTGCAAGCTGTTCGACTGTGGCCTTCATCGCGGCGTGAAACCCGTCGATGTGGCTCCCCTGGTAACTCGGTGTCGAAGCATGAATCATCAGAGGATCAGGCAGATCCGGATTGGAATCCCCGGCATATTCCCTGAGGATCATGTCCACATCGTCGCCGATGGTTTCGGAGAGACAGGTTGTTGCAATGCCGATGATTTCAGGCTTGTATTGTTTTGTGATGTTCTGCAGCCCGAGTTTCAGGTTGTGACTGCCGCCGAAGACCGCCGTATCTTCATTGAAGTTCGATGAAGCGATATCGACCGGTTCCTTGAAATGGCTGATAAGGTAACGGCGGATATAGGTTGCACATCCCTGCGAGCCATGCAGAAACGGTACACACTTTTCTATTCCCTTGAACGCCAGGCATGCTCCAAGCGGATTGCAGAGTTTACAGGCGTTCTGGGTTGCTGTTTTTGCGTTTTTCATGATAGACCTCCTTTTCTCGGAGCGAACTGCCATACCGGGCTCATGACAGACTGATAAACCTCTTTGGCGAAGTTCAGCATGCCTACAAAGCCGGCGAGCGGAATTTTCCTTTCATGGTTATGATCACAGAAGCCGACACCGAGCTTATAGGCGATAGGTCTTTCCTTGACGCCTCCGATCAGGAGATCGGCTTTTTTTTCGAGAATGAATTTCGAGAGTTCAACGGGATTCGAGTCATCAACAATGATGGTGCCTTCATCGCACATTTCTTTCAATCCGATGTAATCGTCCTTGTTACCGGTTTGCGATCCGGCCAGCACGACATCCATGTCAAGCGAGGCGAGCGCTTTGATAAGCGAAAATGCCTTGAACGCGCCACCTACATAGATTGCGGCCTTTTTTCCGCTGAGCGCTTTTCGGAATTTCAGAAGCTGCGGGTACAGTTCTCCAACCTCACGGCTTACCAGCTTTTTGGCGGCATCAAGAACAGCGGGATTGTCGCTGAAGTGTGCAGCAACGTCATAGAGCGCTTTCGACATATCCTCGATACCGAAATAGGAGACTCTCAGGTAAGGGATGCCGTATTTCTCTTCCATCATCTTTGCCAGCTTGACCATAGAGCCTGAACATTGTACGATATTCAGCGAGGCGCCATGTGAACGCCTGATGTCATCGATCCTGCCGTCTCCGGTCATGGTCGAGACCACTTCGATGCCCATCTGTTCGTAGTAATCCTTGATGATCCACGCTTCGCCTGCAAGGTTGAATTCGCCGAGGATATTGATGCTGTATTTTCCTATTCCTTCGGTCGAGCCGGTTCCGACGATTTTCATCAGCGCGTCACAGGCGGCCTTATAACCGTCTTTCTTTGTTCCCTTGAAGCCTTCCGAATGAACCGGAAGGACCGGGATGCCTTTTTCTTCTGAAACTTTTTTACACACCGCGTCGATGTCATCACCGATAAGTCCGATGATGCAGGTTGAATAGATGAAGGCGGCCTTCGGTTTGTATTGATCGATAAGCTCGCCGAGAGAGGCTTTCAGCTTTTTCTCTCCGCCGTAGATCACATCCATTTCCTGGAGGTCGGTTGAAAAGCTCAGCCGGTGCAATTCAGGTCCTGAAGACACGGCCCCCCGGATATCCCAGGTGTATGCGGCACATCCGATGGGGCCGTGAACGACATGAAGGGCGTCTGCGACTGGGTAGAGCACGACACGTGAGCCGCAGAAGACGCATGCCCTCTGGCTGACCGATCCTGAAAGACTGGTGGTTTCGCATTTGATGTCGAATGTGCCCGACCCTTTCTTTTTTTCAAAAACCTGCCGTTTTCTTCCTTCGAGTATTTCAAGTTTATCCATTGGACTTCAATCTTCCGGTTCAGTGACCAAAATTGGGTGGTTGAACATTGTATAGGACCATGGATCTCCGGGTCAAGCCCGAAGATGACTGGGAAAAGAAAAGCCATGTCTCCCACCCTTCATAGTCATGCCGGACTTGATCCGGCATCCATCGTAGTGCAGTTCAACAATTTTCTACATCACAAGTTCAAATGATTCTTCAGATGCGTCGCGGTCCTGACGGTCCATGAGGACATCGAGTATTTTTTCGGCAAGCCTCAGCCCGCCCATGTAGCCGACGCTCGGGAAATAGCTGTGGCCGATACGGTCAACGATCGGGAACCCGTAGCGAACAAACGGTATGTCTTCATCACGCGCAACGTATTTTCCGTAGGTGTTGCCAATCAGGAGATCGACCGGCTCGTTTTTTATCCACTGGTGCAGCAGAAAGATGTCGGCCTGTGCGCCATTTTTTACATTCGCATCCGGAAGAATGTCTCCCAGAATGGAGCGAATCCGTTGTTCGAAACGTTTCCCCGGAGTGCCGCTGACGATGTGGACCGGTTTCATGTTGAGGTCCAGCAGGAATTCGGTGAGCGGGATAAGGTCATCGGGATCACCGAACAGGGCAACTTTCCTTCCGTGGAAATACTGCTCCATATCGGTCATCATATCGACAAGCCGTCCTCTCTCATCGGCGATATGTTCCGGGATTTTTACCCCGGCAGCCTTGCTCAATGTCATCAGGAAGCGATCGGTGGCACTGAGCCCTAGAGGGATGTCTTCCGTCTTGAACGGAACCTTGCATTTTTTGTCGAGCGCAACGGCTCCCGGTTCGCCGCTGAAACAGCCGAGGGCGATAGACGATTTGCTGTCACCGGTACTTTTCAGCGCCGGTACGGAAATGCCGCCCTTCGGATAGAAAACATGTTTTCCTGTCTGCGGAGCGTCAAGCACATCCGATGTGTCGGGAAAAAGCCGGATCGTCACGCCGAGTTCTTGTGCAAGGCGCTTGATTTCCCGCATGTCGGCAGGTTCCATCCAGCCTGCCACGATGTTGATCTGATCGAGCTGCTTGCCGGTGCTTTCAGAAAACTGCTCGGTCATGGCTGCCACCATGTTCGCGTACCCGGTAACGTGCGAGCCGACAAAACTCGGTGTCGCTGCGTAAATCACGTGTTTTCCTTCAGGTATTTTGCCTTCGTCTTTCGCTTTTGTGACAATCTGCTGAAGGTCGTCACCGATTGTTTCCGAAAGACAGGTAGAGTGGACGGCAATCAGGTCCGGTTCATAAACCGTAAAAATGTTGTTGATTGCGGTTACCAGGTTTGCCTGTCCTCCGAATACCGATGCACC
>RRYU01009843.1_pt1 | contig 12096 bp, 6 predicted proteins | sample 2162651 | NCBI WGS metagenome assembly RRYU01 (sample SAMN10267283, study PRJNA491782) | microbial mat metagenome | isolation source: biomat in the production well | place: Japan: Minami-Kanto gas field, natural gas well KTG3 | collected 2017-06 | reverse complement strand
TGCTACGGTTACCCTGATATAGAGACGCCGTTCATCGATCGCCTGGCCGCGACCGGTGTGCGCTACCAAAATGCGTTCTCGCCTGTCCCCATCACCCTGCCGGCACATACCTCGATCATGACCGGCACCTACCCGATACGACATGGAGTACGCGGGAATGACGGATTCTATGTCCCACAAAAGTTCCAGACCCTGGCCGAAACACTTAAGGAAGAGGGCTATGCCACGGCGGCTTTCGTCGGCGCGTATCCGCTCGATTCCCAGACCGGCATAGATCAAGGCTTTGAGCTCTACGACGACAACTACCCCTCCAGTCTGGAAACGGGACAACACCCGCTGCTACGCCGTTATTATGACGAGCGGCCCGCCGCCGAGGTGAGCCGGGCGGCGCTAGCCTGGCTGGAACAGCGTGACGATCGGCCGTTTTTTGTCTGGGCGCATTATTTCGACCCTAATCAACCCTTGCAGCCGCCGCCCCCGTATAACAAGCGCTACGCTCCGATGCCATATGACGGTGAAATCGCCTCGGCCGACGAGGCGCTCGGCAGTATCATAGAATGGCTGGACACCAGGGCATTGCTGGACAGCACCCTGGTGGTGCTGACCTCCGGTCACGGAGAAGGGCTGGGGAACCACGGTGAGGCGACCCACGGCCTGCAGCTCTATTCTTCGACCTTGCGGATACCGCTGATCGTTCACGACCCTCGTGAGCGAAGCCCCGCAGTGGTAGATGCGCCGGTCAGTAGCGTCGATATCTACCCCACGATTGTTCAGCGTCTCGGACTCGAAGTCCCGGAGGGCAGCCAGGGCATTACCCTGCCCCGCACCGAGCAGGAGGCGAATCCCGGGCGTGAAATATACAGCGAAACCCTGTATGGACGCCTTCAATACGGCTGGAGCCCCCTGGAAAGGCTGACCTCGGGTAATAAGGTGTTCATCCGGGGGCCAACTCAGGCCCGGTTATTCGATCACACCACGGATGCCGGGGAAAACCAGGACCTGAGCGCATCACGACACCAGGAACTTACAGACCTGAGATGGCAACTGGAAGACGCGAAGACCAACCTGGCCGCCGAAGACGGGCACAGATTCAGTCGCGGTGAGCATGCGACAGACATAAGTCAGAAGGAACGACAGGCCGCCATGAAACGGCTGGCCTCGCTGGGCTACATTGGCGCCGGCGGTGTTTCCGAGACCCTGAACGACATGATTGACCCCAGTCGGCCGGACCCACTGGGCGAAAACATGATGAACATCTCAACTCTAGTCTACGAAGGCAGCGCACTGAACGCTGCCGGTAAATACGATGCTGCCGCCGCAGTGTTGAATCGGGCCGCTCAACTGGACCCCGACAACCCGACAATACTCCGGGAACTGGCCCAGGCAAAGTTGAGGCGTGGTGATCTCGAACAGGGTCGCCAACTCCTGGAACGATCGCTGAACATACAGAGAGACGACCTGCGCACCCTGCAGTTGCTGGCCGACTACCATCTGTTGCGCGACGAGAAAAACGAGGCCATTACCCTGATGCAGTCGGCGATAACGAACCACCCCAGCGATATCCCGTCGCGTCTGCTGCTGGCCCGCCTGCAGGAAGACCTGGGGCGCCTGGACGAAGCCGAAAACACCTATAACGCCATACTCAGCCTACACGAGAGCCACACCCAGGCGTTGCAAGGACTGGCCGGCTTGCAAGACCGACACCGTAATGTGGCGCAAGCAGTAGAGCTGCTCGAATAGCCCCCGTCAAGTCAAGCTGACTAGAAACGGCAGTTGAACGGCCATCAGGGTGATGCCGCATCTGCTCAATCAGGTTCCAGGTCTGCTGCCTGGGAATATTACGTATTGTTCTACTCCGACCACAGTTGCCTGAAGCGCTGGGACAGAAATTCGAAGCCGTTGTCCTCCAGGTATGCTTGTTTCAGGGTGGCGTATAACTGCTTGCCATAACGTTTTTTATAGGCATCTGCGACCTGTTCCCGCGCCTGTTCATAGGTAAGCCGGCGCGGTTCCACACGTTGTTCCAGCCATATGAGGTGCAGGGCATGATCCTGCTGATAAGGTGGGGTATAAGTGCCTGGAGCTGATTTTGCCAAGATGTTGATTGCTTTTTTCGGCAGCTTCTTTGACAGATCCTTGGAAGTCTGTAAATCCCAATGCGTAATGCTGCCCCCGAGTTGCTCCACGGCCTGCTCCAGACCGAAGGTTTCTGTAGATAATTTCTGCTGTAATTGCTCCATCCTGGCCATCTGATCTGTCGGCCTTTCGTTCAAAGGTAAATCCCAAATGCTGAGCTTATAGCTCAGGGGTGACATAAAACCGCTTCTATTGTCCTGGAAATACTGTTCCAACTCAGCCGGCCGATCCGCCAACTGCTTATCCAGCCCCTGTTGCAGGCTTTGTTCAAAATAGGCGTTCAGGGCCGACCGCTGGTATTGCTGCAGACGTGCCTCTATCAGGTTCTTCTGCTCTTGAGTCTGCCCAGCCCGGACATACAAATACAGGCGGTGATTGTCCGCACGTTCCCTGTAGACCTTGTACAGCCCCTCCCTTTGCTTCTCGTCCAGTTCTCCGGCCGCTTGCTGTCCCAGTCTGGCAAGGGTCCGCAACTGGCCCGCATTCATCTCCAGCGCACCAATCTTCAATACCGTTGTTTCCGTATCTGCATCGTCCAGCGCAGCAATGAGTTGTTCGGATGCCAATATCAGCGAACCTTCCGGTAATTCATTCTCCGCCAGTATGCGTTCAGATTGTTCTTGTAGTTTTTCTTCCTTGATCAGGACCTCGATGCTAGACCTGGCATCCGCTAATGTCAGGGTATAGGCCGGTTGAACCCTTTTTGCCATCAGCAACACGGCGCCTCCGCGCGCCAGTACCGGTTCGCTGACCTCGCCATCCTGCAAAGAAAAAAGCACTGCCTCCAGCTTTGGGTCCAGTTTACCCTGCTTCACCACACCAATCCGCCCACCATTGCTGCGGGATTCAGAATGTGAATATTTACGTGCCAGCTGTTCGAACTTTTCTCCCAGCAACAGTCGGCCTTTCAACTGCTTGAGGAAATCCAGGGTAACTTGGGTATGCTCAGCATCCTGGTGACGCCGATAGAGACTGAACAACAGTGCTGAAGCCGGCTTTACGAATTGATCCGGGTGTTGTGCGTAATAGTCGCTGATCTCCTGCTCGCTAACCTCGATATCCTCGCGCATCTGCTCTCGAAACGGCTGTAAAACCAGGTTCTGCTCCAGGCCTGGATTGTCATCCAGATATTTCCGCAGTGCCCGGTCGATCAGGGCGTCACCATGGCTGATAGTCGAATCCTGTTTTATTTCCCGCTCGATCAAGGCCTCCTCGATCACCCTCTCTTGCGCGATGGCACGATAACAGGCTTCAACCTGTTCGATATCGCTTGCTTTGCCTTGGCGTATTTTCCGACACACAGCGCCGCGTTGCTGGGGCAGCCATGATTCAACTTCACTCAGACTGATTTCACCGAATCTTGACAAGGCGATGGTTTCAGGCCGATGGCCTGATATATCCGCCTGGGTGCTGACTGCGCCCAAGCCGGGGCTTGCTTTAGGCGCCGGGTCCACTGCCCGCTCACAGGCGCTCAGCAGCAGCACGCACACCGGCATCATAAACAGCTTCATGTACTGCATCCTATTCATGCTTGAGTTAAACCCAATATATGACAATGCCATTTCCATTCAGGATTAGGCGAAATCACCACATCAATGCATCTTGCCACGTCTCGGCATGGACTTCAGAACAGATCTGCAACCTGCGCTATTTTGTCGCTTTCATTGCAGAAGGCCCGCATTGTCATCCATGCCTGTTGCGCTTCGTCGTTTTTACCCAGCTCTTTAAGGGTATGGATATGCTCGAAATGAACGTCACATGATCTCGGCAGCAGCCGTAATAGACGCAGGGTATGTTTGAGTGCCTGATTGGCATCCGGTTTTTTCCGCAACATTCTGGCAAAATCAAGCCGGGCCTGGTAATTCAGGGGAGATTCCTTCAGCAGCTCCAGGTATAGCGGCTCCGCTCTATTGTACTGTCCACTGATCGTATAGAGACGGGCCTGCTGAATCCTGACGGAACGGTTATCGGGTTGCAGCTCCAGCGCTTGTTGCAGTTGCTTTTCAGCCGAAGGGAAATCGCCGTTGGCCTCCGCCATGTAAGCCAACAAGGCATGGGCCTCGGCAGAGTCATAAGCGAGCTGCACTTTATTGGCCAGTTCCAGCCCCTGCAACGGATCCTCCTGATAGAGACGTTTCGCCACCGCCAGGAAATCCGCCGAATTGGCTGCATTGATGGAATTCGTTTGCTGCACGAGCTTCACCGCCTCAGCCAGTTGGGACAGACCCAGATAGGACCGCGCCAGCTTGGCCTGAATAAAGGCATTGCCCGGATCCAGTTGCAACAGCCGTAAGGCCGTGTGTTTTACCGACGCATACTGCCCTGCTGACAGCTGGTTGCGCATCTGGAACATCATGTTGACCATTTCCACTCGATCCTGCGGAGCGTCACCCTCCTCACTCAATTCCTCGCTGATCGAAATGTCCTCTTCGCCACTGCTGGACAGATAGCCCAAACCCTCAAGACGCTTGCGTACGTCCTCATCCACTTCAAAAACCGCTGAGGCGGCAGTACTAGCGGCCTGGGACTGGATAAATTTCTGCAGTTCCTGCCTGAATCTTCCGGCCAGCTCCCCTTGCTCAGCGATCAGGTTATGGCGCTCATCCGGATCTTCCGACAGATTGAACAATTCCGCCCGCGGACCATGAATATATTTATAGGGTCCTTTGTACAGTGCCCGTAATGCACCGTATCCGTGTGAAAGCTTGGGTGACATGCTCTCTGAATACAGCGAACGGTATTCGTTGCCAGTGTGATCCTTACTCAGCATCAGTGGTTTCAGGGAACGCCCCTGAAAGCCATCCGGCTGCTCAAAGTCGAGAAAATCAAAAATGGTCGCTGCTATATCGATATTGGACACTGTGTCCATAATGCGAACATTTCCCTGCTGGGCGGGGATACGCATGATCAGCGGTACATGCAATGAGCTTTGATATGCCAGGAAGGCATGTGTCTCTTCGTTGTGTTCCCCCATGCTTTCACCATGGTCGGCAGTCACGACAACCAGCGTATTGTCGAGTTGCCCGGCCTGTTTCAGGACCTCTAGCAAATGTCCCAGCTGTTCATCCACATAGGCTATTTCGGCCTGGTAGGCATCAAATGCATAAATCTCGCTGTAGGGAGCTGGTGCGATATGCGGGTGATGTGGATCCCAGTAATGCAGCCAGGCGAAAAAAGGCTGGTCCTGGTCAAACTGCCTTCTCAACCAGGGTAGAATGGCATCATTCACATGTGCCGCGGGTCTTTCGTCGTACCAACTGCCGGTCCCAGCCTCCCTGCGCCGCGGGTCTCCACGGAAGTCTTCCCGGTTGTCTCCCAGCCTGTCGTCGTAAAAATCAAAACCCTGCTCGCTGCCAAAACCCCTCACCAACGGAAAACCGCCGATTGCCGCACCGGTCGCGTAACCCTTTTGTTTCAACAGTTCAGCCAAGGTATCCATTTCATCCGGAATCTTGAACAGAATATTGTCACGCACGCCATGCTTCATTGGCCAGGTGCCGGTCAGTATCGTGGTGTGTGATGGCTGTGTAACCGGGTTGCTGGCGATGTTCTGTTCAAATAAAAAACCTTCGCTGGCAAGCTGGTCTAGGGTACCGGTGCCTGCATTGGGTTTTCCATAGGCACCGATACGATCGGCCCTGGTGGTATCCAGCGTGACCAGCAGGACGTTCCATTCATTGGGGCGGTCACAGCCGCCAAGGAGCAACACGGCCAGCAGCAAGGATAATCGTGGTACTGGTGGATGATGATCTAAGTAAAACAGCAAAATAGTCACCTTGTCGGATGCCATATCGAATCAAATGCGCAGAACTGTCCGGAACGCCCGGCCCTGCATCCCAATACCGTTAAGTTAGTAATGGATCGCATACCTTCTGGTAGGCTTGACGGCGGCATCCCTGCCGCCAACACTTGCGCAAAACCATGTCGTCCATTCAGCAACCTTGTTAATAAGTCAATGAATAGGCACTCAAGACTCATCGTTTCCTTCGCCCTGGCCCTCACATTGTCATGTCTGCCTATACTAGGACTTGCGAGTACAACACAAGAGCGCGTGATTGTACTGGGCATTGATGGAATGGACTACCGCTTGACTCGCCAGCTGATGGATCAGGGCCGAATGCCTAATTTCACCAAGCTGGAGACAATGGGGGGTTTCTCCGCTCTGGGGACCTCCATGCCCGCGCAAAGTCCCGTCGCCTGGTCGGATTTCATCACCGGCAAGGATTCGGGCGACCATGGGATTTTTGATTTCATTCATCGCAACCCTGTTGACCTGGTTCCGTTTTTTTCCTCCAGCCAGGCCAAGGATGAGAGCTTTGAGATCGGCCCCTGGCGCATCCCCTATGACAGCGGCTATGAACAGCTGAGGCAGGGCGTGCCATTCTGGGAACGCCTGGAAGACCATGGCGTGGAAACCACGGTTATCCGCATGCCGGTCAATTTTCCGCCGTCAGGCTCGGCCACCCGGGAATTGAGCGGCATGGGCGTGGTGGACGTGCTGGGCACCTACGGCACCTTTTCGATCTACAGCTCCGAACTATTCGCTTACAGGAATAAAAATATCGCCGGGGGAGAGGTGTTTGAGGTCAGGGTGAAGGAGCATGTCATCAAAACCTCGCTGCATGGCCCTGACCACCCCTACCTGGTAGAACCGACGCCGCTACGGCATGCGTTGAACATCCATTTGGATCAGGACAGCCAGACGGCAAGATTCGCACTGGAAGAAACCGAGTTCTCCCTGAAGGCCGGGGAATGGAGTGACTGGGTGGCGTTTGAATTCGGCCTGTTTCCCGGCAAGTCACTGCATGCCATGGCGCGCTTTTATCTAAAGCAGGTCAAGCCCCACTTCGAGCTCTATGTGTCACCGATCAATTATGACCCCCTCGCCGACGATCTGCTTATTTCGACCCCACCCGGCTATGCGGGCGATCTGGCGCGCGAGACCGGACGTTATTACACCCAGGGCATGCCGGAAGACACCCAGGCCGGCAAACAGGGCTTGTTGTCCCTGCGGGAGTTCCTGCAGCAATCGAACATCGCCGGACAAGAGAACATCGAGCAGTTCGAAGCCGTCCTGAACCAGTTCGAACGGGGGCTGCTGTTCTATTATTTCGGCAACCTCGATCTCACTTCCCATGTCCTCTGGCATACGCTGGACCCGCAACATCCTCAATATCAGGCGGCACGCGATGGCCAACTCGCCGATGTCATCCCGAAGCTTTACCAGCAGTTCGACCGCCTGGTGGGCCACACGCTGAAACACATGCCGGCAGACAGCCTGCTGATCGTGATGTCGGACCACGGCTTCAGCACCTGGCGGCGCAGTTTTCATTTAAACGCCTGGCTGGCGAAACAGGGCTACCTGACACCCATCGACCGTAAGCCCACCCGGCTTATGAATATCGACTGGGGTAAAACCCGCGCCTATGGCGTAGGCCTGAATGGTTTGTACATCAACCTGCAGGGCAGGGAGAAGCAGGGCATCGTGACCCCGCAGGCACGCAGACAACTGCTGCAGGAAATATCTGAGAAACTGCTGGCAGAGATCGACCCGAAAACCGGGTTGTCCATAGTCAGCAACACCCACAGTCACGACAGCGGCTATCAGGGCCGCTCACAGCGGGCCGTCGGCCCGGATATGATCATTGGTTATCGCAAAGGCACGCGGGTTTCCAGTGATTCATCGTTGGGCAAGGTAGCCGACACCATATTGACGGACAACAGCGATGATTGGACCGGGGACCACTGCATGGATCATGGCAGTGTGCCAGGCATCCTGCTTTCGAACCGGCCTTTGCAAAAAAAGGCCGATACCCTACAGGATTTATCGCACTCCCTGTTGTTTGAATTCGGCATCCAGCCTCAATAAGATCCGCACTGCCGGAAGACGGGTGAAATGAAAACCTGAAGCTGAAGTTCCAAACCGGGGGTAAAAGTGTAATAAAACCGGCGCACTATGATCGCACCGACCCATGGTGAACCCCGATGTGATGCGAACGCTATCGACCCGGAAATTATAAGTGCAGGCGTTTGAATATACTTTCCGGGATCAGCTTCACAAATAGCATGATGTAACGCCAGAATCCCGGAACATAAACCACATCTTTATGGTTCTTGACTGCACTGATTATCCCTCTGGCGATTCGGTCCGGGCATACCCACAGCAGCCCTTTGCTGAATTCCGCTGTCATGGGGGTATCGACAAAGCCCGGCTTGATGGTGATCACTTCAACCCCGCATGGATAAAGCCGGTTTCTGAGCCCCTGCAGATAAATCGAAAGCGCGCCTTTCGCCGATCCATACACATAATTGCCTTGCCGCCCCCGGTCCCCCGCCACGGAAGAAATCACGGCGATGGTCCCCTGCTTGCGTTGCTCAAAATAGTTTGCCAGAGGCAAAATAAGCGAAATGGTACTGAGCAGGTTCACATCAAACGCCTTATGAATCTTATCAAAGGGACATTCACACTCATCCTGTTCCAGCAGTGACCCGTGGGCGATCAAGACGAGGTCCAGGCCCTGCATGGCATGGATGGCCGTTTCAATCACGGGCTGGTGAGACGGATAATCAAGCACATCCAGGACCTCGACATCCACTGATTCTGCTCCTCGCACACACAGGTCGCGGGCAAGCACTTGCAGTCTGTCCCGGTTCCGTGCGACCAGAAACAGGGCGTCCCCGGCTTCGGCAAAGAGTCTGGCGGTAGCTTGTGCGATGGAGGAAGTGGCGCCAACGATGAGTGTCTTTCTCATTACTGCATCGTTACACGTCGCCAAAATGAAGATGAAATCCGCTGGTCCCGCAATGACTCCAAGCCAATCCAATCGGGGAAGTAGCGTTGGAAATTCCTGGCGCTCATTCGCGCATCTTTGGAAGGATTGACCCTGCCCCCTGCATCGCGGGTAATTTCATCAAGCTGTTCCAGCAACCGTAAGGTCCCCTCCCCCCGGTTTGGAATATCTAGCGCGAGAGTGGCTCCCGGCATCGGGAACGACAATATGCCGGGTGAGGGTTTATCGCCAAACACCTTCAACACTGACAGAGATGAACCCGCACCGGCATTGGCAATACACTCCAGAATCTCTTTTATCCCATCCTCCATGCTGCTTGCCGGCACGGCACACTGATACTGAAAGAAACCCCGGGGGCCGTATATGCGGTTCCAGGAATACACCGTATCCAGTGGATAGAGGAAGGGTTCGAAGTGAACCCGGCTGGTGGTATGAGCGGACAGCTGCTTACGCTTGTACAGGCCATTGAAAAGCCTGAGCGTCCAGCCATTGATCAAGGAGAATGGCGGACTGAAAGGGAGCGCAATGCCCTTTGAGGGCTTTTTCGGCGGATTGCCCCGGATGCTTTCCGCGTGATTACCCCGGATCAACAGGCCTCGACCGAGTTTATTCCCTTTCGCCAAACAATCGATCCAGGCCGCCGTATATTCGTGAGTCTGGTCCGATTCTTTGGCCAAGGTGAAAAATTCATCCAGATGTCGATGACGAATGATCTCTTGTTCTATGAAGGGGGTCTTGATGCGCTTCAGTTGTATTTCCGCCCAGGTGATAACACCGGTCAGTCCCAAGCCGCCAATGGTCATATTGAAATAATCGGGATTCCCTACGGGTGAGCAGAGCAAGCGTTCGCCATCCGAGCGAAGAAGTTCAAAGCAGAGAACATGACAACCGAAGGTACCGGCCCGATGATGATTTTTACCATGGACGTCATTGGCAATGGCACCTCCGAGCGTCACAAACTGAGTACCGGGCGTTACCGGTAGAAACCAGCCCATGGGGACAAGCAGCCGGTGTATTTCTGATAATAGAATCCCTGCCTCGCAACGCAGGATTCCTGTCACATTATCAAACCGGATGAATCGGTCCAGTTCGCGGCAATCCAGTACGACACCGCCATCATTCAGGCACACATCGCCATAACTGCGGCCATTGCCAAAAGGCAGAAAGGACCTGTTTCCCATCGCCCCCAGCGGCAGGGGATCATCACGCCAGTATTGCTTGACGGCCTTCTGTTCGACTTTTGGGTTGCCCCCCCATGATTGATAACTCGTTTCGGCCATTTATGCGGCCAGCCACAACAAGACAGCACTTGCACCTGCCAGCCATTGGCTGCGACGATCCTCGATCACAAACACCACTGGATCTTCATGCAATTCACCTCGCCGCGCCATCATCCAGATCCGGGTCACCATGTACAGCAACAGGGGACAAAGCAGCCAAATCAGCTCTGGATGCGTGTAAAGTTGCCGCACGGCATCGCTGTTGATATAGAACGCAAGCACCAGCACCGCCATGTAGGCACTGGCGCCACCAAAATGTGACAGGGTTTCCAGGTCCATCGAGGTGTAGGCCCGACCCGACACACTGGTCGCGCCCTGTTCATCCAGGGCCAGGAGTTCAGTGACGCGCTTGACCATTGCCAGGCTCAGAAACAGGAAGAGGGAAAAGGCCAGCAGCCAGAATGAAGCCTTGACCGATACGGCAGCGGCTCCCGCAACTATGCGCGCGGTGTAGAGGCCAGCCAGGGTCAGCACATCCACCAGAGGTATCTGCTTCAACTTCAGCGAGTAGGCCAGTGTGGTGCCGTAATAAAGGCCAAGAACCGCGATAAATCCGATAGGCAGCAACAACGCCACGAGGAAGGCACTGATAAGCAGTGCCGGAATCAGCATGATTCCGTGCCTCATCGAAATACTGCCTGCCGCGAAAGGTCGGTAACACTTCGTGGGGTGTCTCCGGTCATCGGGCAAATCCAGCAGGTCATTCAGCAGGTAGACACTGGATGCACAGAGTCCAAATGAGATGAAGGCCAGAACGGCTTGCCCCAGCAATACCGGCTCATCGAGCCGGTGGGCCATGAGTAGAGGAATAAACACCATTAGATTTTTAAGCCAGTGATGCAGCCTCAGGGCGCTAACATATCGCTTGAGCGGATACCCATCCCGGTCATCGAAGACCTGAGCGACCCGCCCCAGTTCCGCCACCGATTCCTTGACCCCAGGCTCAGGATTGATCAACAGTACATTCCGTGCCTGCTTCCACAGTGGCAGATCCACCATGGTATTGCCTGCATAGTCGAACCCACTGTCTGCGAAAAGCCATTGCAGTCGTTCAAGCCTGTTCCCACCATACAGGTGGATGGTTTCATTGCTGGCCAGCACGTCTTCGAAGATGCCCAGATGTCGTGCAACTGACCGGGCAAACCTCTCGTTGCAAGCAGACACCAGGATCAGCCTTCGACCGTTCGCGTGCTCGTGCCTGAGATACACCAGGAAAGTCTCCTGGTAGGGCAGCAGGCTCACGTCCAGTTCCACCCGGTCTGCGATTTGCCGTTTTAGGCAGGCCTTGCCCTTAAGCAGCCAAATCGGAATCAGAAATACAAACAGGGCATTGCGTTTCAGCAATGCGAACACGGACTCCAGCAGAAGGTCAGAGCGCACCAGCGCACCATCCAACGCTACACACAGGGGTCTGGATGAGGTGTGGGTGTTTGCCTTCGCTATGGGCACTATCGTTGGCACGATCCAGCCTCAGGCATCCACGGGTTTGTATTCGTGGTCTGTTATGGGTGTAACCGTAAAGATTGAGAATACTACAAACCTCACCCGATCATCCTGTTTTGAGGCATCACGACAAGTGCAGAAATAGCGCTTTAACACGCCAGGGCAGACTGTTTGGGGCTGACATGTTTCTCCATATAATAGACTGGAATAACAGATTGCATATCTAAATGATAATCTTTATTATTCGCACCCGTGTTTGGTTTCCATTTGGAGATGCTTGATGAAATCCCTGTTTACGGCACTGAGCCTGTCCATTGCCACACTGGCTACCTCCGCTACAGCCCTCGCGGGGGAAGAACTGGTGGTCTACTCCGCCCGCAAGGAACACCTGATAAAACCCCTGTTCGAAGCCTACACCAGCAAGGCCGGGGTCGAAATCCGTTACA
>RRYU01022872.1_pt1 | contig 12103 bp, 9 predicted proteins | sample 2162651 | NCBI WGS metagenome assembly RRYU01 (sample SAMN10267283, study PRJNA491782) | microbial mat metagenome | isolation source: biomat in the production well | place: Japan: Minami-Kanto gas field, natural gas well KTG3 | collected 2017-06 | reverse complement strand
TTTCCCAAAATAGACAGTTCAAAACACAACAAGCCACCCGTTGCTTTAACGAATGGCTTGTGTCATAAGTCGCTGTACCCCCTGTATTCTCAGACATCTACATAAATAAGATGCTGCCAATCTAGCGCAGGCATCGAGAGAAGTCAAAGTGAGGCGTTTCTTGTTTATATTACTGCATTGTATTTAGAGGAGTGATTTTGGCAGGTCTTCGAAATTATTGCTGACCCTGACTTTTAAGACATCCACCCATAAAGCGGCTCTGGTTACGACCAAATCTTACAGTGACTGTCAGATTAAGTTTGAGTTACTACAGTTAAAATACCCATCAGAAGATCCCGCGCAGCTTGGCCGCAAGCTCCAGAGCAGCACATTAATCCGTGAGTTTCTTCGGGTGGGGAACCCGGGGCTTTGGTTTCTCTCCTCACACCTCACCCTTCACTCCTCACAGACCCTGACAAGGGCGGCGTTTCAATAATGATCGAAACGCCGCCCTGTCTGCTTTTTGAGAAATCAGACGAGGTCGAAGCGGTCAAGGTTCATGACCTTGTTCCACGCTGCAACAAAGTCGTTCAGGAACTTCTCCTGGCTGTCTTCACAAGCATAGACTTCAGCAAGGGCCCGGAGTTGAGAGTTTGAACCGAAGACGAGATCAAGCCTGGTACCGGTCCACTTGAGTTCACCCGTGGCGCGATCGCGACCCTCGAACAGGCCGTCTTCCGCAGCCGCCTGCCACACGGTATTCATATCAAGAAGATTCACAAAGAAGTCATTACTGAGCGTTTCTGGCTGTGCCGTGAAAACCCCATGCTGAGACTGTCCGAAGTTAGCATTCAAAACCCGCATGCCCCCCACCAGGACCGTCATCTCGGGAGCCGTCAGAGTCAGCAACTGTGCCCGATCAATCAGCAATTCTTCCGCCGATACGCTGTATTTGCCCTTAAGGTAATTACGGAACCCGTCCGCTTTCGGTTCAAGGACCGCGAACGCCTCGACATCCGTTTGTTCCTGGGTCGCATCGGTGCGCCCCGGTGTGAAGGGAACCGTCACGTCGTAACCGGCATTCTTCGCCGCCTGCTCGACCGCCGCGCATCCGCCGAGAACAATCAAATCAGCGAGTGAAACCTGCTTCCCGCCCATCTGTGCAGTATTGAACTCCACCTGGATGCCCTCCAGGGTCTGCAGCACCTTCGCCAGCTGTTCAGGCTGATTGGCCTGCCAATCCTTTTGCGGAGCCAGCCGGATGCGAGCGCCGTTGGCACCGCCACGCATATCGGAACCGCGGAAAGTCGAGGCCGCGGCCCAGGCCGTAGAAACCAGCTGAGAAACAGATAATGGGGCCGCGAGGATCTGGTCCTTGAGGCTGGCGATGTCCTGCGCGTCGATCAATGGATGCGCGACCGCCGGAACCGGATCCTGCCAGAGCAATTCTTCTTCAGGCACTTCCGGACCGAGATAGCGAGCGCGCGGCCCCATATCCCGGTGGGTCAACTTGAACCAGGCCCGAGCAAAGGCATCGGCGAACTCCTCGGGATTCTGCAGGTAGCGTCGCGCAATCGGCTCGTAGATCGGATCATAGCGCAGCGAAAGGTCGGCGGTGGTCATCATCGGCCGGTGTTTCTTCGTCGGGTCGTGGGCATCGATCACCATATCCTCTTCGTCCACGTCCTTGGCCAGCCACTGCCAGGCCCCGGCGGGACTTTTGACCTTCTCCCACTCGTATTTAAACAAAACCTTCAGGTAACCCATGTCCCATTGAATCGGATTCGGCTTCCAGGCACCCTCGATGCCGCTGCTGATGGTATCGCCGCCCTTGCCGCTGCCGAAACTGCTCTTCCAGCCCAGGCCCTGTTCTTCAATCGGGGCGGCTTCCGGTTCAGGACCAACATGGGCGGCATCGCCGGCACCGTGGCATTTGCCGAAGGTGTGCCCGCCGGCGACAAGGGCGACGGTCTCCTCGTCATTCATTGCCATGCGGGCGAACGTCTCGCGCACATCGTGTCCGGACGCAACCGGATCCGGGTTGCCGTCCGGACCTTCCGGGTTTACGTAGATCAGCCCCATCTGCACGGCGGCAAGGGGGTTTTCCAGGTCGCGGTCGCCACTGTAACGGCTCTGGGGTTTCTCACTGGTCGCCAGCCATTCCTCTTCGGCCCCCCAGTAGATGTCTTCTTCAGGCTCCCAGATGTCCGCTCGCCCACCAGCGAACCCGAAGGTCTTGAAGCCCATCGACTCCAGTGCGCAGTTGCCGGCGAGGATCATCAGATCGGCCCAGGAGATTTTCCTGCCGTATTTCTGCTTGATCGGCCAGAGCAAACGGCGCGCCTTGTCAAGATTGACGTTGTCCGGCCAGCTGTTGAGCGGCGCGAAACGCTGGTTGCCGGTCCCGCCGCCGCCGCGCCCGTCGCCCATACGGTAGGTACCAGCACTGTGCCACGCCATGCGGATGAAAAGCCCCCCGTAATGACCGTAGTCAGCCGGCCACCAGTCCTGGGAATCGGTCATCAGCGCATAGAGATCCTGTTTCACCGCCTTGAGATCGAGATTTTTGAATTCCTCGGCATAGTCGAAAGTTTCTCCCATGGGGTTGGAGAGCGAGGACTGCTGGTGCAGAATATGCAGGTTCAACTGGTTCGGCCACCAGTCCCGGTTCGTCGTGCCGCCGCCGGCGACTTGCTTGCTGGTTTTGCCCGTGACCGGGCACTTGCTCGCGTCACTCATAGTCATCTCCTTTTAGTGTGATGTGGTGGGAATTTTGCTCTTGCTCTTCTAGACACTGCCGACAGATCCCATAGGCGACCACGCTCTTACGATCGATCCGCCCCCATTTTTCAACGTCATCCGGCATGGTCGCTTCATCCATGGATTGCCATTGAAAATCGAGGATTTGATGGCAGTTTTTACATATCAGGTGATGGTGCAGCGTCTTTGCGACCTCAAAACGCGCCTGACTTTCAATGGTTTCAACCTTGTGGATCAAGCCATATTGCACGAAAGTGCTGAGAGAGCGATAAACGGTGTCAAGGGAAAGCGTCGGCATTTTTTTTATCAATCGCACATGCAGGATTTCCGCTGAGGGATGGTCGCCGGCAAGCGCCAGTTCCCGATATATTTCTATTCGTTGTGGGGTAATGCGCAAGTTCGCATTGCGACATCTTTCCTCAAACACCTGCAGTTCCTGGTCAATATGTATCTTCATGCCTTGGCCTTAATTAGGAATTATTCGTATATAATATATATTCCAATTATCGTGCTTTGTCAACCCGATCAAGAAACTTTGCTGGTTGGCAAGTCTGTTTCAAATCCCCGAATGAAAAGAGCCGCAACTTTTTCCAGGTTGCGGCTCACTCTGCTGATACATTTATTATCCGTTCATCACTCCCACTCAATGGTCGCCGGGGGTTTGCTGGAGATATCGTAAGTCACCCGGTTGATCCCCCGCACCTCGTTGATGATGCGATTGCTGATACGCGCCAGGTCGGCATAGGGCATCGGGTACCAGCCGGCGGTCATGAAGTCCCTGGTCTCAACGGCACGCAGCGCAATCACATATTCGTAGGTGCGGCCGTCGCCCATCACGCCGACGCTTTTGACCGGTAGAAAAACGGCGAAAGCCTGGCTGATTTTGTCATAGTGGCCGCTCTGGTAGAGCTCTTCGATGTAAATGGCATCGGCCTGACGCAGAATGTCGCAGTATTCTTTTCTGATCTCGCCAAGGATGCGCACGCCCAGCCCCGGCCCGGGAAACGGGTGCCGCCAGACCATGCGGTGCGGCAGCCCGAGTTCTTCGCCGATCGCGCGGACTTCATCCTTGAACAGTTCGCGCAACGGTTCGAGCAGGCTGAGCTTCATGTAGTCGGGCAGACCGCCCACGTTGTGATGGCTTTTAATGTTGTGGGCCTTGCCGGTTTTGGCACCGGCCGACTCGATGACGTCGGGATAGATAGTCCCCTGGGCGAGCCAGCGCGCATCGCTGAGTTTTGCCGCCTCTTCTTCAAAAATATCGACGAACAGGTTGCCGATGATCTTGCGCTTCTTCTCCGGGTCGATTTCGCCGGCCAGCCCCTTTAGAAAACGAGCTTCGGCATCGACCCGAATGACCTGCACCCCCAGATTCTCGGCAAAAGTCGCCATCACCTGATCGCCCTCCCCGAGGCGCAGCAGGCCGTTGTCGACAAACACGCAGGTCAGTTGATCGCCGATGGCACGATGGATCAGGGCAGCGGCCACCGAAGAATCGACGCCGCCTGACAGGCCGAGAATTACCCGGTCGCTGCCGACCTGTTCGCGAATGCGGCTGATGGCATCGTGAATGATGTGCCCCGGCGTCCATTGACCGGTACACTGGCAGATTTTGCGCACAAAAGTATCGAGCAGGAGCTCCCCCTGCGGCGTATGATTGACCTCCGGGTGGAACTGCACACCATAGAGCCTGCGCTCGACATTCTGGATGACACAGACCGGCGCATTTGCCGATTCGGCGACGACCTCGAAATTCGGCGGGATCAGCTCGACATGATCGCCATGGCTCATCCAGACCGAACTGCGGCCCTCGGCAAAAAAGCCGTCGAACAAAGGCCCGGGCTGATGTTTACTCAGCAGTTCGGCGTGCCCGTACTCACGCTTGCCGGCCGGGACCACCTGCCCGCCAAAGTGCTTGCACATCAGCTGCATGCCGTAGCAGATGCCGAGGACCGGTACGCCCAGTTCGAACAACTCTTCGGCGACAGCCGGCGCACCCTGATCGTAAACCGACTTGGGCCCCCCGGAAAGGATGATCCCGTTTGGTTTGAAGGCCTTGATCTCGGCAAGACACATGTCGAAAGGGTGCAGTTCGCAATAAACATGCGCTTCGCGCACCCGCCGTGCAATCAGCTGGGTGTATTGCGAGCCAAAATCAAGGATCAGAATTTTCTCTGCATGAATGTCCGTCACGTATTGGCCTTTAAACAAAGAGGACTCTCGTACGATATTACCGGCAAGGCATCCAGGTACGAGGGCATCGGAGCCGGGAGGAGCACACCTTGATCCAGCTACGGATCGAAAGCTCTTTCATTTACTGTCATGGTGGCCGGACGACAAAAAAAGCCAGTTTTCAGCCTTGTCGTTCAATTCGATAGTTGGGCGCCTCATGGGTAATGGCGACATCATGCACGTGCGATTCCCTTAGCCCGGCGTTGGTGATCCGGATGAATTGGCCGTTCAACTGCAGATCCTTGATCGTCCGGCAGCCGGTGTAGCCCATGCCGGCGCGCAGGCCACCCATCAGCTGGTGGATGTTGGCTGACAGAGGTCCCCGGTAAGGGACACGGCCTTCGATTCCTTCAGGGACCAGTTTGACCGCGGAATCGACATCGCCCTGGAAATAGCGGTCTTTGCTGCCCTTGGCCATGGCGCCCATGCTGCCCATGCCCCGATAGGACTTATAGGTTCGCCCCTGGTAAAGGATGGTTTCACCTGGTGATTCGTCGGTGCCGGCAAACAGGGAACCGATCATTATCGTATCGGCGCCGGCGGCAATCGCCTTCGGCAGTTCGCCGGAGTACTTGATGCCGCCATCGGCGATCAGCGGCACACCGAGTTTGCGGGTCACGCTGGCGACATTGGCTATTGCGGTGATCTGCGGTACGCCGACCCCGGCAACCACGCGCGTCGTGCAGATGGAGCCCGGCCCGATGCCGACCTTGAGAGCATCGACGCCGGCCTTGATCAGGGCTTCGGCTGCGGCTGCCGTGGCGATGTTGCCAGCGATCAGAGCCAGGTCGGGATACGCCCGGCGCGTATCAATCACGGCATCCAGAACGGCCTGGGAGTGGCCGTGAGCCGTATCAATGACGACCGCATCGACTCCGGCCCTGACCAGCAATTCAAGCCGTTCTTCGCGATCCGGTCCGACACCGAGAGCCGCCCCGACCCGCAACCGGCCCATTTCATCCTTGCATGACCTGGGGTATTTGCGAACTTTTTCAATGTCCTTGATAGTGATGAGCCCTTGCAGGGTAAAATTATCGTCAACCACCAGCAATTTCTCGATGCGATGTTCGTGCAGATGCTTCTTGGCCTCTTCAAGGGTCGTTCCGGGTGGCACCGTGACCAATTTGTCCTTGGTCATAACATTCGAGATCGGTTGGTCAAGGTTGGTTTCGAAACGCAGGTCCCGGTTGGTCATGATGCCGACCAGGCGGCCGTCTTTGGTGATGGGCACACCGGAAATCCGGTATTTCTTCATGACCTCGAGAGCTTCAAAAATCTTCTGGTCGGGATGCATGGTTATCGGATCGACAATCATGCCACTTTCCGATTTTTTGACCTGATCAACCTCCAGCGCCTGCTCTGCGGGACTCTTGTTCTTGTGAACAATACCGATCCCCCCTTCGCGAGCCATGCAGATCGCCGTGCGCGATTCGGTCACGGTGTCCATCGCCGCGGAAAGCAGCGGTATATTCAAGCGGATTTGCGGGGTGAGGTATGTAGTCAGATCGACATCTTTGGGCATGACCTGGGAATAGGCCGGAAGCAGCAGTACATCGTCAAATGTCAGGCCTTCTCGTACCTCGGAATCCAACATCGCCATACACCTCCAAAAGCTTGAAAGAGAAAAGAATTAACTGAGAAGATTAATTGAGACTTTTCGGACAGTCAAGAACAATCTCAACGGAAGGTTCAGCCACTCTTTGCGGCTTAGCAACGGCTATTGATAAACGTTCGCCAAACGGTTTCCCGGCTCTGCATGCAACCAGACCGCCATCAGACACAGGCCCTGTGCTGGCGCAGTCGGCCCGCAGCGCAGGCCTTCGGCACCTTCCAGCAGGCGCTGGACATCGGATGCCGGTCGCTGCTGCCGGCCTATCTGTATCAAGGTACCAACCAGCATGCGAATCATGTTTTTCAGAAATCCGGAACCGCGAAAATCGAGGTGCAGCAAATCGCCGTCTTCAACCAGGTCTATGCTGAAGATTTCCCGCTGAGTGGTTTTTGCCGTACACGATGCAGAACGGAAGGCCTGGAAATCGTGTTGCCCGACCAGCCCTTCTGCCGCGCCGCGCATGGCCGGCAAGTCCAGTTCGCCACGCAGGTGCCAGGTTGTCTCGGCTTGCAGGGGAGAGCGGACCTGGCCGCGATACAGCGTATAGCGATACCACTTGCCCCGCGCATCATAGCGGGCGTGAAAATCAGCTGGCATTTCTTGCGCATCGCGAACGACGATATCCAGCGGCAGCAGGCGGTTCAAACCGTCGCGGAATGCCCGCAGCGGCAAATTCCGCGCGGTACGCAAATGCGCGAGCATGCAGCGCGCGTGAACGCCGGCGTCGGTGCGGCCCGAAGAATGGATCCTGACCGGTTCCCCGCAGAGCTCCGCCAAGGCGGTTTCCACCACCTCCTGGACCGACAAGCCATTCGGCTGAACCTGCCAGCCGACATAATTGGTACCGCGATATTCGAGAGTCAAGAGGATCGTGCGCATCAGGCTCTACCGGGAATTCCCCTTCGGTTGGCATTGGCCACTTATCAAAAAGCGAAGGGGGACAAAATGCCCCCCCCTGATTACGACTCTGGTTTCCGCCGCCAGCAACGGAATTCCATGCTTATTTGCCTTCCAATAGAATGCGCAACATGCGACGCAGTGGCTCGGCTGCGCCCCAGAGGAGTTGATCACCGCACGTGAAGGCGGCAAGGTACTCAGGTCCCATCTTCAATTTCCGCACACGCCCGACCGGCACCGACAATGTCCCGGAAACCGCCGCAGGGGTAAGGTGCGCCAGGGAATCGGCTTTGGTGTTCGGCACCAGTTTGACCCAGGGGTTGTCATTGGCCAGCAATTCCTCGATTTCTGAGATCGGCAAGTCTTTTTTCAATTTGATGGTCAGGGCCTGACTGTGGCAACGCATGGCGCCGACCCGCACGCAGATACCATCCACGGGAATTGGTTCGCTGCGACCCAGAATCTTGTTGGATTCAACAAAACCTTTCCATTCTTCACGGCTCTGGCCATCTTCAACTTCACGGTCGATCCACGGCAACAGGCTGCCGGCCAGCGGGAAACCGAATTCAGTTTTGGAAAGGCTATCGCCGCGCAAAGCTACTGTGACTTGCCGGTCAATGTCGAGAATAGCCGAGGCCGGATCCTGCAGCAGATCGGCCGAAGAGGCGTGCAACTCGCCCATCTGGGTAAGAAGTTCGCGCATATTGGGCGCACCCGCCCCCGAAGCCGCCTGATAGGTCATGGCGGTGAGCCATTCAACAAGGTCGGCGCGGAACAGCCCGCCGAGGGCCATCAGCATGAGGCTGACAGTACAGTTGCCGCCGATAAAATCCTTCTGTCCGTCGGCCAGAGCCCGGTCGATGACCTCGCGATTGACCGGATCCAGGATGATCACGGCGTTCGGTTCCATGCGCAGGCTGCTGGCGGCATCGATCCAGTAGCCCGCCCAGCCGGTCTTGCGCAATTCCGGATGCACTGCCTTGGTATAGTCGCCCCCTTGACAGGTAATCACGACATCCAGCTTGGCCAGTTCCGTAAGGTCGGCCGCATTCTTGAGCGTTCCGGCGCCCATGGGCGCCTCCTGCCCGGCCTGGGATGTCGAAAAAAAGACCGGCTCGATCTGGGAGAAATCGTCTTCCTCCTGCATGCGTTGCAAGAGGACCGAACCAACCATGCCACGCCAACCAACAAGTCCGACTTTCATTGCTACGATTCCTTTTCTAGGTGTTGGATTTCCCGCTCTACAATTCAGCGACGATAGCATCACCCATCTGCCGCGTGTCGACCAGGGTCTCATTGGGTTTTTTCTGGTAAATATCGCGGGTGCGGATGCCCTTGTCAAGCACCCTGGCAACCGCATTCTCTACCGCCTCGGAGGCTTCCGTCAGACCGAGCGAGTAGCGCAACATCATGGCCGCCGAAAGAATCTGCGCAATCGGGTTGGCGATACCCTGCCCCGCGATATCCGGGGCACTGCCGCCGGAAGGCTCATACAGGCCGAAACTGCCTTCGGCAAGCGAGGCACTCGGCAGCATGCCGAGCGATCCGGTCAGCATGGCGGCCTCATCAGAGAGGATATCACCGAACATATTGCCACACAACATGACGTCAAACTGCTTCGGCCAACGGCAGAGCTGCATGGCCGCGTTGTCAACATACATGTGACTCAAGGCCACATCCGGGTACTGTTTGGCGACCCGCTCGACGACTTCGCGCCAAAGGACCGAGGTGGACAGGACATTGGCCTTGTCGATGGAGCAGAGCTTTTTGCCACGTTTCTGCGCCGCCTGAAAGCCGACATGCGCGATCCGTTCAATTTCAGCGTCGGAATACTTCATGGTATCGAAACCCGTCCGCGCCGCCCCTTCCCCCTCGATGCCTTTCGGCTGGGCGAAGTAGATGCCACCAGTCAGCTCACGAACCACCAGGATGTCGAACCCGCCTTCGATCACTTCGGGTTTGAGCGACGAGTTATCGGTCAGGGCCGGGAAAATAATTGCGGGCCGCAGATTGCAGAACAGACCGAAAATCTTGCGCAGCGGCAGCAATGCGCCGCGTTCGGGTTGTTCATCAGGTGGCAGATGTTCCCATTTCGGGCCACCGACCGAACCGAACAGGACGGCATCCGCGGCCCTGCAGATTTCAACCGTTGCGGCAGGCAATGCGCTGCCATCTTCGTCGATGGCGATGCCCCCGACATTGGCCTGCTGAATTGCAAATGTTACGGAAAATTTTTCGGCGACGCGGTCCAGCACCTTAAGCGCTTCGGACATGACTTCCGGTCCGATGCCGTCACCGGGAAGTACTGCAATTTGCATTTTTTTCGACATACCGCCACTCCTTGTTAACCGGGATACCCCGTCTCTCTCGGAAAAACACACATCGTGCCCATCCGGGATTTCCGAATGGGCACTGGCCAAGCAATGAAAACAGGCAAATAAGCGAGGTAACTATAGGAAGCATATCGGTCTTTGTCAATCGGTTTTCATTCCGGTCCTGCGCTGTTATGGAACGCCCTTGCTCTCCCAGGCATAACTTTCTATAATGAGAGCGCTTTACCATTTCAATTGTCGCACAACGCATTGTGGAGGCCTTGCCATGGTTGACCGTCCAACCGTCCTGATTGCCGATCGCAATGAAGCCTTTTTGATGTATTTGTCGATTCTGCTCAATCGGATGGATTACGAGGTGCTTCCGGTAGGCGACGGCAAAAGCCTGCTGCAGATGGCCAGAGCGGTCCAGCCCAACCTTATAACCCTTGGCTCGGACGTGCCGGAATCAACGACTCTCGAAACCCTGCGGCTCTTTCGTGAAGACACTGTGCTCTGTGATGTCCCGGTCCTGATTGTTGATGAGGCCTGCAGGGCACAGAAGTATCTTGCGGCCGGCTGTCATGCCTTTCTGGCAAAACCGGTCGATATCGATCATCTGCATGCCGCCCTGATACAAATCGGATCGCTGCCGGGTTCCAGAAGAAAACACCTGCGCGCCGATTTCCGCCGGCAGGTGGTTCTGACCTGCTGCGATCAGGTTGTAAAGTGCCAGGGGATCACCCTGTCAGAAGGCGGCATCTTCATTCGCCGACGGACGCCTTTTGCCCAGGGTTGCCGCCTGAAAGTCGAAATTCCCGAAGAGGTTCAAAAATCTCTGGTGTTGGCAGGGGAAGTGATCTACACCAAGCAACTCAGCGAAGACCGATTCACCATGCCTCCCGGAATGGCGATCCGGTTCCTCGATATGCGCGAGAATGACCGCCTGGCATTAAGGATGATCATCAAGCGACTGTTGGTTGGCGACCTGCTGGAAGAGCAGGAGGAACCCATACTCGACATAATTAAGCATAATTATACCTAATTATATTTATATTCACCTAAGTAAAATTAAGTTCACATATATAAAATTAAATTATAGGATGCCCGGGTTTACGGTGGTCTGAATCAAAAAAGACCGGTCGTCGCGCGGTCTTTTTCAAGTGACATTATCATTCTGGCAACTCAGAGACCAAGATAAGCTTGCTTGACCGCTTCGTCATTCAGCAATTTCTCCGCACTGTCCGCCAGAGTGATCTGCCCGTTCTCCATAACGTAGCCGCGGTCGGCCAGTTTTAAAGCCTGATTGGCATTCTGTTCAACGAGAAAAATCGTGGTGTTGTTTTCATCATTGATCTTGCGAATAATCTCGAAAATCTGCTTGATGATCAGCGGCGCCAGACCGAGCGACGGTTCATCCAGCAAGAGCAGTCGAGGGCGGGCCATCAAGGCCCTGGAGATTGCCAGCATCTGTTGTTCCCCGCCGGACAGGGTCCCACCGGCCTGGTGGCGCCGCTGAGCCAGGATCGGGAAGAGATCGAAGACATAATCGATATCTTTCTGGATTTCTGCCTTGTCGCGCCTCAGGAAAGTCCCCATCTCGAGGTTTTCAATGACTGACATGGTGGGAAAAATCCTGCGCCCTTCCGGAACCTGACAAATACCCAGCGAAACAATCTTGTCCGTCGCCATCTGGTGAATCGGGGCGCCCTTGAAAAAGATCTCACCGCTGCGCGGCGGCGTAACCCCGCAGATGGTCATCAGGGTCGTACTTTTACCGGCGCCGTTCGCTCCGATCAAAGCAACAATCTCGCCCTCCTCAACATCGATCGAAATCCCCTTCAGCGCTTGAATGTTCCCGTAGTAGGTATCAACCTGACGCAATTCAAGCATCGGTTTCCTCCCCGAGATAAGCCTCGATCACTTTCGGATTGCTGCGGATCTCCAAAGGGGCTCCTTGGGCAATTTCTTTGCCATATTCCATTACATAAATCCGCTCGGAGATATTCATAACCAATTTCATGTCGTGCTCAATCAGCAGGATGGCAATCTTTTCTTCATCACGGATACGTACGATCAGTTCATCGAGAGCCTTGGTCTCTCTCGGGTTCATTCCGGCGGCAGGTTCATCGAGCAGCAGCAGAAAGGGGTCCGTTGCCATGGCGCGGGCGATCTCGAGCCGGCGTTGCGCACCATAAGGCAAATTCTTGGCATATTCATCGGCATCCTTGGCAAGCCCGACTTTCTCGAGCAATGCGTAACTCCGGTCAATCGTTTCCTGTTCCTGCTGCCTGCTTTTACGGCCGCGCAGCAC
>RRYU01016609.1_pt1 | contig 12106 bp, 11 predicted proteins | sample 2162651 | NCBI WGS metagenome assembly RRYU01 (sample SAMN10267283, study PRJNA491782) | microbial mat metagenome | isolation source: biomat in the production well | place: Japan: Minami-Kanto gas field, natural gas well KTG3 | collected 2017-06 | reverse complement strand
GTAGGATTCAGACACCAGAAAGCCGATTTCTTTTTCCACACTGGATGAAAGAATTTTCTGTTTCTGATTGATGATGTTGTTCGATAAATATTCGACCAGATCGTTAATCCGACTCTTGTGTAAAAGTTCAGAGTCTTGCTTGATTTTAGCCAGCAGTGCCTGTTTGGCGGATGTTGGAAAAACCACATCCGGCCCGATTTTCAATATACTGGAGCAGCTTTCGACCTGTGCTTTTATCGCTTTTTCGTACCCTGTAACGCCGGACAAATCATCCCACATGGAATCGATTTTGTTCATTACCACGGCTAGACCCTGTTGACGATGATGTTCATGAACGCCACGCACATGGTTACGCCACATATCCATATCGCTTTTGGTAACTCCAGTGTCCGCTGACAACACAAAAACGATGGCATGGGCATTGGGCAACATACTCAATGTCAATTCGGGCTCGGTCCCCAAAGCATTTAAACCCGGCGTATCGAGAACAACCAAACCTTCTTTTAACAATGGGTGCGGAAAACTGATCAAGGCATGACGCCAACGAGGTATAGCCACCGTTTTTGAATCGCTAATACCCTGTTCTTCAGCGTCTTTTTTAGACCATAAACCTAATTTCTGGGCGGTGGCCACAGGCACCGTTTTGGTGGCAACCAACTCATGAAATGCCTCCTGCATCTGTCCGGGCGAATCACAGTCCAAATCGATATGATGCCAGGCATCAGGAATTTTTTTGTACTCGACCAGCGATCGGTCTTCCAGCCGAGTATCGATGTCAAGCAGGCGAATGTAACTCCCGCGTCGATTATCGAAAAACAATTCGGTTGGGCACATGGTTGTGCGTCCCGGTGTCGATGGCAATAGTCTCAACCCGGAATCGCTGAAAAACAGCGCATTGATCAATTCCGTTTTACCGCGGGAAAACTCACCGACAAAAGCAAGGGTAATGCTGTCATTAGACAGTCCCTCCAGAATATGCAGAACCGTTTCCGTGCTCTGAGCATCGCTCATGTCGTAACGCTGACGCCATTCGCGGTACATTTCAATGGCTTCAATCAAATTGCCGCGCCAGTGTGTGTATTTTTCCAGGTAGGCTTTGAATTCAGGGTTGCTCATGTATGGGCCTTGGGCAGTCGCATTATGTCGGACAAAGTTTCGCTACCGGTTAATTGTAGACTAAATCTAAACCAATGCTTAACCCGACAAGTACAACTTATGAGTAAAAAATGAAGACAGGTCACGTTTTGATAAACAAAGCCTAAACACCATAGTCACTTTGGTAAAGCCGAATGGCTTTCAATGTTGCCGATTGCGCCGGAACATGCTCAAGAAAATCGACAATATCCGACAAAGTGATAATCGCCCGCACCGGCAGTTTATGTTTTTGCTCAACTTCCTGAACGGCGGAAAGAACACTCTGGCCACGTTCCTGTCGATCCAGGGCAATCAGCACTCCGGCAGGGCTTGCCCCTGCCACGTTAATGATTTCAACCGACTCATTCACGGACGTGCCAGCGGTGATCACATCATCAACAATTAACACTCTACCGGCCAGAGGCGCACCGACCACCAAACCACCTTCACCATGATCCTTGCTTTCCTTACGATTGAACGCAAATGGATAATTGCATTGGTGATGATCGGCGCTGGCAATAGCCAGTGTGCTGACCAAGGGAATGCCTTTGTAAGCCGGACCGTATAACATATCGATATCGGGCGACCAGCCAGCCAGCGTCTGAGCATAAAATCGGCCGAGCTCAGCCAGTTGCCGGCCGGTATTGAATAAACCGGTATTGAAAAAAAACGGACTTTCTCGACCGGATTTCAACTGAAAACGGCCAAAACGCAACACTTCATGTTGCAAAGCAAATTCAATAAATTGATGTCGGTAATCTTGCATAGAATCAGAGATCAGATAAATAGAGTCAGTAAATCGTCCAGAAAGCGCCAGCCCAGGTCGGTGCAATAATACCGGCTTGCCTGATGACGCAAAAGCCCACGAGTTCGAGCCTGATCGAGACTATCGGAGATAACTGTCAGCGGCAAACCGGTACGAGCAGTAAAATCGCTGGCCAAAAAACCTTCACGCAATCGCAAATGATTCATTAGAAATTCTACCGGCAACTGATCCGAGGCAATGGCGTTGGTTTCGGTTTTGGCCGGCTCGGCCAGATAAGCGGCAGGATGTTTGGTCTTGAACGTGCGCAGAATCTGGTCTGGGCGCTTGACGCTCAGTTTACCGTGCGCGCCGGCGCCAATACCCAGATAATCGCCAAAACGCCAATAATTCCGATTATGGCGACATTGAAAATCCGCTTTGGCATAAGCGGAAACCTCGTATTGCCGGTATCCCGAAGCGGATAAAAACGCCTGCCCCTGCTGTTGAACCTGGGCGCAATGTTCATCGCTCGGCATCGGCGGCGGATAACGGTGAAAAAAGGTATTCGGCTCCAGCGTCAGCTGATACCAAGACAGATGCTCGGGCGACAATGCGACCGCTGTATCCAGATCAGCCAAGGCGGCATAACCCTCAACATCCGGTAAACCAAACATCAAATCCAGGTTCAGATTGTCAAAACCGGCCTCGCGCGCCTGGCTGATCGCGGTTTTAGCCTGTGCTGAATCATGCACCCGTCCCAAACGTGCCAGTTGCGCATCGCAAAAACTTTGCACGCCCAGCGACAACCGATTGATACCCAACCGGCGGAACTCTCTGAATTTTTCGCTTTCGAAGGTACCGGGGTTGGCTTCCAGAGTGATTTCCGCCTCGGGGACAATGCTAATCCGGCGGTCGATACCATCAAATAAGCGCCGGTAACTGTCCGGGCTGAGTAAACTAGGCGTGCCGCCACCGATAAAAATCGTGCTGACTGACCGATGCTCGGCATAATCTTTTACCTGCTCCGCCAAATCCAGCAACAAAGCATCGATGTAACTCTGTTCAGGCAGCGAGCCTTTGGCCTCATGCGAGTTAAAATCACAATACGGGCATTTCTTCAAGCACCAGGGAATGTGAATATATAAACTTAACGGCAAATCAATTTCCAAAGGGCGTTCCATGTTAACCGTCGTGCAAATACCGGTGTTGACCGATAATTATGTTTACCTGCTGAATGACTCGAGCAGTGGCCAAACAGCCGTGGTCGATCCAGCAGTCGCTGCGCCGGTACTGGCTGAACTGAAGCGCCGAGACTGGACTTTGCATTATATTCTGAATACCCACCACCATGGCGATCATGTCGGCGGTAATCTGCCGCTGAAACGAACTACCGGCTGCGAAATAGTCGGCTTTTCTGAAGATAAACACCGAATTCCCGGTATTTCCATAGCGTTGACCGAAGGTGATGTTTTCAGCCTAGGTGAAACCCGTTTTGAAATTCTGGCGACACCCGGCCATACCATAGGCCATTGCGCTTATTACGTTCGGGAAGCCAAAGCCCTTTTTTGCGGCGATACTTTATTCGCCATGGGCTGTGGCCGGTTGTTTGAAGGCACACCGGAGCAAATGTGGCAATCCTTGCAGAAATTAACAAACCTGCCGGAAGATACCCGGGTTTACTGCGCGCATGAATACACCTTGAGCAACGCACGTTTTGCGCTGTCGTTACAGCCGTGGTCAATAACCTTAAATAACCGGCTAACTCAGATTGAAAAAATACGGGCAAAAAACCAAAGCACAGTACCGACCACCTTGGCTGAGGAGCGCCGGTTCAATCCCTTTCTGACCGCCGATGATGCGGCCTGGCCGGATCGTTTAGGGCTATCCGGCCGCTCAGCGGTAGAAGTCTTTGCCAGAATCCGGCAATTAAAAGATGCTTTCTAGAAGGTTTGGCGCGTTATCTCGGCCTGTATCTGCTCCGCCAAAAACGGCCAGCACAACCGGTTTTTCGTTACCGGATTGAATAATACCGGTATTTTTGTGGCGAACTCCGCCTGCCATTGCGTTTGTTCGGCAATATCCACTCGGGCAACGATGCCCCACAACGCCAGGTCATCGATCATGGCCTCCGCCTGCTCACATAAATGGCAGCCTTCGGTCCCCAAAAGCAGCCACCCGCGGGTTGATTCTGTCATTAAATCAAAGCTGGGTTAAAAGCCCTATTTTAACCTGTTCTGGCATAAAGTCCCTGGCTTAAATCATAACGCCCGGTGGCGTATGCAAAGCCTTTGTCTTGAGCAACTTGTGCCAGTCCCTGATTGTCTACCGCCAATGCTAATGCCGGCACCGAAGGCAGTAACGTGTTGTCTCGGGCTTCGTCAGAGGTAACAGGAAGACTCATCCAATCCGGCTGCAATTGTTCGACCAACGCCGCCAGGGATGGCGTCAATCCCGGCAGTTGTAAACCAATTTTGTAGCCTCGGTGACGGTAATTTTCCAGTCCGTGCAACAGATTCCTGAAATAGCGGGCGTAAACCGGACTGACTTTTAGATTGATGGCAATATTTTCTGGTTGCAAACCGCATTTAACGATCACTTCCTGAAAATATGCGCCATGATCGCGTTTAACACCCAAAACATGACGGGGATCGACATCCAGTTGCAAAAAACCTGCGGTGTGCGACACAGTCAGAAAATTCAGCATATGCACCGTTCGCGCCAGTCGATCAAAGTCGACAATGGAATCAGGATGAATCGCTTGACTGGACGGCAACGATAACAAAAGCTCAAGCTCGTGGCTTTGCAAATGGGGAATTTCCTCGGTCGTCACCTGAAGCTGCGCCCACTGCCCGACTATCAGCGGCGTCGGCTCAACGGTATGAATGGTTTGGAAATTCGTTGCCACACGAACCGGACCGAATAATCCGTATACCCGATCATCCTTAAAGAAAAAAGGACGAAAATTGGCATGATGCTCCCATTCCAACCGGTCATTGAAATATTCAACTAAATCTTGTATCGGCATGATAAAACCTAAAAAAAAAGCGGGGTTAACAAACCCCGCAACAAGGTACATCCCTGAAAAAACGAGGAGGCTCACACTAAACAGGACAGAACATTCATTTATTCAATCCCGCTTGAGAACTATTCTAGTGCTTTACTTATTAAAATAAAGCGATATATTTTGATATATTTATCATTTTTTCAGATAAAAAATGAACCTGACCCAGATCGAACTATTAAGAACGCTTAATGAAAATGGCTACAACTTGTCACGAGCGGCAGAAAAAATGCACCTGGTGCAGTCTGCGGTCAGTCGACAACTGATTTTACTGGAACAGGAATTGGGTGCCGCCGTCGTTCGTCGGCACGGCAAAAAGATTCTAGGACCGACCCATTTGGGTGAAAAAATCCTGGCGCAAGCTTTGACTATTTACACCGCGCAGAAAAATATTTACGCCATGGCCGAAGAGCATCACCAAGGTGAGACCGGAACCCTGCGTATCGCCACCACCCACACCCAGGCCAAATATTTCCTGCCCGGCCCGATTCAGAAATTCCGCCACAAATACCCCAATGTCAAAATCTATATTGAGCAATCGGCGCCGGAATCGCTGATCGAAATATTGCATAAAGGTGAAGCCGACCTGGCCATTTGCACGGAAAAAATCGCCGAAGATGAAACGTTAGCTATCGAACCCTGCTACGCCTGGCATCATGGCCTGGTCATGCCTAAAGACCACCCCTTGACCCAAGGCACGCTGGATTTGCCCAGAATCACCCGCTACCCCATCCTGACCTACGCCTCCGGCTATACCGGCAGAAGCAAAATTGAACAAGCGTTCAAAGATTGTGACCAAAAGCTCGATATTGTCTTGTCGGCGGCGGATACCGACATTATCAAAACCTATGTCCGCCTGGGATTGGGCATTGGTCTGATTGCCAACATGGCCTATCACCCCAGTTATGACAATGATCTGATTCTGCGTGATCTGACCGGACTGATGCCTGGCGCTTTAACCAAAATCGCCTATCTGGAAGAACGCTACCTGCCCGCTTACTGCCTGCATTTCATTGAGGAATTGCGCATCGCCGCCGGTGAATTCTCTGAATCATAATTCGCGCGCGGTGATGCCACCGCAATAATAACAGCGACAGCCAACCATGAAGCCATTCGTTGCGACTGGCATATCATGAGCGAAATAATGTTGCCACTAAGAAAATAAGGCGATCCGGTTGAGTTCAAAGCTGCGTGTCTCTGAAATGGCAGCAGATCTTAGCTGCTGAACAATAGCCAACCCGAACCCTGACTGCTCAGTCAGGGTAAGCAATGCGCCGGAAAAACTCCCGGCGCTCCTTCACCGGGAATGACCTGACGGTTCTGGTTAATCAGCTTTAGCCGGGTTTTTTTTGTGCTGCCCATGCTCCATACCCATCATTTTGTGATGCTTACGCATGGCCATATGATGCTGCATCATCAATTGCAACTGTTCGTCTTTCAGGGCCTGTTGTTTGGCAGAATCGGTTTCCGCGAGGATTTTGTTGGATAAATCGTGCATTTTCAGCCGATGTTCCTGCATTTTTTTCATATGCTCCATCATTTTTTCGTGATCCATGCCCTGCATCATGCCTTCTTTCTGCTGATGCTTCATGCCGCTCATGTCTGACTTCCCAGAGCCACCCTGAGCCCAGACTGCGCCAGTCAGCACCAAAGTCATCAACAGGATCATACGGGTAAATACGGATTTCATGGTGTTTTCCTCTTATTTTCAAATTTTATAAGTCGATACGCCTGAGCTTGAAATCAGCCCAGGCAGACAACAGTTTACTACCAACTCATGAATCCCCGATTAATACCAACCTGAAGTATTAGAATCACTCTCGACTTTAGCTGGGCCAGGTTTTATAGTTGAGCTTAAGAGCAAACCTTTTTGATCGATTAAAAACCCTAAGCTTTGAATCTGCCTGAAAGGTCAGGCTCCATTGCAGATGGAAAACAACCCGGCGCTCCTGGCGCAGCGATTTGAGGAGGAAACACATGCAAATCGGCATACCCAAAGAAATCCACAAAGGTGAGGCGCGGGTGGCGGCGACGCCGGACAGCGTCGAGCAGCTCATAAAACTGGGCTTTACCGTCGCCGTGGAACACAACGCCGGCGCCGAGGCCGGCTGCGATGATGACGCTTACCGGGAGGCGGGTGCGAACATCATCGAGGATTGTAAAAAACTATGGCATGAGTCGGACATCATGCTGAAAGTCCGACCGCCCGAACGTCATCCGGAGCTGGCGGTGGATGAAGTCGAATGCCTGAACAAAGGCGGCACCCTGATCAGTTTTATCTGGCCGGGCCAGAACGAAGCCTTGCTCCAGCAATTGGCCGACAAATATGCCACCGTGCTGGCCATGGACGCGGTGCCGCGCATTTCCCGGGCGCAGAAAATCGATGCTTTAAGCTCGATGGCCAATATGGCCGGTTACCGGGCGGTGATCGAGGCGGCGCAGCATTTCGGCCGGTTTTTCACCGGGCAAATCACCGCCGCCGGCAAAGTGCCGCCGGCGAAAGTGCTGGTGATCGGCGCAGGGGTCGCAGGTCTTGCGGCCATCGGCGTAGCCAAATCCATGGGCGCGATTGTTCGGGCTTTTGATACCCGGCCTCAAGTTAAAGAGCAGGTTGAAAGCATGGACGCCGAATTTTTGATGCTGGATTTTGAAGAATCCGGCGAAGGCTCAGGCGGCTACGCCAAAACCATGTCCAAGGAATTCATCGACGCGGAAATGGCCTTGTTCGCGAAACAGGCGATGGAGGTCGACATCATCATCACCACCGCGCTGATTCCCGGCAAACCGGCGCCGAAACTGATTACCGAAGGCATGGTGGAAACCATGAAACCGGGCAGCGTGATTGTCGATCTGGCCGCCGAGCAAGGGGGCAACTGTGCGTTAACCAGAAAAGACCGGGTGGTTGGCAAACACGGCGTGACCATCATCGGTTACACCAATCTGCCCAGCCGCATGGCCAATCAATCCAGCCAGCTTTACGCCCGCAATCTGGTGCATCTTTTGACCGAATTATGCCCGGAAAAAAATGGCCAACTGAACGTCAACATGGACGATGACATGATTCGCGGCGCCACCGTGGCGCATAAAGGCGAGATTACCTGGCCACCGCCGCCGCCCACCGAACCCACCTCGCATGCCCCGCAAACGGAAACTCCGGCCTTACCTGAAGTGGTCGAGCGGCAAAGCAAAATTCCGGCTTCAGTCAGGCAACTGGCGCTGACCGGCGCTGCCGTGGCCTTGCTGGCCTGGGTCGGCAGCGTCGCGCCGGCTTCATTCATGCCGCATTTCACGGTATTCGTGCTGGCCTGTTTCATCGGCTATCAGGTGATCTGGAATGTCACGCCATCGCTGCACACGCCACTGATGAGCGTCACCAACGCGATCAGCGGCATCATCGTGATCGGCGCGCTGGTTCAGGTTTCCGCGCCCGGCGCGCTGCAAACCATGCTGGCGGCGTTGGCGATTCTGGCGGCGGCGATCAACATCGCCGGCGGTTTTTTAGTCACCCGGCGCATGCTGGAAATGTTCAGAAAATAAGGAGACGAGGATGTCACAAAGTTTAATCGCCATGGCCTATATCACTGCCGCCGTGTTGTTCATTCTCAGCCTGAAAGGCTTAAGCCACCAGGAAACCGCCCGGCGCGGCAATGTGTACGGCATGGCCGGCATGGCCATCGCCATTCTGGCCACCGTATTCAGCAACTCGGTAACCGCTTATGTCTTGTTACTGGTCGCACTAACCGTTGGCGGCTATATCGGCAGCCAGGCCGCCCGCCGAGTGGAAATGACGCAAATGCCGGAGCTGGTGGCGATCATGCACAGTCTGGTCGGTCTGGCCGCGGTGCTGGTCGGCTTCGCCAATTTTCTCGATCATTCCCTTCCGCTTGAGGGTGCGGAAAAAACCATCCACGAGGTGGAAATTTACTTAGGTATCCTGATCGGCGCGGTGACTTTTTCCGGCTCCGTGGTCGCGTTCGGCAAATTATCAGGACGCATCGACGGCAAACCGCTTTTGCTCCCCGCCCGACATTGGCTCAATCTGGCCTTGCTGCTGATCGCTATCGGCCTGGGCATGGAATTTTTGCGCGAGACCGAAACCGGCGGCGGCTTCTGGGCGTTGTTGCTGATGACCGCGCTGGCGCTTGCCTTTGGCGTACACATGGTGATGGCCATCGGCGGCGCCGACATGCCGGTGGTGGTATCCATGCTGAACAGTTATTCGGGCTGGGCGGCGGCGGCCACCGGCTTCATGCTGGGCAATGACTTGCTGATCGTCACCGGCGCCTTGGTCGGCAGCAGCGGCGCGATTTTAAGCTATATCATGTGCCGGGCGATGAACCGAAATTTCTTCAGTGTGATCGCCGGTGGCTTCGGCGCATCGGGCGGCGAGGCGGCGGCGGTGGAAGGCGAAGTCAGCCCGATTACTGCCGAAGAAACCGCCGAACTGTTACGCACGGCGAAAAATATCGTCATCGTGCCCGGTTACGGCATGGCGGTGGCCCAGGCCCAGCACACGGTTTCGGAAATCACCAAATACCTGCGCGATAAAGGTAAAACCGTGCGTTTCGCCATTCACCCGGTGGCCGGGCGTATGCCAGGGCACATGAACGTACTGCTGGCCGAAGCTAAAGTGCCGTATGACATTGTCTTTGAAATGGATGAAATCAATGACGATTTCCCGAATGTCGATGTCACCCTGGTGATCGGCGCCAACGACATTGTCAATCCATCGGCGCTGGATGATCCGAACAGCCCGATCGCCGGCATGCCGGTTTTGGAAGTCTGGCAGGGTGAGACCACCGTGGTCATGAAACGCAGCATGGCCTCGGGTTATGCCGGGGTCGGTAATCCGCTGTTCGTCAAGGACAACACCCGCATGCTGTTCGGCGATGCCAATCAGACCTTGCAGCAGGTTCAGCAGGCGTTGCGAGGCGGATAGGTAGGGCTGTGGATACTGTCTTGACCGTCAACCCTTGGTGGAGATGCGCTTCGCTTATCCACCCTACGCAGCAAGTAGATTGGGCAAAGCGCGGGGCGATACCGTTCTTACGTTGGGCAGGCCGCTATCGCGTCTTTGCCCAACGAACTGGCTCCTTAGCACATGTCAAGCATCAGACGTTTTTGTAATTTTTGTGTAAAATATAACCTGTAAGGTATGAGCTTATCAGCGATCCACTATTTTTATTGCTTGGACTTGCTGATCGTCGGGGTTCATTTCAATGCCTTCACCCCGACTGATTCCATTGTATATTCTTTTACAACCCGGAGCCAACCATGATCAATCCAAAGCAAGCAAGCAAGCAAGCAAGCAAAATTCTAGCTGCCATTTCATTAGCGTCAACACTTGGTTTTTCAATTCAATCCCCTGCAATGGAAGCAGATCAAGCTGATGACCATCTGGCGATCGAAGGCTGGAATACCGAATACAGCGAACTCGTGCCGGATTCCTATTTCGTAATCTTTAAAAAACCAGAGCAGGAGAACCGCCGTTAATCGAGCCCGCCCGCCCCATTGAACAGACACGACTTGAACCGGTTTCATTTGACCAGCACAGCTCAGGTCAAAGCAAGGAAGAACTGGAAATCGCTCTCGGGATGCAGGGTAAAGTCAACAGAATTTATGATGCGCTAAATGCTATCCACATCTACACCGATGCCAACGAAGCTTTCAGATTGAGCCGTGACCCGCGTGTGGAACGAGTGGAACAAGAGATGACGTTGGTTGGCATGGCCAAACCAATCCCGGTTGGGGGCTGGACAGAATGGATGAGCAATCGCCTCTGCTCGACAATACCTACAATTATGTTAACAATGGATCAGGCAGAACAATATATATCCTGGATTCTGGCCTTGATCTGAGCAAATCTGCTGTAGCAGCTGAATTCAGTGGCCGGGCTTCTGTTCTTTTTGACTTTAACGGCGGAAATGGTGCGGACTGTAATGGTCATGGCACCATGGTAGCCACTGCCGCAGCCGGTAATAGCATCGGGATCGCCAAGGGCGCGACTGTCATAGTAGCTAAAGTCACCCAAGGCTGTACCACAGGTTCATTACCAAACGATCACATTGCCGCATTCAATTGGCTTGCGGCTAACGCGCCTGCCGGCACTATCGTGAATTGGAGCCATGGATATCAAAACCAAAATGGCAGTTGCAACCCTATTTTCGATACACTGCTGGAAAATTCAATGAAAGCGGCCCATGATAATGGAATAATTATCGTTGTCTCTGCCGGAAACGATGGCTGCAATACCGCCAATTTTTCACCAACACGCATACCCGAAGTCTTTGTCGTAGGCGCTACCAGGCAAAATCTCATTACCCAGGGAAAAGACGCCAAAGCCGCTTTTTCCCGAACCGGTTTCAATATTTCCACTTTTGCACCAGGTGAAAACCTCCGTTTAAAAAATCAGAATGGTTCAACTGTGACAGACAGCGGAACTTCATTTTCCGCTCCTTATATTTCCGGAGTTTTTGCCATCGCATGTCAGGCGGCAGGACAATTTTGCATTACATCGTCCACCGCCGCGCCATTGCACCAAGCACTCAGAAACACCTGAGCACTCGGAACCGTCACCAACACTGACGGCTCCCCTTTATCGGGAGCTACCTCGCGCTTTATCCGGCAACAATGGTAACAGCCCCCGAATCTGAGCCTGTAGGATGCGGTAAACAGCGTGCACCGCATCGTTCGCGATTGATGCGGTTCGTCCCTCACCGCATCCTACGGCCCTGATTTTTCAGTTCATTACAGGAGACAGTCATGATCAAAACAACCCTCGCCACGCTCTGGCTGGCGCTGTTTTCAGCGTCGGTTTTTGCCCAGCTTCTCGGTCCGGGCAGCGGGCTCGTCGCCGACCGTTATTTTATTACTTTCAAGCCTTCCACCGGACTGATCGATCCGCCCAACCGGGACAACCGGGTGCCTTTCGGAGAGAACTCGTCCGGCCAGAGCAAGGAACTTCTGGCGCAAACGCTGAACCTCGAAGGCGAAATCCTCAGGATTTTCGATAGCCTGAATACCATTTATGTGCACATGGACGCCGATGAAGCCGAGCGCTTGCGGCAGGATTCGAGAGTCGAAACCGTCGAGCAGGAAAGAATGCTCTCGACCAACGAAAACCAGGCGCCGATCACCCCCAGCTATCGTGACCACCGGCTCAGCGT
>RRYU01019037.1_pt2 | contig 12107 bp, 8 predicted proteins | sample 2162651 | NCBI WGS metagenome assembly RRYU01 (sample SAMN10267283, study PRJNA491782) | microbial mat metagenome | isolation source: biomat in the production well | place: Japan: Minami-Kanto gas field, natural gas well KTG3 | collected 2017-06 | reverse complement strand
CAATCAGGTAAATAACACAGTTATTATTTGTTCTGGTAATGCCAATGATTCATAAAAGCAATTTGTCTTGGCTGTTCACATTGTATACATTTTACCCTCCACTGAAAACAGAATGTTTAGAGGAAGGTAAAATGAATAATAGACGAAATTTTTTGAAGGCAGGGGTTGCGACCGTGCCCGCGGTGTTTGCCGGCGGGCTTTGGGGCAGCCGCAACGCCCATGCCCAATTGTGTCGGGCAACGGGTTTCGCTACCGCGTTGACCGAGCCGCCGAGTCCGCCCGTTACCCCCTACACCGAACCATTATTTCTGCCTGACGCGTTGAAGCCGATCAAGCAGAGAAGGTTAAACCCGGATCCCGATCCCAACCGTCACCAGCGGTTTGACGAGTTTCAACCGCAAAAATATTACATTCAGAGAATCACCGAAGGTGTCTGGAATTATCACAGCCAATTGTCCGCGCTGACGCCGGCTCAGGCCGGTGCCAAGGCCGGGCGCGGTTCACTGGCCTGGTTATACAACGGTACCTCGCCCGGAGAAACCCTGGTGGCCCGTTATGGCGAACCGGTGTTCGTGCGCCGGTATAACATGCTGCCTACCGCCGACAGAATTGAAATGCCGATTGGCTATCCGGCTATTTCCACGCATTTACATAACGCTCACACGGCCTCGGAAAGCGACGGCTATCCGATGGATTTCGCCATGCCCGGGCAGTTTTGGGATCATCATTACGCCATGTATCTCGCGCGTAATGATCCCAACGAAGCTTTGGGTAGCCTGTGGTACCACGATCATATGATCGATTTTACCTCTACCAATGTCTATGCCGGTCTGTCGGGCATGGCTATTTTTTATGACGATATCGATAGTGGCGACGAAAAAGACAGACGCGCAGGCGCCTTGCGCTTACCAGGTAATCTTCGCTTTGGTGGCCGAGCCAAAAAACCCAAAGGCTATGATATTTCCTTGATTTTGCATGATGTACGGTTCAATGCTCAAGGCAATCCCGCTTATAACGTATTCAATACAGATGGCCATCTGGGTGATTTGATTACTGTCAATCGAAAAGTTTCACCTTATCTGAATGTCAAGCGCCGCAAATATCGGTTCCGCATTTATGACGGTGGTCCTTCCCGTTTTTATGAGTTGAAACTCAGCAACAACGATCCGTTTTTTATCATCGCTAATGATGGAAATCTGCTGGAAGAGCCGGTAGAAGCGCGTTCAGTGATCATCGGTCCAGGCAACCGTCAGGACGTGATTATCGATTTTTCCAGATATCGTCGTGGACAAACCGTAGAAATGGTCAACGTCATGGAGCAAATCAATGGCCAGGGTCCAACCGGACGAACATTGGAAGGCCCTGAACGTATGCCGGTTCTTCAATTCCGGATTGATGGCGACGATGATGATGACAGCCGGATTCCGGATTTTCTCAGGGCGTTGCCATCGATCAATCTTGACGAAGTTGTGGCCGAACGCGAATGGGTGTTTGACCATGATATGGGCCTTTGGACAGTCAACGGCACGTTCATGGATCCTGACGTGGTTTCCGCAGCACCCAAACAAGGTACCGCCGAAATCTGGACCTTCCGCAACGCCGGCTCTTCCTGGGCGCATCCGGTGCATATTCATTTCGAGGAATTCCAGGTGATCGAATGGAACGGCAAGAAGCCGACCGGGGTGCTGCGTTCACGCAAGGATGTCGCGACGTTGGGGCCGAACGACACCGCGAAAGTGTTTTGTCGCTTTGACGATTTCGTCGGCAAATACGTGATTCATTGCCATAACAATGTTCACGAAGACAACGCCATGATGGCGCGCTGGGATATTACCGCCGGCTGACCTTGCTAGCCACTGATTTTTCAGGAGTTTATGATGACAGATCGAAGAAAATTTCTGGCTGCGGCGGCTTTGGCGCTGCCTGCGGCTACAATGGCGGCCACCGAAACGGCCGAATCAATATTTCACGAGTGTCCGCGTGGTGTTACCGGGCCGAATGCCGATCGCTTCCCAAAAGTGATCGTCCAGGATCAAGCCAAACGCAAGGCCTGGTTTTACGAAGAGTTGTTGCACCAAAAACTGGCCCTGGTCAGCTTTACCTCGGTCAAGGGCGAGGCGCATTATCCGGTGTTGCCCAATCTGGTTAAAGTTCAGGAAATGCTGGGCGAACGCCTGGGCAAAGACTTTTTCATGTACACCTTGTCCACCGCGCCGCATCAGGACACCCCCGAAGCGCTGGCCGAACTGGCCCGAGAGCATGGCGTTAACTGGCCGTTGTTGACCGGTGATTCGGACGCGGTGCGTTCGCTGCTTAAGGCGTTCAACGTGCACGGCCTGATTCATGGCCTGGCCTGGATCGGCAACGAGCAAACCGGGCGCTGGCTGTCCAAGGCTAGCCGGCAACATCCGTTGTACATTGCTGAAGCGGTGGCTCGGTTAAGTACCGGCGAAGCGTTCAAGCCATTCTTGATCGATATGCGCAGCGTTAAAAGTTAAGGAGCCATTATGAAACCGAATTTCTCGTTAAAGAAAACCGGCGCCTTGGGGTTTTTGATAGGCGCCTGCCTGACCCAAGCCGCTATGGCCCAGCACCCGGGCCCTCAGCCGCGACCCGGCCCATCCACGCAAACCCTGTCTGCTGATGGCGTGACCACCATCGTCACCACACCTGAAGGTCATTTCCCTTCGGTAGACCCATTCGCCAATCCACCGGGCAGTAATTTTCTGCTGACGGTTTACGAAAACATGCGTGACGGCAATGGCGAGGAAATGCCCAATACCCTGCCGTCGACGCCGGATGGTCGTTATAACCTACACGACGGGCCGGTGACCACGCAAGCCATCGATGCCACCAATCCCAGCCAGGATCTTGACCGGATCATTGACGCCTTTGAAAGTTTGTCCGAGGGTGGAAACCTGGATGTTCAGGGCACGCCAATCGAAAGCCTGGCTCAACTGGGCATTGATATTCTGGAGGGCAATCCGATTCCGGGGCGGGCGTACAGTGGTTTCCCGATGCTGCACTATAACGGCCCGAACAAAATCAAGCGGGTGCAGCCGATTTGCCAGGATGGTGCGTGTGACTCGCCGGAGGATGTGGTGATTGGCGGCAATGTTGATGTCAACATGCTGTATTGGGATCAGCATATCGAAGCCGACACCATGTTTCTCGACCCCAGTGATGTGCAAGATGTGACCTGGACTATCACTTACCATGTCAATATTCTGCATGGCGGCATGGAAGACTTCTCACCATTTATTATGCTGTTCGATCAAACACCCGACGGTCGTGTTGGGCCGTTTCATGTGAGCATGGACCAAAGTTTTTTTCCCATGCTCAATGAGGGTACGCAATACACAGTCAAAATCAAGCAAACCAAAGGAAAGTATTTGAACCTGATTTACCATTGGGGCTGGAGGATTCATCCGCCGCGCGTGCAGGTTATCGAAAATGCCTTGAAAACCGTGCCCGGGACTACGACAACGTTGCCTCAAGTCGAAATTGCCACTTTCGGCGCAGATCCCATGGGTAGTGAAGCCAATAAATTGGCGGCAATTGCACAGATCGGCGAGTTGGCTCCAGCCAAGCGCATGTGGATGATGCTACGCCAGATTCGTGACAACCCACCTCTGGCCGAATCGTTTGCTCAGGGGTTGCGAGGTGCGTTTCTCGACTGGAGCGACCGCACCAAGTTACCATCTGGCGTAACCGCCGACCCCGACGCCGATCAGACCTTGTTCTACGCGAACAATACCATATACGGTGGCATTCCTCTTGAACAAGGTTCTGAAAGTGGTCAAGGCCCCGCCAGCTTCAAAGGCGTATGCAAGGATTGCATGCTGGATTGGAAAACGCGTCCTTTTAACTGGAAGGTAACGCTGCGCAATGGCGATCATTACCCGCATGGCTACATGAATGTCGATTTCGGCGGTTCGCGTGGTTGGGAAAATCAGTACCTGTTCACCGACCCAACCACTGTTCTGGATGACAAAGTTCACACCGATGTCACTGTGATTGAAGGCAATGTCAACACCTTGATCGATCATGTCATCCTGGATAACTCGCCGAATCCCGCCAAACAAGCGCTGGGTATCGACCCGAATACTGGGCAGTTTCTGGTGACCAACGATAAGGTTTTTCCGGCCAACACTGGTGGTTTCGAAGAATTTTTGCAACCCACGCCACGTAATCCTGATATCAATGCCGATCCACAATTTGGTTCAGGCTGTTTCTTCACCTTTGGTCGCGCCCACGCATGGCCCAACGCAGGGGGGCCCTGGGGCGGGATTATGACGCCACCTGTCGCCGAAGATGGCACGCCGGGATTACATAAAGTCGACCTGACTTTGAATTACGAGCCCACCAGGCGTTTACGCATGTATCATTTCGATCCATTGCACCACGACGTTGCCGTGTTTTCCCTGCACTAAGTAACGCTTTCAAATCGTTCCCGCGCTCCGGCGTGGGAACGTTTTAGATGCAAATTTGAATGACACTTACAGCTTGCAGCATAGATAATGAAAATTAGTATTTTGAAATAAGACTTAAAAAATGCGTATTTTACTTAAATTTGCTGCGCTGTTACTGCTTTTGGCCTGTGCGTCAAGCCGGGCGGCGGGCGTTTATCAATACCGGGTCATTGCCCAATACCCGCATGATACCCAGGCGTTTACCCAGGGTTTGCTGTGGCATGACGGAAGGCTTTATGAAAGCACCGGCGGCTACGGTGAGTCCAGGCTTCGGGAAGTGACGCTGGTCACTGGCAAAGCTGTCAAGGAAGTGGCATTGCCGGCTCGTTTTTTCGGTGAAGGGCTGGCGCTTGACGGCGACCGGCTGCTGCAACTGACCTGGAAATCTGGCATCGGCTTTATTTATCAACGCTCGACCTTAGAGCGCGTGGGTGCTTTCCGTTATCCCGGTGAAGGCTGGGGCGCGGCGATGACAGATAACGCGCTGATTGTCAGCGACGGCAGTTCCCGGCTCAAATTTCTGCAGCCAAAAACATTCGAAGTTCAAAAAACCCTGGCTGTGCATGAGGGCGGCAAGCCAGTTTTGAATCTTAACGAACTAGAGCAGGTAGGCGGCAAGCTTTACGCCAACCTTTGGCATCAGAACAAAATTGCCGAAATCGACCTTGAAACCGGTGAAGTCATGAACTGGCTGGATGTGTCTGAACTAACCCTGCAACAAGGCCCGCTGCATCAGGAATCGGTGCTGAACGGTATTGCCTATAACCCGGACAATCAACATTTTTATATCACCGGCAAACGCTGGCCCAAACTCTATGAACTGGCGCTTATTGAACCCGGCAAGCCTTAAACAAGTGGTTGTGTTAGTTGCTGTCTTTGGTTTGGGGGCATGGGTCGGGTGCTTTAGCCAGACGCCGCCACCGGCCACGCTTTCACATGCCGCCCATCACCATGGACTGCCGGGCGTTAAAATCGACCCTGCCGTGGTGCATAATCTCGGCATCCGAACCGAAACCGTTACTCGCACCGACCTGACCCGAACGGTCGAGGCCATCGGCAAAATCACCCGGGTGGATGAAACCGCCAAACGCCTGGTCACGCCGCCAATCGATGGCCAGTTGTTATTCATTGCCGAAAAATACCAAGGTGATGATGTCAAGCAAGGTGAACTGCTGTTTACTGTCGGCTCCACGCAATTGACCGCGCTGCAAATGGCCTTTCAACAAGCTTTGAGTCAGCAGGATATTACCTTGGCCGAAACCTTGCGTAGACAATTGCTTGAGCAAGGCTTGACGGCTGAGCAACTGGGTGAACTGGCGATAGGCGCGCCGCCTAACTTTACCGTGGACGTATTCGCGCCGGAAGACGCCTTTGTATTTGACCGAAGAGGGCGCGTGGGCGAAACCGTCCATCCACGAGTCACGGTGTTCAGTCTGGGTGGGCGCGGCCGCAGAATTCAGGTTACCGCGGAAATTCTGGAACGGCAATGGCGTTGGATCAAGGCTGGACAATCGGCGCGCATGACCGTGCGCGGCTTGCCTGGAGAAGTCTTTACCGGCCAGGTTAAGCGGGTGGAACCGCCGGTGGGCTTTACCACCCGGGCATTGGAAGCGCAGCTGATATTCAGCAGCGACCATCCCGGGCTTTCGCAAAGCCAGTTCGCCACGCTCAAGATTGACGCGCCAGCGGTTAAAAACGCGTTGAGCGTGCCTCAGGAGGCGGTCATTTACGATGCCGACAGCGCGCGCGTGGTGATGCGCGATAATCAAGGCCGGTTCATACCGGTTAAGGTTGACCTCGGTGAAGAAGCCGATGGTCGGGTGGCGTTACTTTCGGGTCTCAACGAAGGCGATAGCGTGGTGGTTTCCGGTCAGTTTCTGTTCGATGCCGAAAGCCAGTTGCAAAGCGTCTGGCGGCGTTTCAGCGGACATCATCATTGAGGCCATGATCAACGGACTGATTCGCTTGGCAATCGCCCGCCCGGCTTGGGTATTGGCGCCGGTTATGGTGCTGGTGCTGGCCAGTGTCTGGGCACTGGTCACGCTGCCGGTCGATGCCATTCCCGATCTCACCGATGTGCAGGTGATTGTGCGCACGCCTTATCCTGGGCAGACGCCGGCGGTGATCGAAGATCAAATCACCTATCCCTTGTCCACCGCCTTGCAGGCCACGCCGGGTGCTGTGGCGGTGCGTGGGTTTTCGTTTTTCGGCGATTCTTATGTTTATGTACTGTTTGATGCCGACACCGACCTTTACTGGGCCAGATCGCGGGTGCTGGAATATCTGAACCAGGCCAAGTCACTGTTGCCCGAAGGCGTTGAACCCAGGCTCGGACCGGATGCCACAGGTCTCGGTTGGATTTATCAATATGCCCTGATCGACCGCACCGGCAGGCATGATCTGGCTCAGCTGACCAGTTTGCAGAACTTCCAGTTGAAACTGGCGCTGAACGCGCTGCCGGGCGTGGCGGAAGTGGCGACCGTTTGTGGCATGGTCAAACAATACACCGTGGAACTCGATCCCGGGATGCTGCGCAATTATTACCTGACTCTGGACGCCGTGCGGCAGGCGGTTAAAGAAGGTAATGACGAACGCGGCGCTTCGGTCGTCGAGCTGGCCGAAGCGGAATATCCCATTACCTTTAAAGGCTATATCAAAACCCTGGATGATCTGGCCTGGATCAGCGTGCCGACGTTGAAACGGCGGCTGGCCATTTCTTCGGTGCCGCTGTATGAAATCAGCCGCAGTATCCAGCTGGACGGCGCGGCGCGGCGCTGCGTGAGCGACCTGGACGGCGAGGGCGAGGCGGTCGGCGGCATTGTTATCCTGCGCGCTGGCGGCGATACGCGCGCGACCTTGCAGCGGCTTAAACAAGCCCTGGGCGAATTGGCTAAAACCTTGCCGGCAGGCGTTGAACTGGTCGAAACCTATGATCGCGCCGACCTGATCGAGCGGGTGATCGACAATTTAAGCGTCAGGCTGTTGGAAGAACTGGCCATCGTGGCGCTGATCTGCTGGCTGTTTTTAGGTAATCTGCGCAGCGCCGGGGTGTTGCTGATCACCCTTCCGGTGGGTGTGTTATTGGCTTTTTTGTTGCTGAAACTGCAAGGGCTGAGCGTCGATCTCATGGTGCTGAGCGGCATCGCCATTGCGTTAGGCGCCATGGCCGATGCCGGCGTGGTATTGGTGGAAAACGCCGACAAACATTTACAGGCCGCCTGCCACGATGGCCGCAGCCGGCTTCAGGCGTTGACCGATGCCGCCACCGAAGTCGGCGCACCGCTGTTTTATTCCTTGTTAATAATAACGTTAAGTTTTGTGCCGATACTGGCTTTGCCGGGTCAGGCAGGGCGTTTGTTCACGCCGCTGGCATTCAGCAAAACCTATGCCATGGCCGCCGCCGCGTTGTTGTCGGTGACCCTGCTGCCGGCTTTGATGTCGCTTTGGCTGAAACGCGGGAGGGCAGAGGAAAACGGTTTACAGCAGGCGTTGACCCGCTGTTACCGGCCTTTGTTGAAGTTTGCATTGGCAAAACCTAAGTTACTTTTGGTCTTGGTGTTGTCGCTGTTGCTCAGCGCACTTTGGCCTTTGAGCCGGATGGGGGTCGAGCTGATGCCCGAGATGGATGAAGGCGATTTGCTGTATATGCCGCAAACCTTGCCGGGGCTGTCCATCGGCAAGGCGCGGCAGCTGTTGCAGCAAACCGATCGGTTGATCAAAACCGTGCCGGAAGTAGCGCGGGTTTACGGTAAGGCCGGGCGCGCCGACACCGCCACCGATCCCGCGCCGTTGACCATGTTCGAGACCATCATTCGGCTTAAACCGCGCGCCGAGTGGCGGCCAAACATGACTTTGGACGGCATTATTCAGGAGCTGGACCAAAAACTTCAGCTTCCAGGGCTTCGTAACGCCTGGCTGAAACCGATTCAGGCCAGGGTCGCCATGCAGAGCACCGGCATCAACACGCCCTTGGGGCTTAAAATCACCGGTGATGATCTCAAGGAAATTGCACGCCTGGGCGCGCGCATCGAGGCTATTCTGAGCGCTGTACCCGGCACCGAAACGGTGTTGGCCGATCGCGCCGACGGTGCGCGTTACCTTGATTTTGCCATCGACCGGCGGGCGGCGGCGCATTTTGGCTTGAGTATCCAGGAAATTCAGCGCTCGGCGGCCCTGGCGATAGGTGGTGAAACCGTCACTTACACCGTTGAAGGCCGCGAGCGCTACCCGGTGCAGCTTCGCTATCCGCGAGCATTTCGTGACTCGATCGCCACGCTTTCGGCTTTGCCGCTGTCGATCACCGAAGACACCGTGGTCGAGTTGAAGGATTTGGCCGAACCGCGCCTGACCGCTGGCCCATCGGTGATCAAAAGTGAAAACGGCCGGTTAGCCGGTTGGGTGACCATCAGCCAGAACGCTATGGATTTGAGCCGGTATGTCCAGCAGGCGCAAGCGGCGTTGACCGAACAGCTTGAGCTTCCTCCCGGTTACAGCCTGACCTGGGTGGGTGACTATCGGCAATGGCAACAGGCTCGACTCCGGCTGTATTGGATTGTTCCAGCCGCGCTGTTGATTATTCTTTGGCTGTTGCGCTTGAGCTTCAGCAGCCTACAGGAGCCGTTGCTGGTGCTGGCCAGCTTGCCGCTGGCTTTGGTGGGCGGGCTTTGGTTGTGTTATGTCATGGGGCTGGCTTTTTCCGTGGCCACTGCGGCAGGTTTTTTGGCCTTGGCCGGCGTCGCCGCCGAATTCGGCGTGGTGATGTTGGTTTATCTTAACGAAGCCGCGCAGCGGCTTGCGCCCGAAACGCCAAAACAATGGCAGGAGGCGGTAGTCGATGGCGCGGTACGCCGGGTGCGGCCCAAGGCCATGACCGTGGCCTTGATTATCTTGAGTCTGCTGCCGGTGTTAGTCGGCCGGAGCGAGGGCGGCGAGTGGGTGAAAAGCATGGCCGCGCCGTTGGTTGGCGGTATGTTGACCGCGCCGCTGTTGTCCATGTTGGTGCTGCCGGTGTTTTATTACCGGTGGCGGGTCAGGCAGTCACCTTTCTCAGCCCTGGAGATATCTTCTTGATTGTCACCTCGGCTGGATGCGCTTGGCTTATCCACCCTACCAATGGGGGGGGGGCGCAGCAGGCCGGATAAGCGTTCAGCGTATCTGGCGTTTGCACTGAGTTTACCTTTATTCAAGGAGTTTATGATGAAAAACCTAACGTTTGTTGTTATCACCATGCTGTTATCATCTAAGGTTTTGGCGGTTGAATATGTGCCGTATGGCGAAAGCCTTCTGGCCAAGCTGGTTACCGTAAAATCAGCCAATGAAATCGCCGTTGAAATTGAAACCTGGCCGGGATTCCGGCGGAACGTAACCGTGCTGCTGCCGAATCTGGATTTACCCTCGGTTAGTGCTCAAGTGCCGGTATGTGAGCAACAGCTGGCCGCACAAGGCAAGCGTTTTGCCGAGGACTTTCTGGCCAAAACCGCCGAATTGAAAGTGCAGCACCTGGTTATGAAAACGACCACCGATGTTTCCGGCAAAGCTGATCTGATCACCGCTTCAGGTAGTTTGCGTGATGCTCTAATTAAAGAGGGTTTGGCGCGTCCCGAAGGCCAAGCCGGTCAGGCGTGGTGTAATGATGCGTCCTGAATTATGGGCTTTAACCTTGGTGCTGCTGCTGACCGCCTGCGCTGCCAGTGTTAGCCAAACCACCACCGGTTTCGGTCAGGAAATGCAGGAAGAAATGGCGCAAACCGGCATCGACCAAGGGCGCAGCGGGGAAGCGGTCTATCGTTATCGCTGCCAGGGCTGTCACGGCAAAAACACCCAGGGTGCACCTTTGCCGGGTGATCATGACGAATGGGGGCGCAGGCTGAAACAAGGTCGGGCGGTAGTGTTGCGTCATGCCCTGGAAGGCTATAACGAAACCATGCCGGCTAAGGGTGGTTGCATGGATTGCAGCGCGGAAGAAGTCGAAAGAGCTATGGATTATATGCTCGACCAAGAGGCCATTCCTTGGGCGGAATTGACTCCAGAGCGTCTTTGACCTTGTATCGCTGATACCTTATTGATAGGCGCCAAATTATCAATGTTTTGCTCATGTCAGCAGCAATTCTCAATTTGGAGTCTAAAAAGGATATTGGGAGCACTTGTCGAGGATGTCGGCAGCATGGATGCTGCCATCAAGCCCCCATGGATGGGTTCACGGCGTTCCTAGCCAAGCGCTACCAATGTCCTGCGCACAGTGAAAATGCTCAAACTGAGAATTGCTGTCATGTCAGCATAAAACCAACCGAACGCTTGGGTTTTGCTAAAATAGTCGGTTTAGTAAACCTAAGCAGAACATGAATGAATTCATTGCCGGTCAATGTTGGATCAGCCGCACCGAACCTGAGTTGGGACTGGGGCTGGTGGTTGAGGTGTTAGCCAATCGGGTGGCGGTACATTTTCTGGCGTCCGGCGAACAGCGTACTTACGCCCGTGATAACACACCGCTGGTGCGGGCGGCGTTTAGAGCCGGGGAAACATTGGAAACAATGGACGGCGTTAAAGTCAGGGTGACCGAGGTCGAAATAAGCGAGGGTTTGTTGGCTTATGTCGGTAAAACCGAACAAGGTCAGACCATTCGTGTGGAGGAAATGGAGCTTAATCCGCACCTGACTTTCAGCAATCCCGAAGACCGTTTATTTACCGGCCAATTCGATCCGCCTTTAGGCTTTGAGTTGCGTTATCAGGCTTGGCAGTGGCAGGCGCGTCACCAGCAATCTTCGGCCAAAGGTTTGCTGGGCGCGCGTGCCGCGTTGTTGCCGCATCAGCTTTATATTGCTCATGAAGCGGCTCGCCGCGAGCCGCCCCGAATTTTGCTGGCCGATGAAGTGGGGCTGGGCAAGACCATCGAGGCCGGGCTGATTATCCACCATCGCAGGCTCAACGGCTTAAGCCGCAAAGTGCTGGTGATCGTGCCTGAGCCGATTCTGCATCAATGGCTGGTGGAAATGCTCCGACGCTTTAACTTGCGCTTTACCTTGCTTGACGCCCAGCGCTGCGCTTCGATGGAGCTGGATAGCGGCGACGAGGCCGGAAAAAAAACACCCTACAATGCCTTTGCCGACCCTGAACTGGTGTTGTGCGGGCAGCATTTTTTAAGTCAGAACCCCGACTATCAGGCCCAGGTACTGGCCGAAAGCTGGGATCTGGTGGTCATCGATGAAGCCCACCATCTGGCTTTCCAAGGCAATCAACTCAGCCCTGAATATGCCTTTGCCGAACACTTGGCACAGGCAGCTTCAGGCTTGATTCTGCTGACCGCGACGCCAGAGCAAATGGGCGCGGACAGCCATTTTGCGCAATTGCGTTTGCTGGACCCGGATCGGTATTACGATTTCGAACGTTTTGTCGAAGAGCAAAAGCATTTTCGTCCCGCCGCCGTCCTGGCCAAAGCTTTACAAAGCGAGCGTCCGATAACCAGCGAAGAACACGCCGCCCTGACCGCTTTGCTGCGCGATGATGACGCGCAAATCTGGCTTAAGCGTCTTGAGCAGCCTGACACCGAAGCAGCGGCGCGTGAAGCGCTGCTGGCGTTGCTGTTGGATCTGCATGGCACCGGGCGAGTCATGTTCCGCAATTCCCGGCATACCGTGA
>RRYU01018198.1_pt1 | contig 12119 bp, 10 predicted proteins | sample 2162651 | NCBI WGS metagenome assembly RRYU01 (sample SAMN10267283, study PRJNA491782) | microbial mat metagenome | isolation source: biomat in the production well | place: Japan: Minami-Kanto gas field, natural gas well KTG3 | collected 2017-06 | reverse complement strand
TTTTTTCGGTGGGACTTAATTGTGCTTTCGGTGCTGGGCAATTGCGACCGCACATTGAAGAATTATCTCATATTTGCGATAGTTTAGTGAGTTTCCATCCTAACGCAGGATTGCCGAACGAATTAGGCGAATATGATGAGTCTCCAGAATATATGGCAGAAATAGTAGAAGATATCGCCGAACGCGGATTAGTAAATATTGTTGGCGGTTGCTGCGGCTCAACCCCTAAGCATATTTCGGCTATTTCTGAAGTATTGAAAAAAATCAAACCACGGAATATCAAACAGCAAAAACGATATACAGTTTTGAGCGGCTTGGAGGCCACAAAAATTAATAGGGATTCTTTATTTGTTAATATTGGCGAGAGAACTAATGTTGCGGGATCGGCCAAATTTCGACGATTAATAAAAGAAGAAAATTATAGCGAAGCATTGAGCGTTGCACGGCAACAAATTGAGGGTGGGGCTCAAATAATTGACATCAATATGGATGAAGCAATGCTTGATTCCGAAAAAGCTATGGAGAAATTCCTGCGGTTAATTGCCTCTGAACCAGATATCGCAAAAGTTCCGATAATGCTAGATTCATCTAAGTGGTCGGTTTTAAAGACTGGTCTGAAGAACATTCAGGGCAAGGGTATTGTAAACAGTATTAGCCTGAAAGAGGGTGAAGCCGTATTTATTAAGCATGCCAATTTGATCAAAAATTATGGTGCTGCAGTTGTGGTAATGGCTTTTGATGAGCAAGGTCAAGCAGATAATTATGGACGAAAAATGGAAATTATTGATCGAAGTTATCGCTTGTTAACTAACAATGTTGGAATGTCACCTGAGGATATAATTTTCGATCCTAATATCTTCGCCGTGGCGACCGGTATTCCTGAGCACAATAATTATGCGGTAGATTATATTCAGGCATGTCGCACCATCAAAGAAAAGCATCCCGGTTGTTTAGTGAGCGGGGGTGTAAGCAATCTGTCATTTTCATTCCGTGGTAATAATGCCATCCGTGAAGCGATGCACTCTGTTTTCCTGTATCATGCAATTCAAACCGGAATGGACATGGGGATTGTAAATGCTGGCCAATTAGTTATATATGATGATATAGATTTAGAATTGCGGGAGGCAGTGGAAGATGTAATTCTTAATCGTCGGGAAGATGCAACAGATAGATTGTTGTTAATTGCAAAAAAGTATAAGAGTGGTAAAACTAAAGAAAAAGCAAGACAGGAATGGCGGAGTATGCCACTTGCGGATAGAATTCAATATGCCTTAGTGGAAGGGATTACAGAGTTTATTGAAAAGGATATTGAAACATTGCGACAGGAGTATAATGATTCGGTCAAAATAATTGAGGGCACTTTAATGGACGGGATGAATAAAGTTGGTGATTTATTCGGTTCAGGGAAAATGTTCTTACCGCAAGTTGTGAAAAGTGCTCGCGTAATGAAACAGGCGGTTGCTTATTTGGAACCTTTTATTAGTGCTTCGCAAATGAAATCCGGTACAAAGAAAGTAAAATCCAAAATAGTGTTGGCAACTGTAAAAGGTGATGTTCATGATATTGGTAAAAATATTGTTTCTATCATTTTGCAATGCAATAATATTGATGTAATTGATTTAGGCGTAATGGTACCGGCGGAAAAAATCATCGCAACTGCGAAAAAAGCAAATGCGCAAATGATCGGCTTGAGCGGATTGATAACGCCATCGCTTGCGGAAATGGAACATATAGCCGCTGAAATGGAAAGACAGGGCATGAAAATCCCGTTGTTGATTGGAGGAGCGACAACCTCCAAATTACACACGGCAGTGAAGATTGTTCCGAATTATACAAAACCGGTCGTTTATATTCCCGATGCATCAAGAAGTGTACCGGTTGTCTCGGAGTTGTTAAGTGTGACCAATCGGGATGAGTTTATAAAAGCTCTGCAAATTGAACAGGCCGAAATTATTAAAATTTATTCAAGTCGGAAAAAACCTACAAGTTTGTTATCACTGGAAAAAGCACGAGAGAACAGATTTAAAATTGATTGGAGCAATTACGATCCTGTTAAACCAAAATTCAGCGGAATAAAAGTTTTTGACGATTATTCGATAGCGGAATTAATTGATTATATTGATTGGACACCATTCTTTTCGGCTTGGGAATTGAAAGGAAAATATCCTGATATATTGGAAAATGCGAAGATTGGCGAACAAGCTGAAAAATTATTTAACGATGCTCAAGTTTTGTTAAAGAAAATTGTCGATAAAAAATTGCTCAATGCGACAGCAATTTTTGGAATATTTCCGGCAAATTCTATTGGTGATGATATCAAAATATATTCAGATAACAAAGCAATCTCAGTGCTACACCATTTACGGCAGCAGGTCAGTAAATCTAAAGGTAAACCAAATTTCTGTTTATCTGATTTTCTTGCCCCCAAATCAAGCGGTAAAAAAGATTGGATCGGCGCTTTTGCAGTTACAGCCGGTATCGGCGTGAAATATTTAGTTGAACAATACGAACAACAAAACGATGATTATTCTGCGATTATGGTAAAAGCCGTTGCCGATAGATTAGCAGAAGCATTTGCTGAACGATTACATCAAAGAGTACGCCAAGAATTTTGGGGTTATGCAAGTGATGTAAATTTATCAAATGATGATAGAGTAAAAGAAAAATATATAGGAATCCGACCTGCACCGGGTTACCCTGCTTGCCCTGACCACTCTGAAAAGCAAACCTTATGGAAATTATTGGATGTTGAAAAACATGCCGGAATTAATCTAACTGAGAACTATGCAATGAATCCTGCAGCTTCGGTGAGTGGTTGGTATTTTGCCCATCCACAATCTCAATATTTTAATGTGGGCAAAATAACTAAAGAACAAATTGCTGACTATGCTAAACGGAAAGAGATTTCGCTAAAAACTATCAAAAAATGGTTATCACCAAATTTAGATTATAAAATTGGCGAGTAATTTCCTAAGTTTTGCCCGATGAAAAACGAATTAAAATCGGCGATTGACGCCACAAAAGAAGCCGGCTCAATCATAATGCAATATTACAAGTCGAAGTATGAAATCCACGATAAAAGTTACCATAATCCGGTAACAACAGCGGATCATGCAGCAGATGCTTATTTAAAAGAGACTCTAACTAAACAATACCCGGAATATGGGTGGTTGTCTGAAGAGACAGTTGATTCAAAAGAACGTTTAAACTATAATAGAACGTGGGTAGTTGATCCACTCGATGGCACCAAAGAATTTATTGAAGGTGTTCCGCATTTTGTAATCAGCATCGGATTAGTCGAAAATGGTGAACCCGTTATCGGTGTTTTATATAATCCGGCCAGTAAAGAATTATTTACAGCAACAAAAGGCACAGGGGCATTTTTAGATGGGGAAAAATTAACATGTTCAACATTGCTGAATTTTAAGGAAATGATAATTTTAAATAGTCGTTCCGAAACAAGAAATGGCCTATGGAAACCATATTCAAATGATTTTAAAGAACAGCGTGCAATTGGCAGTGTTGCTTATAAACTTGGATTAACATCTGCGGCCCAAGCCGATGTTTTTGCATCATTGCGGCCGAAAAATGAATGGGATGTATGTGCAGGGCATTGTATCATTCGAGAAGCGGGTGGAGAAATGGTTACGTTAAACGGCAAACCCATAACCTATAACAATGAAAAAACATTAATTACCCCGGGTATAATCGCTTCTCACAAAAATATCTTGGCAAGCACAGTAAATTTATTTCACCAAAAAAATAATTAATTATGACTGACACAGAATATCCAAAGGACGCAATCAAATGTTTAGATAAGGGATTCATCCGATTGGTTGATTCAATGGGCAGTGATGATGCAATTGTGCAAGCTGCCCGCGTGAGTTACGGCAAGGGAACCACAAAGGTAAATCGTGATAAAGCCTTAATCCGCTATCTACTAAGACATCGTCATTCGACGCCATTTGAAATGGTCGAATTAAAATTCCATGCAAAAATGCCGATTTTTGTTGCGAGGCAGTGGGTTAGGCATCGTACCGCGAATATTAACGAATATAGTCTGCGATATTCCGAGGCGCAACATGATTTCTATATTCCTGATAAGAAAGATATCCACTTCCAAAGTCAATTTAATAAACAAGGACGCGACAAGAAAGAAGTACCAACTGAATTAAAAGACAAGGTTGTAAAATATTTTGAAGAAATATCCGAAAAAAATTTTTCAATTTATAACGAATTGAACGAAGCCGGAATTGCCCGCGAACTGGTTCGTGGAATTTTACCGGTTAATTTATATACAGAGTGGTACTGGAAAAACGATCTGCACAATATATTTCATTTTTTGCGACTGCGGATGGATGAACATGCACAGTATGAAATAAGAGTTTTTGCTGATGCAATGGCGTCTTTTGTGAAAAAAGTTGTTCCAATCGCCTACGAAGCATTTGAAGATTATATTTTAAATGAGATCAGTTTTTCAAAACTTGAAAAGGAATTACTTACAACAAGGTTTCCAAAACGGGTTATTGACGATTTAAAGGATGAAGTGATCTATCGTATTATAGCTAGTTTAAATGCTGATAAAAAGCGTAGCAATGATGAATTATATAAATTATACCAGCAAAATGGCGGTCGTGATTGTGCAGAAGATTTTGGTATTAAGTGGAAAACAGGAGATCTTGAAACTGGAAACATATTTGAGATGCGGGAATTCTTATTTAAGCTTGAAGAATTAAAAAAAATATAACCACAGATTCCACAGATGGCACCGATTAAAATCAAAGACCAAGATTTTATATATAAAGACCTGACTTATAAAATTATCGGAAGTGCAATGAATGTTCATAAAATTCTTGGATCAGGATTTCTGGAATCGGTTTACGAAGCTGCATTAAAAGTTAAATTTAGTAAATCCAATATCCCATTTAAATCACAAGTTGAATTTCCTGTAATATATAGAAACGAGAATATTAAAACATTTGTCTGCGATATAGTTGTTAATGATAAAGTTATTATTGAATTAAAAGCTATTAAACAAATAACTGATATAGAAAGAGCACAATTGTTAAATTATCTAAAAGTAACAAAACTAAAAGTTGGGTTGATAATTAATTTTGGTTCAAATTCATTACAGCATGAAAGAATTGTTTTTTAAATTTGTGTAATCTGTGAAATCTGTGGTTAATAATAGCAAAATGGGACATAGACAAAGGTTGCGGGAACGCTTTTTAAATAGCGGTCTGCAAGGTTTCCATGATTATGAAGTAATTGAACTATTGCTGACGCTTGGTACACCGCGGAAGGATTGCAAACAAGCCGCCAAAGATGCACTAAAAAAGTTTGGATCACTAAACGCGGTTTTGGAAGCCAATCCAAAAGAATTGCAGGAAATTGAAGGGATTGGTCCGAATAATATTTTCGGTTTAAAATTGTCCCAAACTGTTGCACGTCGCTATTTAGCCAATCGAGTCATCGGAAAGGATATTATTACCTCATCTGAAGAAGTGTTGGATTATTTAAAGCACAATCTTCGCGATAAAAATCAGGAAGTCTTTTCTGTCATTTATTTAAATGGTCGTAATGAAATAATAGAAATGGAAGAGTTATTTAAGGGTTCGCTCACCTCATCGGCGGTGTATCCACGGGAAGTAATCAAAAAGGTTCTTAAGCAGAATGCCGCCGCTTTGATATTTGTGCATAATCATCCAAGCGGTAATCTTGAACCAAGTAACGAAGATATAAAACTAACACAAAAATTGAAAGACGCTGCCGCTACCATCGATGTGAAAGTCCACGACCATCTTATAATCGCAGGAAATGATTATTACTCTTTTGCAGATAATAATCTTTTATAAAAATTAGTATAATATTCTCGGATATAAGTATCTCAATTTAACGTATTTGCCTAAGCAAAATATATTTTGTATTATTTGGTACTGAATAACAATTAACAATAGGAGTGAAATATGTACGATATTAACTATTGGGCTATAATTGTCTCTGCAATTGCTTTCTTTGCTCTCGGCTCACTATGGTACACTAAGGTTTTATTCGGCAATGCCTGGATAGAATCCATGGGTAAAACTATGGAACAGCTTGAAAAGGGAAAAGCTAATACCAGCATGACCAAGTCGTTTGGCATTATGTTCCTTGCCAGTTTGCTAATGGCCTATGTAACTGCCCATTTAGTTGATCTGATGGCAACTGTGTATCCCGAGTCCGGCAAAATTTCTTTAGGGATTATGACCGGTTTTTGGGTATGGCTTGGTTATATTGCTTCCTACGTTTTGACCAGCGTCGCTTTTGAAGACCGTCCTTGGAAATATTACTTTATCAACACCGGTTATTGGTTGGTTGGCACTGTAATGATGGGTGTAATCCTAACCGTCTGGAAATAAAATTTTGATGGCATTATTCGATTATATTACTGATAAACTCGTCCCAGACGATAAAAATTCCGCTCGTTTGTACCGTGGAAAGATCGGCAAATTGCAGGGTTGGTTATCAGTTATAATCAATAGTGTTCTGTTCGTCATTAAAATAATCATCGGAATTGTGGTTGGGTCGGTCAGTTTAATAGCTGATGCGATCCACACTCTTTCTGATGTTGTATCATCTGGTGTGGTAATTTGGGGTTTCCATGAAGCAGAGAAACCGGCCGACGCTGAGCATCCTTATGGGCACGGTCGTGTGGAATATATCGCAACTTTAATAATTGCGATTTTGTTGGTCGTCGTTGGCGTTGAATTTATTAAATCATCAATTGGCAGGATAATGAATCCAGCTCCAATCTCTCCGGCCTGGTGGATGGTTTTAGCAATATTGGCTACCGTATTCCTGAAAGAATTAATTGCGCGCTATGCCGAATTTTTATCGCATAAAATATCTTCCGGAACGCTCCATGCCGATGCCTGGCACCATCGCACAGATGCGTTATCATCCATTTTGGTAATTGTAGCTATGATTGCAGGAAAGTACGGTTACTATGCAGTTGACGGATGGGCTGGCATAGGTGTAGCGTTATTTGTGATTTGGACGGGATTTTCAATTGCCAAAGAAGCCGTGGATGACATTATTGGCACACCACCCGCCGAAGACGAGATCAATGACATTAAACAAGTCGTTTCTACAATAGAAGGAGTTCTGGGTGTGCATGATATTACTGTTCACAGTTATGGTAAAGATAAATTTGTGAGCATCCACGTTGAAATTGATGAAAAAATAACATCGGCAAAGGCGCATGACATTGCAGAAGATGTTGAAGGGATTATGTATAATAGATTGAATATTGAACCAACCGTACATATTGATCCGATCAGCGTCAATAATCCGATGATACAAAAAGTGAAAACATTTTTAGAGGATAATTGGCAGGATGACGAGCGGATATCCGGATGGCATGATATCCGGATTGTTGATACTGAAAAACATCATGTAATTTTATTTGGTGTTAACACTAAATCTGGTTTAACTAAAAAAGACAATATGGGTCTCCGCTCTGAATTATTGCATGCTACAAAAGAAAAATTTACCGACTTTGAAGTCAATATTAAAATCTCCCCGATTCATAGGTATTAATTTCTGCAATCAATGAATTTAGATAAAGTACGTTCCGAATTTCCGCATCTTCAATCGGATCAAATATACTTTGACCATGCTGCTGTATCTCCAATGTGCAATAGGTCACGTAAATATCTTGAGCAATATATTAGCGTAGTTCAATCAGAAAGGATCAATAATTTTGAAGAAACATCAGCACTATCTGATAGAATCCGTAGAGATTTTGCTACATTAATACATACTACCCAAGACAGGGTGGCAATCGTTAAAAACACTACTGACGGTTTAATACTTTTGGCACGCGGATTAAATTGGGAAAAGGGAGACAATATTATTCTATACCGGAATGAGTTCCCGTCCAATGTTTATCCATGGTATGATCTAAAAAATTTAGGTGTAAAAGTTAAATTTATCGATACAAAGTTAGGCAGAGTTGCACCGGATGACCTTGCATCAATAGCTACCGAAAAAACAAAATTGGTTTCGGTTAGCTGGGTTCAATATTCAAGCGGTTATCGTAATGATCTTAAAGAATTAGCCGATTGGTGCCATGAACGCAATATTTTACTTGCAGTCGATGCTATGCAGGGTCTTGGTGTTTTGGATCTTAATGTAGAAAAAACAGGGATAGATTTTTTATCTACCGGAACTGCAAAATGGTTATTTGGTCCGCATGGGATTGGGTTCGTTTATCTGACTAAAGAGTTGCAGGAAAAATTAAATCCTCCACATTTGGGATGGCATAGTCGCAGTGACATGATGAATTTTCACGATTATGATCAACCATTAAAATCAGATGCAAGCCGCTTTGAATTTGCCACACCATTCAGCTTGGGGATTTGGGCGTTTGCCGGAGCAATCGAAATATTGTTAGAGTCTGGTTCTTTGGGAATAGAAAATCGAATTATTGATCTTACCGATTATTTGGTAAGCGGTTTAAACAATATCGGGTTACAAGTTGTTTCTGACAGAAGTAACAGAGCTGTAAAATCCGGAATAGTCTATGTGAGTCATCCAAACGACAACAAAAACGAGAAAATTCATAACAAACTAAATGAATTGAGGGTTTCTATATCGTTTAGAAATAATAAATTGCGCATTTCTCCGCATTTTTATAATACTCATTCTGAAATCGATAAATTCTTGAATATTATGGAATCAATTTCAACAAAATTTTAATTAAATAATTCTCCGCTATCAAAATAAACATTTTTATCATCTATGAGCATTTTTGCCTGACCTGTTGGCGAAAGTCCTTTAAATATCCCATGAATGAAGTTATTATCCGAATGAAACGTAACTGCTTGGTTTAGGTGGGCGCAACGCATTTCCCATTCCTTGAGCTGTGGATTTATATTATCAGTGTTTTGCAGTCTATTTTCCAAATGATTCAGAATATTAGCTAATAACTTTTCACGTTGAAACGTGGTTCCACTTTCAATAAATAATGATGTAGCATTGTGTAAAACTTTGGTTAGTGCATCTGTTTGCACATTTACATTTAAACCAATGCCGATAACCATCGATTTAATTTCTTCTCCACGGATTTTACTTTCACAAAGAATACCGCCGACTTTTTTACCATTGATAAAAACATCGTTCGGCCATTTTAGTTGAGCAGTAATATTATGTTCCATTAAGCAATCAGTTATTGCTAATCCGGCTAACATGGAATAATAATTAATCTGATTTAGTGGAGAATTGGGATATAAAATAATAGAGAATGTCAAATTTTTTGATGGAGTGGATAGCCACTTATTTGATTGCCGACCGCGACCTTTGGTTTGATTATCAGTAATTACAACGGTGCCATTTAAAGCATTTTTAGTAATTAATGCCAGTGCTTCATTGTTAGTTGAATCCAATTCAGGATAATATTTAATTATTTGACCAAGATAGGATGTTTTTAAATACTTCTTAACATTATTTTTATCAAACACTGTTTTAATCAATAAAAAAGCCGTTAATCAAATTATTATAACGGCTTTTTTACAGTTCATCATTTATAAATTATTTACAGGGATCCAAATTTTTTCGCAATTGGAATACCATCCCCGGATAGATAATTCCACCATTACGGTCAATTAATTCTTGATTATCCATATAGATAATTATCCAAGCTAATTCGTCATTGAAAATGTTGCGAGCCATATTCCATGGTGTATCACCTTCTTTAATAGTATAACTATAAAATTCCACTTGGCAATCTTTTGAAACTGTGGCAGCTTTTAATAATTGCAAAAATCTATAGGGATAAATTTTATCGGGATTATCGCCGATCGCACTGCGATTATACTCGTAGATTTCACGCCATTTACGCCAATCTCCGTATTCATTTCTCGCAATCTTTGATAAATAGTCACCTCGTTTAATCATATATGGTTCTTCAACGAGTCCCGGTACTACCGTACCTTCTCCGCGATCCACTGTGAATGGTTCAACAACAATACCTTCATCAGTTGTTGGAGTAGTTGTTTCGGTTATTGCAGTATCATCGGGCTTAGGTTCGGCCATAGGTACGGCTTTTTTAGCACACGATACCATTAATATGAGAACTAGGAAGATTAATATTTTTTTCATTAGTGTCCTCTTGTTTTGGATAATTAAAGTTATGTTAAATTAGTACTTTTTAACGATGTATAGTAATTAATTTTGATTATATTCACTAAAAACCGTCCGCAGTGAATCAGAAATTTCTCCTAATGTGCAGTCATTTTTGACACAATCTAATATTTGCGGGAATATGTTTTGTGTGGTTTTCGCTTTTTCCGATAGGGTACTTAAAGCCTTTTTTACATTTTCTATGCTACGTTCATTCTTATATTGTTTTAGTAACTTGATTTGCCTCTGTGTTGCTTTTAAATTAATTTTTAATAGTTCCGGTTTAACCGATTCGTCTACAATATATTTATTAACACCGATTACAATTTTTTCTTTATTGTCCACAGTCTTTTGATATTCATAGGCACTTTTGGTAATTTCGTTCTGGATCCATCCTTTTTCAATTGCTGAAACTGAACCGCCCAATTCATCAACCTGGTTAATTATGAATTGGGATTCTTTTATCAGAGAATCGGTCAATTCCTCAACAACATAACTTCCTCTAAATGGATCGGGGTAGTTTGTAATTCCTGATTCATCAGCAATAATTTGCTGAGTTCTCAATGCTAATTTAACTGATTCATCTGTCGGTAAGGCTAGCGCTTCATCTTTGCTATTGGTGTGCAAAGATTGAGTGCCTCCACACACAGCTGCCAAAGCCTGAATAGTTGTTCGGACTATGTTATTATCGATTTGTTGAGCAGTCAGAGTTGAACCACCTGTTTGAGTGTGAAAGCGGCAAAGTTGGGCTTTTGAATTTGTGACACCAAATCTTTCTTTCATGATTGTGGCCCATAAGGAACGTGCTGCACGGAATTTGGCGATTTCTTCTAAAAATCCATTATGAGTGTTAAAGAAAAATGATAATCTCTCGCCAAAAGTATTGGCATCTAAACCAGTCTCGATTGCAGATTGTACATACGCAATTCCATTGGCAAGTGTAAATGCGATTTCTTGTGCGGCTGTACTCCCGGCTTCGCGTATGTGGTAGCCTGAAATAGAGATTGTATTCCATTTGGGCAAATTACTAGAGCAATAATCAAAGATATCAGTAATAAGCCGCATTGATGGTTTGGGCGGGAAAATATAGGTCCCTCGCGCTACATACTCCTTTAAAATGTCATTTTGGATTGTTCCTCGTAAATTCTCTGTTGATATGCCCTGTTTTTCCGCTACAGCGATATACATTGCCAATAAAATTATAGCTGTAGAGTTTATTGTCATTGAGGTTGAAATATTTTCAAGCGGTATTTTATCGAACAAGCGTTCCATATCAGCTATAGAGGAAATTGGCACCCCAACCCGTCCTACTTCTCCTTCAGCCATTGGGTGATCTGAATCATATCCAATTTGAGTAGGCAGATCAAATGCGACTGAGAGACCTGTTACGCCTTCATCTAATAAATAGCGGTATCGTCTATTTGACTCTTCCGCTGACGTAAAGCCCGCATATTGCCGCATGGTCCACAAGCGCTTTTTGTACATATCGGGATAAATCCCGCCGGTAAACGGAAATTCACCTGGTTTTGGGTGCTTCATACTGCTCCTCTTTTTTATGGAACATGAATAATATTCTATGGTAAAAACTACACAGTTTCATAATTTCGCAAAAGTTTTATTAGCTAATGAAAATACCTTTGAAGACAAAAATCGCTTTTTGGTGGTGGCAGAAATTTCGGTTTAAAACTCCGAACAATAAATTTCAAAAAATCTCGCCCTTAAGTCAGGGTATAAGATCACTCCTAATATTTTTACCAAGAGCCAGTCACCATTTACCGATGGCCCAACATTTTTTAAAATCCTTGGAGTCGCGCGGACAGTTCAGTGCCATCAACAAGATAATAGGTTGGGAAGACCAAAAAGAGAAATTAGATCCGTTAATAGCTCAACGATTTCAATCAATAACTATTAAAGATATCAACAAATACGGTTTATTAACTGATGTTGCCAGAAAAAAA
>RRYU01019012.1_pt1 | contig 12129 bp, 12 predicted proteins | sample 2162651 | NCBI WGS metagenome assembly RRYU01 (sample SAMN10267283, study PRJNA491782) | microbial mat metagenome | isolation source: biomat in the production well | place: Japan: Minami-Kanto gas field, natural gas well KTG3 | collected 2017-06 | reverse complement strand
GGACTCTGACCCCGTCCAGAGGACGGGGGTTTCTACTTCGCACTAAACTTTATGTTGCGTAATGAGGGGTACCAGCTTCCTGTTTGTCACAGCAACTTTTCGATAAAAATAGTTATTGCTCCTGTCAAGGCCATAGCCGTTTGATATAACAAGTTGCGTGGGTTGTTTATTTCTGCTGCTGAGCATTGAGTGTCTGCAAGGAGGCGATCATGTCAACTTCTAAGCAGTGTTGGCATTTAATGGGCAGAGTTGCTGCTTTTCTGCTGTTCATTCTTCTTTTCTGGTCCAGTTCGATTGTTTTTGCTGCCGATCCGGACTGGACAGTCTATTACGGATCCGACCTGCAAACAGCACGGATGGGTCATCTGAGCGATGTCCTGCCCGATGGCCGCCTGGTTGTCTTCGGCGGCCACGGTACAGATTTTATCGCACTGGACAGCGCCGAGGTCTGGACGCCTACGAGCGACAGCTTCAGCCTGCTAAACATGCAGCACAGCCACGATGGTGCAGCCTTAGCCAGGTTTCCCGATGGCCGTTACCTGATCGCCGGCGGCGCCGACGACTGGGGGATCGCGCCGGGATTTGCCGCCGCCGAGCTCTACAACCCCACCACCAACACCTTCAGCCTGACCGGCTCGATGGTCCGGCCGAGGATGAATGCCACGGCGGTTACGCTGACCGGCGGCAAGGTGCTGGTGGTCGGCGGCTGGTATGATACCTCCAGCGCCACCTATGGTGAGCTCTACAATCCGAGCAGCGGCACCTTCAGCGCGACCGGCGCCCTGCTCACGCCGCGCGCACTGCCGCTGCTGTTGCCCACCGCCGACGGCAAGGCGGTAGTGTTCGGCGGGGTGGGGCCGTATGGCAGCCCGCGCATTCAGGAGGTCGAGCTGTATGACCCGGCGAGCAACAGTTTCAGTCTACTGCAGACAACGCTGTTAGATGGAGAGAATGATTGGCATATAGCCACTTCGAACTATACGCAGCCGCAGAAACTCGCCGACGGCCGCTATCTGCTGCTTGCATCCCGCGAGCTTGAAGGTGGTTCAGGGACTTCCGAGTACACCCTGCTGACTTTCGACCCTGCCAGCAAGGACTTCGCCCGGCAAGTGACTTCACCCTCGCTGCCCACCTCGGACCTGGTGAGCCTGTGGCCGCCGTTGGTCGATCAAGCCTCCGGAGTGGCTTATTTGACGGCGACATCTCTGAATAATTCTGATCAAACAATCAGCTTGCTGGTGGTTGATTTGACCGATTGGACTTGGGAAACACCCGAGACGAGCTATCGGCTTGCGGATGGCTATTACCTGGGAGGCATGTCTGGGGCTCTCATGCCGGACGGCAGCCTGTTTTTGACTGGTGGGCACTCGGAGCTCGGGTCCGAAACGCACTTCAGCGCGATCAACCGGACCCTGCAGGGCTACGTCGAGCTCGGCGTCGAGCCCTGCACCTACACCCTGTCGCCGCAGCAGCAATCCTTTGCAGGCGAGGGCGGTTCCGGCACGCTGACGGTGACTACTTCCTTGGGGAGCTGCGCCTGGACGGCAGCGAGCAGCGCCGGCTGGCTGGCCATCACCTCCGGCGGCAGCGGCACCGGCAGCGGCACGATCAGTTACACAGTGCAGGCCAACCCGCTCGGTGAGGCGCGCAGCGCGACTTTGAGCGTCGCCGGCCAGATCTTCACCGTCTTCCAGGCCGGTCCCGTCAGTGGCGAGACGCTCGACGGCAGCGGCGGTGATGACGTGCTCACCGTGACTGCCGGCAACCTGACCGTGAACGGCCTGGGCGGCAGCGATACGGTGGAGCTGCCGTTCTTCCCGAACGTCTACAGCTTTGTGCAGACCGGCACCGGCCAGTACACGGCGAGCTATCTCGGCTACACGCTGGTGCTCAACAGCGTCGAATACGTGCGCTTCGGCTCTGTGTGGCAGGACAAGACGGAGCTGCCGATCGCCGCCATGGTGTCCGGCACAGTGCAGGCCCAGCTGGTCAAGCTGACCGACGTCTACCTGGCCTACTTCGGCCGCGCCCCCGACGTGATCGGCCTGGAGTACTGGCAGCAGCAGTATCTGACGGGCGAGCAGACCTTCGATGAGATCATCATCAACTTCGCCTACAGCGCGGAGGCCAAGGCGCTCTTCCCGCAGGACGGCAGCAACAAGGCGTTTGTCGCGGCGGTCTACCAGAACTGCTTCAACCGCTCCCCCGACCTGGCCGGCTGGTACTACTGGACCTACATCCTCAATGGCGGCGATCCGGAGGCGGTGAACTGGTCGACCTTCGACTGGGCCGCGCTTGAGGAGTCGGACATTGATGCGCTCGGCGGTGGCAACACCAGCCTGACCGAGCGGGGCAAGTTCATCGCGCAGGTGCTGCTGGGCGCCTATGCCGAGACCAGCGGCCCGGAAGACCGCGGGCTTTTGACCAACCGGCATGAGGTGGCGCTGGATTACGTGAACCGCTTGTCGGCCGCGCCGGAGGAGGGCTTCGACGCGGCGATCAACGACCTGCTGGGGTTGGTGGACATGACCGCGAGCACGCTGCAGAGTGCGGGACAGGTGTTGGATTATGTGTTTACGACCACTTGGACACTGAGCGAGATCATGGCCGACCCTGACCTGCTGGCGCAGTTGTGGGCACTGGATGTGTATATCGACTGGGCGGCGAGTGCGACGACGGTGCCTGGCAAGGTGATATTGCCGGCCAACGCGCCGCTGAGCATGAATGAGGTCGAGGTCTCAGTGGTGTTCAACAGCTACGTGCCGGATGCGAACGGCGATGTGGCCCTGAAGGTGCCGGAGAAGGGCATCACCGACGCCTACGTGATGCTCGAGGACGGCAGCGGCGAGTACGTGGTCTACCAGTTCGCGACGGTGCTGCCCGGGGAGACAAGCGTCGAGTTCAGCGTTGAGGCGACAGCGATCAACCTGGTGCTGAACGGCATCGAGCGCGCCTACCTGATTGGAGATCTGACACCGGCCGAAGTGCGCAGCATCATCAGAGACAACAGCTCAAGCTTTATCACGGCGTTCACAGCGGCACAGGGGGCCGATCCCTACTGCCTGCGCAGCGACAACCTGGCGAACGTTTACAACTCGATCTACTCTGCAGCCGTAACGGCCAGCCAGTCGGCGTTGCAGCAGGCGATCCAGGCGTTGTCGGCACAGAGCGAGAGCCAGACTCTGGCGCGGGGTTTGCTTTCGGACACGGATGCCGAGGGCTTGACCGTTCTGCCGATCGAGGAGCAGCAGGACTTCCAGATCCTGCCGGCGCGGTCGGGTTTGACCGGCTACGGTAACATGACCGGCGACCTTCTGATTCAGAACGACAGCATGCTGCCGGCGCGTTACAAGACGGTCAACCTGTTTACCGGGCAGACCATGCACGATCCGCAAACCGGTGTTTTCGGTGACATCGTCAGCCCGCAGTCGAGTCTGATCTACGGCTTTAATGCCGGCACAGCCAAAGTTGGCAACAATCATTTCGAGCGGGTGGCACTGACATTGTACACGGCGGGTTGGGCGTTTTACTGGAATGACGATGCGGCCATCCAGGCTTATGTCAAGAATATGAACCGGTCGTTGAACGAGCGGCTCTTGGTGAACAACATCGTCAAAGTGCTGAGCAGCCTGGTGCCGGTCAGCGACGAGTCGTTCTACATGGCATGGATACAGTGGATCGGCAAGCAGGGCTGGTTCCAGAAGGCGATGGATAAGCTGTATGTTGAAAAAGATTTAACGGGTGCAGTCAAGGGGTTCGTGAACGGCCTGTTGAATTGGGGCAACCTGAAATCCACGCTCCTGTTCGTGGCCAAGTACTACGGCGAGGAGGCCGGCGTCGACCTGCTCAAGGAGAAAGCGAAGTGGCTGTTCAAGATCACCACACTTGAAGCCAAGATCTGGATTTACGCGGGTGATTTGGCGGCGACCGAGGCGGACCTGTTTACAACCTCGCCGGTGCTCGAATTCACAGAGATCTATTTCCCGCTGTACCTGAAAAACTATGGACCGAGCGGGATGTCAAAAGTGAGTACGCTGGGCGAGACCCGTCGGGTAACGCTGTACGGGGCGGGGCTGGGGAGTTTCAGCTCCGGCGGTTCGAGCTACGAGCCGACGGTCGTGCTCGAGGCGATGGATACGGAGGATAAGAAGCGCACCCATTATGTCGAGGGGACCGACATCCACATCGTGGGCAGCGATTCGCTCTGGTTCGATCTGCCCTACGACTGGGTCAACACCGGCAGCGAGATTGTCGGCCCGATCTGGTTCCAACTGCGGCACGCGTTTGTCGATACCTATTTAAGCGACGCGGTGATCAGTGGCGTGCGGTTCCCCTACGAGCTGACCGATGCGACCCGGCCCTACTACAAGATCGACCTGCTGTCGGACCTGGAGATCACCGGGGTCTCCAAGGACAAGGTGACGCGGGGTGAAACCTTGACCATTTTCGGTTCGGGTTTTGCGCCGCTAATGGCCGACAATCATGTTCTTTTCACTACAAACAATGGGAACTTAGTTTACGGCGCAAATGTGACCTACGCATCAAGCAGTAGCCTCGAAGTGATTATGCCGGACGGTTTGTCATTCGGTCCAATGGGTGTACAGGTTTTTCTAGGAAGCTTGGAGAGCAACGTGTATGACCAACTGGCCTTAATTCCCAAACCGGTCGAAGCCCTGCCGGAAGGCAGGACCGATTTCGAAGACGAACTGATGGTGGCCCTTGATCAGGTTGAAGACGTTGATATTTTCTATTCCATTGACAGCGGCAGCGAGCAGAAATACAGCGGCCCGATCATGCTCAACAACACAGCAACGATCCATGCCCAGGCTAAGGTGACCGTCGGTGGCACAGACTACTCTTCGGGGTTCACCAGCTTCAGTTACTACAAATGTGCTGAGAACGAGACCTTGGTGGATGGGGAGTGTGTTGACCCAAACGCTACCGAACCTATTACTTTCAACGCGATTAATTCTTATACATCTGTCCACTTTCCATCGGTTTATGACCCTGAACAGGCAACTATTATTTTTTCCGCGAATGTGAACGGCCAGTTGCAAAGCACGTTGGACTTAAATGTTGAGGTAAAAAACGACAATTACCATGAGATGATTACCACGGTGTTGATTTCTCCCATATGGGCTTATGAAACAGAAAAGATTTCCGTATCTGGTTCGATCAATATGAATTTGTCAAAATTCACTGCCACGGGAACAGCAGACTATCTGAAAACGGTGACGACTTATTCAAACCCGCGACTGGTCCGATATGACAATAGTGGTAAAGTTGTAGAAACTTACCCGAATATGAATTTCAGTTGGGAAGATGAGGCCAGCGCATTTTGGTTTAAGTATAACACGATCAGAGTTATCTACGATGTCGAGGTCTTGTCCTATAAGCGCCCTAATCGTGATATCAATGAAGATTTCGTTCTTGATAGTACGGATAATTACGAATCGTCAAGAATGTCTTTGAAGTTTTGGGGGTACGAATGATCTTTCCCTTTAGGTTAGGGGTTACTGAACATTAATCAAGTAGTTGAAAATACTTGATTTTGTCAATATTTTTACGCTAAAATGTGCAAGGAAATCAGATGGTTGCCTTTCAAACCCTTGCACGTAGAGATTGCCAAATGTATTGAAAAACGCCTGAGGGCCAACTCGCTTTCGAGGACTTCTACCTGCCGTTCGGCGGCAAGCTCAGCGGTGACAATCGCTGGGTTCGCCTGGCCGGTATCATCCCGTGGGATCTGGCCGAATCGTTTTACTCGGAGCAGTTCTCCCCAAATCCTCAAGGGCCGTCCGCCAAGCCAGCACGGTTAGCGCTTGGCGCCTTGATCATCAAGGAACGCCTTGGCGTCAGTGATGAGGAAGCCGTCGAGCAGATCATCGACACCCTGTTCGAGCCGCTCAAGGGGTCATGTCCAAAGCCACGAACCTACCGGCAGAAAGCCCGGCGCCAAGCTCTCTGCCAGCGTGGTCGACGGCGCCGTGTTTCTCGACCGGCTGGATTGGGACCCCTATAACGAGTCAGGCGATCTGGTCGCACAGGTTGAGGCCTACAAACAGCGCTTCGGCTGTTATCCGGAATCCGTGCATTGCGATAGAATCTACCGGACCCGTGAGAACCGCACGTTTTGTAAGAAACACAACATCCGGATGTCCGGGCCTGCCTTGGGGCGTCCACCGAAACAAACGGCAGAGAACGCGCAGGAGCTGCGAGACAAAAAACAGCAACGGCGGCAGGACGAAATCGACCGGATTCTCATTGAAGGCAAGTTCGGCCAAGGCAAGCGCCGCTTCAGTCTGGACCGCATCATGGCCAAGTTGCCGGAGACCAGCGAAACGGTCATGGCAACCATCTTTATTGTGATGAATCTGGAAAGATGGCTGAAAAAGCTATTTTTTGCCCTCATTTTCTGCCGGTGGCCTACGCGGAAACAGTTTCTGACCGTTCCTTGGGGCGAGATTGCCCTCAGATGTCAGAATTTTCTGCTCGACGCGTCGTCGCCACCGTTGCGGATTTATTGTCACAGAGCATAAGCCGTGGTGGTGACCGGCTTGAAAATAATCGTTCAGGAAGCCCTATGTAGATGTCTGAGAATACAGGGGGTACAGCGACTTATGACACAAGCCATTCGTTAAAGCAACGGGTGGCTTGTTGTGTTTTGAACTGTCTATTTTGGGAAAGCTACCGGCCTAACAGCATCTGTCGGGATTGGGGTTGGCATACTGTAGAAGTGAAGCGTCATCAATGTTGGACAATCAAGGCGTTTTGGCGGGGATGATCGGGCGATGTCGGCGCAAAGCATGAAAGCAAAAGAGTACGTTTTTTTGTGGCGGGTGCGGCATTAAAGCAAGCGAACCGAGCAGACCTACTGCTACTGGGTGCGGAAATATATCGTCTTTCACCGCTTGCGTCATCCGGCGGAGATGGGCGAGCCTGAGATCAATGCGTTTCTGAGCCACCTGGCCGTGAAAGAGAAGGTTAGCGCCTCGACCCAGAACCAGGCACTGAGCGCCCTACTGTACCTCTACCGACACGTTCTCGGGCGGAGCGTCGGTGATCTTGGCGACGTGGTTCGGGCCAGAAAGCCAAAGCGGTTGCCGGTGGTGCTGACGCGTGAGGAAGTCAAAGCTGTACTTCGGCAGTTGCCCGACGATAAACGTCTGATGGCCAGTTTGATGTATGGTGGCGGTCTGCGACTGATGGAATGCCTGCAGTTGCGCGTACAGGATGTTGATTTTAGCCGCGGCGAGGTCATCGTGCGGGATGGCAAGGGTGGTAAAGACCAACGAACCATGTTGCCGCAATCTCTGGTGGTAGCCTTGCAGGGTCATTTGCGCAAGGCCGGGGATATTTACGAGAAGGATCTTTTGTCCGGTTGGGGGCGCGTGCTGCTGCCCGATGCCCTTGACCGCAAATACCCCAATGCCCCGTATGAGTGGCGCTGGCAATGGATCTTCCCCCAGGAAAATCGGTGGAAGAATTTCAAGACCGACGAAGAAGGGCGGCATCACGTTGATGCCTCAATTCTACAAAAGGCGTTCAAACAGGCGGTTGGTAAGGCCGGACTCACCAAAAGAGCAACCTGTCATACCCTGAGGCACTCCTTTGCGACTCATCTGCTCGAAGACGGCTACGATATTCGCACGGTTCAGGAACCTCTTGGCCATAACGACGTGAGGACCACGATGATTTACACCCATGTTCTCAACCGGGGCGGCAAAGGTGTTCGTAGCCCAATGGATACCCTTTGACCTTTCTCTGAAGCGTCGAAAGAGGAAACCGTATATCACGTTAAATATGGCGAAGCTGTTATCTAATGGCCTGATTTCTTTTTGCTTTTTAGATTATGATTTGTGCTTTTTATCTGGACGATCACGCCCATTGTGGGTATATCTGGAAACCATCTATTTAGAAGTTAGCAGACAAAGGAGCCATCATGAACTTGCGTTTCTGTCTTATCGTTACGGGTGCATTTTTCTACACCCTTGTACCAGCCATGGCACTGTGTGCAGAGCCAACTAAAGCAAGCCAGTCTGCTTATGTAAAGGACATGCGCAAGGCAACAACGAGCAAAGATCTCACAAAAGCAGATATTGCTTGGCATGCCGTCAATACATACGGGTGGGATTGCGAAGAAGTTTGGTCAAGGGGAGAAGTTAACAGTGATGGCTACTTCTTTATTACCTGTAGCAGCGGCAAAATACTTCGTGTTTATCCCCGCCCTGGCCAGCACCCCAAGATCACAGCCAGTGATGGGTCATACAAGTAAGGCTGTCTGCTAACAACGCATCAGAGCTGACGGGGAACACGGTCTTGCTTCTCGAAAAATACGGAGTCGATCCGCGTTTCGGTGGCCCGCAGCTCAATTCCTGACGTTATAATTCAGGGGGGATAGCAGAAGTGAAAATTACAGGAGTTTTTTATAAACGTCTTTTCTGTGACCTATTTTTATAACGAGGATGACAAGCCGTTCACCATGAATTTCATAAATTATCCGATAATCACCAGAACGTACTTTATGAAAAGAATTGTTCCCTTTCATTTTGGTTGTCGTGGGCTCGGGCAAATTCTCGGCTATTTCGTCTATCTTTTTCTTGATCCGCTGCAGGTCTTTCTTGGCAATCCGTTTGAGACTCTTCAATACGGCGGGTCTAAACTCGACAGAATATTTCATGGGTCAGATAAGTCCCAAATCTTTCCATACTTTTTCTGCCGGAATATTCTCGCCTGGTTCAGCAAGGGCTTTTTTGGCGTCTTCTATGTCAATATGGTCTTCAATAAGTTGAAGCAACTCCAGTTCTTCCATGGAAATCAGGGCCGCAATCTCCTCACCTCGACGGGTCAGCACAATAGGCTCTTTTCCGTACGCCACCTTATTGACGATCTCAGCAAGTTTTTTTCTGGCTTCGGCTGTCGTAATTGTATTGTGCATGACAACACCTCCTCAATGTACGTTATGTACAAATGGTACATAACAGCCTGTCTGCTGTCAAGGAATTATAACCACTCCCACGAGCTGACATTTGAAACAGTGATGGTTCGCGGATAACATCCTACATGATCGAGACTGCTCTGCTGGCAGCTCAGGTCTAAACCGTTATGTTTAATAAGTAAAAGTAGCCTATTGCAATACAACATTTGTGAGTGACTAATGCTTAAGTTTTTTAAAGATCTGATAAAAATTGGTTTTGACGCGATAGTAAAATTCGTGATTGCTTTCAGTGTAGGTACTGGGGCTGGATCAATTGTTTGCTGGTACTACAGTATTCCAATTGGATTTTCTGTCATAGGGGGGATCCTCGTACTTGGTATTGCGCTTGCGTTAATATCGGACTCAGGTTTTTTTTCTTGAAGTCTTCAAGTAACCGTTTAGCAAAAACATAACAAACTAATGAACCGGACGGAAAATACGTCTGCGATAAATTGAAAAGCAAAAACCAATTGCGGTGGTGCACGCAAGTTCGCGACGCCGCCGGTTATCATGAACCGTTAGCCAACAACACAACAATTTTAATTTCATGATTGCACGGTATCCGTGTAAGCGATAAAATGTTCCCGGAGGGTTCTGCGATATGATTGCATCGTTTGGCGACAAGCCGACAGAAGCGCTGTATCACGGCAACAAACACAAAGATCTTCGTCGGCTGCCATCTGAAATCGTCCATAGAACCTTACGCAAGCTTGATATGATTAACGCTGCGCACCACGTTCTCGACCTCCGCTCTCCACCAGGAAACAGGCTGGAGCAGCTCCGGGGTGATCTGGAGGGCATGTTAAGCATTCGCGTTAACGATCAGTGGCGGATCGTGTTCCGTTGGCAAGCCGGCAACGCTTATGATGTTCGCCTCACCGACTACCACAGATAGCCACAAGGAGAATCACCATGATCCCGACTAATCGAATTCCGACGCATCCCGGGAAAATTCTGAAAGAAGAGTTCCTCGACGAGCTCGGCATCAGTCAGGTTGCATTTTCGGCGCACATCAAGGTTCCGGTGCAGCGAATTAACGAAATTGTGCGCGGCAAGCGTGGCATCACTTCGGAAACTGCATGGTTGCTGGCTCAGGCTCTCGATACAACTCCCGAGTTCTGGATCAACCTTCAGTCAACCTACGACCTGGCACTGAACCGTCCGGAAAAAAAAATCGAGAAGCTACGGCTGGCGAGCTGATTCTGGCTAACCAAATGCTCAAGCGGCCTGGGTGATACGTCGGTGATTCGCGGAAAGGTTTCTATACACCTGAAAAGGAACAGCTCCAGCCCGCTTAGCTCAATGGCGTTAGCCCTCAGATCAGGATGCCTCATGCCCATGACTCTCACCCAGCTTCGTTCCGAGCTTTGTTCCAGCGGAGAGCACCATTGCCGGCGCTGCTTTGTAACCTCGCCAACAACCGTCGTTCAATGTTGTTGATTCCCAGATTAGCCTGCACGTAAATTCCTGATTATCTTGATACTCCTTTCTGATTATTTTGACAAAACGCCCCGGAGGTTGTGCCTTTTTGCACTTGCTCCCAATGCGGGAGCGGTATATGATTCCTACATGCGCGTCATATCTCGTAAAACTCTCCGCGAATTTTGGGATCGGCACCCGGACGCGCGCCAGCCGTTGCAGGCATGGTACGAGATAACGATGGCAAGCACGCCGAATGGAAATCGCCGGCAGACATCAAACAGGCTTACCGCAACGCCAGTTTTCTGGCGAACAATCGAGTCGTATTCAACATCAAGGGCAACCATTATCGGCTCATCGTTGCGGTTCAATATGTTCACGGCATTTTGTACATCCGCTTTGTCGGTACGCACCGTGACTACGACAAGATTGACGCGGCAACGATCTGAACGGAGGAACCCATGAACATCAAACCCATAAAAACCGAAACCGACTATCAGGCTGCGCTCGAAAAGATCGAAAAGCTGTTCGAAGCTGCTCCCGACACACCCGAAGGGGATCAGCTTGAGGTTCTTGTTACCCTGGTCGAGGCTTACGAGGAAAAGCATTACAGCATACCCAAGCCCGATCCAATCGAGGCCATTTTGTACCACATGGAAAGCCGAGGTCTTACGCGGCGGGATTTACAGCCATACATCGGCAGCCGGGCGCGTGTTTCAGAAGTGTTGAACCGGAAACGGTCGTTAACCATGGAAATGATCCGCAACCTTCACAAGGGGTTGGGCATCCCCGCTGAAATACTCATCCAGCCCTACCACACCGATAAAGACGCGGCTTAACAACTCGTCGAGCGGACGGGATGATGCGGTCTTGCTTCTCGAAAAGAGACGCAGCCGCTCGGTCTTTCGGTGGCCCGCAGCTCAGCTAATGGCGTTGATGCTGTAGAAAAACTTTCCTATAAGTCACCATTTCCAGTAAAAACTAGTCCCTCCCAAACTTCTTGGGTAGGGGCTTCCTATAAATATTATTGCCACTGATTCCTGGATGGCCTAGGGATATTTAGTATGAGGTAAGAGCCTAACCAGCCACTGACTGAAGGACGATGCTGAGCCCACGAGTCGCAACGAGGTGACCAAAGGTCGGTCTCCGAAGAGAGAGGCGCTGCTGGGAAAAAATCGCCGGATGCACAAGCTTTACGCGAAGACAGGTCGATTGGATGAGTGGAAAACTCTGCTCATGGGTCGGCGTGCCCAACATAAAGCCAAACGCCGGTTGATGGAGGTATCGGATGCTCTGGAGGACAATCGTAAGCTGATTGGCTAAATTTCCTTCTCAAAGGATGGCGGTCATGCAAATTTACAGCCTCTGATGTGCTTTGACACCAAAAACCTGAGGGAAAGGGTTGTCCGATTATAAGTCCCGCAAGGGTGACATGACAAAGGAAAGACAATGAACGATTATCAGCTTCTGATAGACCTCCACCGTCCCGCCGAACGGCAAGGGCCAGGCGGGGACGCGGAAACCAGGCGGGCGCTGGAGCTGGCCGGAGTCGACCGGTCTCGCCCGTTGAAGATCGCCGATATCGGCTGCGGCACGGGCGCTTCGACCCTCCTTTTGGCCAGGGAACTGGATGCGCATATCACTGCCGTGGATTTTCTGCCGGAGTTTCTCGACGAGCTGCAAACCAGGGCCTGCGCTCACGGGGTGGCAGACAGGATCACTACGCTGAACTG
>RRYU01005106.1_pt1 | contig 12146 bp, 9 predicted proteins | sample 2162651 | NCBI WGS metagenome assembly RRYU01 (sample SAMN10267283, study PRJNA491782) | microbial mat metagenome | isolation source: biomat in the production well | place: Japan: Minami-Kanto gas field, natural gas well KTG3 | collected 2017-06 | reverse complement strand
AGGTGCCGTGATTGCGTTGTCTGGTTCACTTGAAACTCCGTTAGAAAGTGATAAATTTGTGTTATGAGGCTTTCTGAAGCCGCTTATTTTCAGACGCGACGTACCTCTTAACCGCCTTGTCTACCTCGCCCTGCATTGAACAATCGCCACGCAAAAGACGCTTTTTTTTGCCAACAAGCTCGGCTAATTCGCCGTGGGTATTAACCGGGATATGGATAACTTTCGTATTCATGTCTGCTCCTTTTTGGTCTTGGTGAGATACTATATCGTATCTTTTTTAGGGTGTCAAATGATAATTTGATATCTCGTTGATATTTTTTTATTTGCCAATAATTTCAATTATTTATGTGTTGCAAAAAACGTAAAGAAAGATATTATTTGGACATGAAATGCGATAAAACAGGAAAACGACTCAGGGAAATTAGGATCAAAACAGGCTTATCTCAGGACAAGTTTGCAGAACTCCACGGTATTAAACCGCCTACCTACAAAAAATGGGAAAGAGACAACAATCCTGTGCCAGCAGAACCGATTGAGCGGATTGCCAAATATTACGATATCCCGCCAGGAAGAATCATGTTCGGGGATGATGATTTGAAAGACGATCTACAAAAAACGGTTATGCCAAAATCTCTCGCCCTGGAACTGGTGACAAAGCTCGACACGATCTACCAGAAACGCCAAGACGTTTTCGACGCCCTGCTGCTGAAGATTTCCCACACCCACGCAGAAATCATCGACGAGTAGTTTTCCTCGCGTGCGCGTGCGCGTATACGTGAGGGTTTATTCTTTACCTTCTTTACATTCTTATGTTGTGTCTCGTCTGCTGTCTCGTCTGCTGTCTCGTCTGTTGTATCGCCTGTTGTCTTGTTGATGTTTTTAGTAGGTAAACAAAGTAACGGTTATGATATGTAATTACAGCAACTTGCATTACTAGGTAATGTTGTTTTGTGGTGTCTCGAAATTTCTTTTTTACTCTGTTTTTTTTAACACGGTTTGTAACAAATCCGTAACACAAAAAATAACTACTATATTTTACTGTTGTATAAAAATTTGATTCCACTAAAATTAATTTTGTTGACCCTTTGCTTTTGTTGTTATAATGGAGGGAATCGAAATGGAGGGAATCGAAATGGAGGGAATCGAAATGGAGGAAGAGTTGCTTGACTCCTTCAGGGAGTTGCCGGAAGACGTTAAGAAGAAAGAATTGTTATTACTTAAATTGATGGCCAACTATTACCGAAAACTTAAAAACAAACTGCCTGTTAATTCTTTATTTTGTCGATAAAATCAGCCCATTCTTGCATCATCACGGTCCTTTGTTTTAAATGTTTCGTGCGGTTATAGGCCCGTCCGTTCGGGTCTTTAACCGCATGGGCCAACTGGTGTTCGATCAGGTCAACGCGAAAGCCTAGTTCCTCGTCAAGCATCGTTCTGGCTGATGCGCGAAAGCCGTGTACGGTCATTTCTTCGCCGGTATAACCGAGGCGCTTCAGAGCCGCGTTCATGGTTACTTCGCTGATTGGTTTGCTGATCGAGCTGACGCTGGGGAAAAGAAACGAACTGCATCCGGTCATATCTTCCAGGGTACGTAGGATATCAATTGCCTGCCGAGACAAGGGAACGATATGATCCTGCTTCATCTTCATTCGGCGTCCAGGAATGAGCCAAATTTTTTTATCAAAGTCGAACTCTTCCCAATGGGCGTTCCTTAGCTCTCCAGGCCGTACAAAGAATAATGGGGCAAGCTGCAATGCCTGCTTAACGCACGTTCTCCCTTGGTAATCGTCAATGATTGAAAGTAAGACGCCAAACTCTTTCTTATCGGTGATTGCCGCATAGTGTCTTTTTTCTGGCTGGCGCAAAGCTCCACGCAGATCGTCGGCAATATTCCGGCAGTCTATCCCGGTGCTGATCGCATAACGAAACACTTGGGAACACACCGAGCGGACACGATGCGCAGTTTCAACACAATTTGTCTCTTCAATCCGCCGTAACAGGTCGAGCAGTTCCGTCACACGGATATCATCGACAGGCTTATCCCCGATATAAGGAAAAACCTTACCGGAAAGCCGCCTCTCTTGACGCACAGCGTGAGATTTTGAAAAAGACGTACCCTTGACGGCAAACCACTCTTCGGCAACGTCCTGGAACGATTTTCTTGTCATCGTGATGGTTTTTTTTCGCGGGTCCACCCCCTCGCTGATCTGCTTTTTTATCTCTTCGCGTTTTTCCCTCGCCTCGATCAAAGAAAGACGCGGGTATTCACCAAGCGAAAGTTTTTGTTCCTTCCCGTCGATCTGGCATCTCAACTTCCAGAACTTCCCGCCTGTTGGTGTCACTAAAAGAAAAAGACCGGCTCCGTCACTGAGTTTATAATCCTTCTCTTTCGGCTTGGCTCTTTTCACCTGGATATCGCTTAAAGGAACGATTCTCTTTGGCATATTTTCCCCCTTATTTTTTGGGGGCCGATTAAGTGACGGTCTGCCAATCGGCCCCGAAAAAGCCCCAAAAAGTTTACGCTTCAATGCTTATTATTGCGGGAGAATTAACAAAAGGCAAGAAAAAAGCCCCATTTTTAGGGGCTTTTACTCTTTATTGCGCCTTGCTGCATGGCCAAGTGGTGGGCGGTACTGCCACGAAAATAAGAACCTATCGAATTGAATTTATTTGTGTTTGGGTTTCGATGATCTTCAATCGGCCCCAAAAACGGCCCCGAAAATCAATCTTCAAACGGTGATTTTCCGTCGCTCCAGGTCGCTTTGCAGGATTGGCACCAGTATACTTCATCCGGCGTTCCGCTGTCTGCGAGAAAGATTTTCCCGCCGCATTTCTTTTGCATTTCATAACCGTTGATTATCTCGATTGTAGGCAGCGGACAAGTCACGGCAAGTCCTCGTTTGACAGATAACCAAAGCAGCGTTCTTCTGAAAGTGCTTCAGCCTTTAACGCGGCGTAGTTGATACAGTCTTTCGCGCTGTCGTCGTGGTAGCCTTTCGCGGCCCACTGGCGCACGTCTTTAAGAATCTGGAGTAGGAGCCAACCGGATGCCTCTGTTAAACCGATTCCAGTAATTGCGTTAAATGCCGTGACCGCTTTAAGCATTGACCGTTCGCCCCGGTCGTCGTCATAGTCTTGTCCGCGTTCGGCCAACAGTTCAGCACCAGCAACTAAGAATTCTTCCGCTTTCATACTCTCTCCAATTCCTCGATGTTGGCCGACAAGTGACCAGCATAGCCGTAGGTTTTATGATAAAGGTAAGCTTCTGCGGCCCTTGCCCCGCCGACATAACCTTTCTTGTAATGCCATTTATCCGTACCGCAAAGACTCGGAAGGATTCTGACCAGAACAGAACCATAGGAATCAGCAGAGACAAAGCGCATTTCTTTACGCTTGTGCAGGTGTCCGGTGTGCCATTCGTGGTGTGTGGTTCGCGCCCAGGCGTCAGGGACTTCCGACGCCATGATAAGCGGCAGGTCGGCCATTTTCTCGTCGCTGCCGTGCGTCGTACCGATCAGGTTACAGCCATACTCGATAAATTTGCGCTCTTTCGGGCAACAATCAACCTCAACCCCGTCAGATTTGCGGTAGTAGGCTTCAATGATCTTGGCGACGTAATAGGAGGTTTGCGGATCGTGGTTGCCTGGAACCCATAAGACTGTCACAGGGGCAACCTTGCGGCACAGTTCGACCCCTTCAATGACCGCTTCGCACGCGGCATCAATAATCTTGACAAGCCGCGAATCAACATCTTGTGGTGTCCCGGCTGCGGTGGTCAGTTGTTGGTTGTCGATATGGAGAAAATCTTGCCCGATGGGGATCTGAATAGCGTCAATGCCAAAAGGCTTTGCCTTTGAAAGCATACTGGCGATAGCGTCAATATAGAGACGTTTGGCAATCTTTAAATCATAGGAAACACCGGTTTCCTTCGCCCATGCCAATTTCCCGAAATGGTGATCGTACAAAGAAGGGATCAGCAAATGTTCACCACCACGATATTTTTGAATGGTTGTCTGTTTTGGCCTTACCCCACGTTGGATAAATTCAACAAGCCCTGTCCGCCATATCTGGTTTTCCCACTCGACATAAACGTGAAAATTGGTGTAGGTTTCAGGTTTGCCGGTCCCGGTGTTGTTCGCGCCTATCGTGACTTCCGAGGTTTTAACGCGCTGTTTGATGATTTCTACCGTGTCTGGATTGATACCGATGGCACGAAGGGCTTGTTGCGGGGATTGAATATCTTTGCTTCTGGTTGTGACTCTGCATAGGTTTGCCGAGCTTTCATGCTCTATCTGTGTCGCCGGTTCTCTTTTTTCTTCTTCACTAATAGAATATTGGCTGGTTTGTTTTGGTGTCCCGGCAGTTTCACGCCAATTTTTCAGCCAACGCCCAACCGATGCGCTGCCCATTGTGTAGCCCATCGCAACAAGCTCAGTGAAAATCCTATCGCGTCCTAGCTCTGGTTTCTGCGCCTTTATCGCCGCTGCCGCGTCTCTCCAGTCCATAATATTATCCGTAGTGGGATATTTCTGAATTTATACTGGCAACTTGACGCGCTAAATCATCTTGTTCCCGGTCGGTCAATTCCCGGCAATAGCCATTCTTGCAAAACACCCAGCGATTATTCCGTTTCACCATCATCCCAACCTTGATGATATTGCAGTCAAAAACATCAATGGTTCGATTTGTCGGGTTGATATGGAGAAACATAAGCGCCTCACTGAGTTGGGTAGAACTCACTGACAAATGAATCCCACACAGAAATTGTCATTGTCTTTGCGTCAAGAGCTTTTAAATACAGTTCCATATATGCTGCTTCTGACTGCCCCACCTTAAATGTACTGCCATGAATTGCTTGGTCGCCTACCAAAATACAGCCCTCAGTATGTTCATGTGTGTTGCCGATATGAATGTAAATCCACTCGAAACCGGGAACGTTTTGCAAGTGGAGCATACCCTTGTGAAAGGGGAACTTCGCCTTGTAGCGCTCAACCATGCCCCCGGCATCACGAAGTTTTATCCGGTAAGTCCCGGCTGGTATACGTGTCTGCCCTTGTACCTTTACGTCGCGCTGCTCGTCTTCGCAGGTATGACAAAAAAACTCGCCATTGAAAAACAGCAGACCCGCCGTTGAGTGTTCATCCCCGGCATAACGAAAAAGGTCAAGGTGCATAGGCTACTCCAACAGTTTAGCCACGGCGATCATTGCCGCCGTCCCGCCAACAAGGGCCGACACAACAGAAGAAATAACTGTATTTATAATGGTTTGCATTGTATTGGTTTTTATTTTTCTGGTGTCGGCCAGAGCATCATTACCGGGCTTGAGTTGCAATTGGTGAATATCGTTGGAGAGTTTGTTGTTGATCGCTGTCATGGTGTCCGACAGTTCACGGTATGTTTTGAAAAGCTTTTCAATTAAAGCGCGGTCTTCTTCCCGCTGTTTTCTCAGGTGGGTAATTTCGCTTTCCTGGACAACAATTTGCTGGATTGACAAGGTTTGCTTCTCCATATGGACGCCGATCTTGTCAATCGCTTTTTTTAACTCATCCAGAAGCCTATCTTTAAACTCGTCTTTTTGCTCCAACCGTGTAAAACGGGTTGAAAACTCATTAATAATCGCGTCTTTCTGGCATGGATCAGACATTTTTTCACCCATAAAAAAACCGGCAATTCACCATATGTGAAAAGCCGGATCAGTGTTTCGCTGCACGAATGCAGGAAATTGATTACCGTTTCGTTATTTTTATCCAACCAAGTATCAGAAGCGGACCCAAAATAAGACCAAAGACGCCGAGATGAAAAATCACCAGCGCAGCAACAGACCAAACCAATAAATGACCAAGCGCAGTCGCATCGTTCATTTATTTATTATAACCGTTTATCTGTTGTCCTCAAGAACCTCGTAAGCCTTCTTGTAGATTTCCCGCTTCTTTCTGTTGATATCGTCAAGCAATTGACGCTTTTTCTCTGCCGGAAGATCACGCTTCCAGATTTCGTACTCTCTCTTGCGTAAATTCTTCAGGCTTTTCTGTACCCGGCTCTTAAACTGCTTCAGCGCCAGCAAGTCTCTATTCTCGTTGACAATCGACCGGACCATTTCAATGTCTTGCGCGTCCCGATAATGGTTAATGGTCTCTGCCAGTTTGTCGATTTCTCGGAATGTGTCATACATTCTTGTCGCGTATTTTGTCCGTCCCTCTGGATCACGCATAAACCGGCCTACAAGCGGATACTGGTCGATCTTCCAGGATGGTTTTTCAACGTCCGAGAATTGCTCGGTGATGATATCCGCCCCACCAAGCAGGAACATGCCGAGCGTTCCAAAATGACCACGCAACAGCGTTTGCAACTTCTTCGGGCTGATATTGTACTGCTCACCAATCACCTTCAGGGTTTCACTGGTCCACGGGTCAGCGCGGAGTCCAGGCGCGAGTTGTTTGTCGCCAAGGTTTTCAATGTCGCGCTTAGTAAACAACGATTTATTAGTTGCCACCTCAAAGGCTGGGGCAATCGCTGTTGGAGGGCTCAAGGAGAATGTCGATCTTGCTGTATGCTCTAAGAAGTCAATAAAATATCCACTGTCTTCTGTGCCATTATAATAAACATCTCCAAGGACTTCAGGCAGTGAAGAGAAGATCGCGCCGACTTCAAAGGCTTTCGGCAAGCGATAGTGAAGATCACCAATCCAGAAATGGTGATATGACCATTTTTCCCAATCCTCAAGCTCTTTGTAGCGTTCATCGTCTTTGAACAGCGCCCACAGTGCCAGCGACGCCATAGCAACCATCGTGCCTTTAATTGCAAATGTTTTTTTATCCGCTTTGGCCCCCCTAATCATTCTATCAAGACCCTGGAAACGAGCATTCAAAAACGGAATGGTCGAAATTGCAGCGCGGACGATATGCGCATCACCAGACAAACCGAAGTCGAGAATATCCCTTGCCTCGAAAGCCGCTTCTTCATGACTCTTCCCGGCCTTCTTCATGTTGGTGTAAAGCTGTGTCCGTGCGGCCATTTCTGAAATGTGGCCGATATGGTCCCAGGCAGCGAAGAGTTTACGCGGCTTTTGGGGAAAGCGGCCAACAGCGCCTTCCCCTTCACGCTTGGCAATCTTCTTGATTTGACGGCTCATGGCCTGCGGATCGTTGGCGTCGAGATAGCCCTGACCGAAACCACCACCTGACCCCATAAGCGCAATATAATCATCTGATTTCTGCATGACCTGGATCATGCCTTTATAGGTGTCGATAAACGGCAGGAACGATTTTGAAATAACCGCCGTGTGAATCGTATCGCGGAAGGCGTTTGCAACACGGAAAGCAGGGCCGAAGGTCGCGCCATAGGTCAAGGTCCGCTTGGCAAGGCCGAGCGCTTTCATGACCGGACCACCGAAAAACTCCAGGTTGATTTCCGTCATGGCATTAAACAGCGCCGGGTCGTGAACCTTGACAAAGGTTCGTTCACCATTTTCAGCAAACGAGATAATAAAGTTTTCTTTTCTCGCCGCTCTTGACGATAAATAAAGTTCTTGGTTTGTCACTTCGCCAATAATGCCGAGTTGCCTTCCAGCATCTACCGCACGGCTACGGGCAATATTCCTTTGACTCTCCTGAATCAGATGCCCCCAATTGCGCAAGACGTTCTCCAGAAGATCATTGATCTTCATTTCCCCGCCCTTGAGCTGCTTTATCTGCGCGGAAACATGCCGCTTACTCTTTTGAGGATGCAGAATATCATCATCAAACGCGCCGTCTTCTCGATAGAACGGAATATAAACGTCGCTCTCCCAAACCTCACGCGCCTCGCTATTGATAAGTCCCGCTGATTCAGCAAGGTCAAGCACTTCCTTATTGTACGCCTGGAATCTTTCATTCAGTCTGCCCCAATTTTGGCCGGTGCCGATCCAGTTCAACAGCCTTTCGCGCTTATTTGGTGTCAACCAGTTTTCGCGGCCTTCCGCCTCCAGGGTTTCGGCACGTTTGACAGCGATCCACGCCAGCAGTTTCCGCCCGTCTTCACCAAGACCTTCAAACCAAGGCAGGAAACCGTTATCTCTTCCGGTGACAGTCGTTGCCCCACCGTTCAACCGAATACCACCATGCTCCAGCCACGCCACCAGAACATTCCCTTGATTGCCAAGCATCCGGTGTGCGCGGTAGGCAGATTCGCCAAGTTTTTCTTTAATCGGGTGATAACGATCAAGTAGAGCCGTGCGCCAGTCAACATCGGCCATTCTGAAACCGCGCAGCGCTTCACGAACGGAGCCAAGGAAGGTGTTATACCCAAAAACCTCAGAATATTCTTCAGGGACTTTATGGAACTTATCTTCCAGGTCGGCAAGTTTCTTGTCTACCTTATCCAAAAGGCTGAACAGCGGTTGCCCCTGCATGACTTCAGAGCGCATTTCTGCGGTGATGGGGAGGGATTGCTGTTCACCCATCATTCCAGTGTCGCCATATATCAGATAGGTCAAGCCTTCTGCGGTTTCCGCTTCCAGGATGCTATCAATAGAACCGTCACCGTTTAAGACCTTCGCGGTCCACTTGCCGTCCTTATTTTGGATGCGGGTAGATGTGCCGGTATCGTGGTCGTCTATCACATCGCCGTGAGTGACAACTGGTGGGCGTTGATATCTTTCTTTCCCGATATCTACAACCTCAGTCGAAACCCCATACTTCTTCCCAAACTTCTTCATCCAGTTCGGTACTGCTTTGTCATACAGGTTCCGCGCCCAGGCTGCTTCTATTTTTAGATCGGCATCTTCAAGAACACCGTTAATCGCGCCACCAGAAAGGTCAAACTTTTTACCAACGCCGCTATCCATCCGGTCGGCAATTTCCTTACCTAACGTGTCTGCAACCTGCTGCTTTGTTTGCCCTGTCTCAGATATGTCATCTTTATCTTTTACGACTGCTGTGTATTCAAAGGTTCCATCAGGCTCCTTTGTGTACTCAATTGATTCAACATAAGTATCCAGCGAGTACCGCTCCGCAGTCTGTGTTCCGTTGATCCACGCAACGCGATCATAACCACCTTCAGCGGCCATGCGCATGACACGCTTTAAGGCTAAGTTCTGCCAGTTGTTGTTTTGGACGAAGGGGGCGGTTGGAGTACCAATGGCGGATTTTTTCTCAAGTTCCGCTCTCTCTTCGCCAATTTTAGCAATTCGACGGTTAATCTCTTCAAGGCGCTTGAAGTCCTCTTTCGTCAACGAGATGCTGATTTTCTCTTTGCTTAACCGATTGGCTTCTTCTTTAAGTTCAATAATTTTTGCGTCCTCACCACCCTTGAACCCCCTCTTCCGCCCTTCCAGGTTCCAATCACTCTGAATTTCTTCAACAAACAGAACCTTCTCCCCGTTTACGGTCCTGTCGTTCAGGCGGATATGGGCCAATACGTTCGGCTCGTCCCAATGGGAGGATTTGAAGGCGGAAGACTTGCGACCAGTGGCTCCGATTTTTACCCTTATCTCTGGAGCAATCTCGTCGTTTATATATCCAGTTCGCTCATACTGCTGTAGTTTATCCAGTACTGAGGCAGTTCCTTTAACGTATGTTTCTCCAAGATGTTCCGCGGCAACCTCTTTCCAGTTGCGCTTAACGCCGCCGATGATAATATCATCACCGTAGGCTGTCACATACTCCATCTGGTCCGGTTTCACAGTCTCAGGCAGCGTCAGCAACACCTCGCGGTAGTTTTCTCCACCGGGGAGGGTGTATTCGGAGTATTTGGTCGGCTGATTATTGACCCGGTAATATTTTTCTCCCTCAGACAGTGTAAATGCACGGTCAGGATGAATCATCCCGCCCCACTGGTTTGCTATTGACTCTCCATTTTCAAGAAGTTTTTTTGCTTCCTGAAAGGTAAGGTCTGAATACTCTTCGTCGGCTACCTTCCCCCTTACAACCTCTTCAACCTGCACCCCGCCGCTGTTCAAGAACGCGGTTATTTCATCCTTACTGATTTTCCCACTTTGCGTATCAAGCCATTCGGTAAGCCCTGACCAATCAAGCTCCTCCTGCTTATACATGCCTTTCTTGGCGAAGTTTTCAACCATCTGCTTCATACTGGCAGGAGTTCCGCGATTCGGTAGCTTGTCGGCTAAGACACGGTTCATCTGCGAGTAGAAAACAGGCTGCTGGCGGGAGAATGCTTTGCCGCCGCCTGGACCCTTCCCCGGTCCCTTTTCGACGTTGCGCTTGGCTCTGGCAATCAAGGCACGCATTTCATCTTTGCTATACTTCAGATTAAAACCGTGAGCGTTCAGCCAAGATTTAATCAACTCTCCAACACGCGAGATAAAACCGGGCTTGCGGTTTTCTTCGGCCATTTCCGCCAACAGCTCTTCAGCGGCCTTGCGCTTTTGCTCTTGGTTGTTTAGGTCGAAGTTGTAATTCTCCGCAATTTCAGCCATGCGCTGTGTATCGCTTCGGGCAACATTATCAAGAATCCTGTCGAGTTTTGGCCCAAGTAGACCACGCAAGCCGTAATGCCCGATAACTTCATGAAACATGGCCTTTTGCGCGTCGGTATCATCGGTAATGTTTTTCGCAACGACATAAACATTTCGGCTGTCAGGATCGAACAGGGCGCGGATTCGTCCAGCGCTTTCGCTCTTTTCACCAACAATATGCTTCGGAATATCGCTTTCGCGCTCAACAACATTGATTTCCGGTGCGTTCTGCCATTTCTCGGTGATCTTACCGAACACTCCTTCAAGGTGTGTCACGCGCTCTTTGAGACGGGTAACGTCCTGCTCAAGTTGGTTGTTTTTGGCAACAGAAAACTTTTCGCCATTTTTTGCACGATACTTGACAAGATCGGAATCGCGGTATATCTTTTTCTTATCGGAGTGCTTCGCTTTAGACAGCCCAGGCAATTGGAGCCTGGAACGATCTAAAGCAGCGCTCCGTTGTTTTGTGTAATATCTCAGTTTTCCATCATCTACCCACGTCTGAAATGGTGATTCCCCAGTGTCTTTATCATAGGCGTTCGTCACTAGATGGACGCTTAGACCCTTACCGTCTTTAGCTGGCGACACGGAAACAATAAGAGTGTTCCCGTCAACCGTTTCTTTTGGAATAAATACCAAATCACCTGGAACAGTTGCAGAATCAAAAACGAAAGCTGGGTCTTCAAGCCAGAACGGTAATCTTTTCCAATGCTCCGCTTTTAAATTATGGGATTTCATGCCGAGGATAACTTTGCCTTCCTCTAAATGAACCGGCATCCCGCCGTACCCAAGCAAGTCAAGAACGTCTGATTTGTCGAGAATTTTTACACCACGGACGTTAGCTTTTGCCCCGTCAAAAAGTTCATTGATCCGCTTCCGGTAAGCAATGCGGGTATCTGCGGTTAAACTGAACATCGGCGCTTCGCCCGGTTGCTTGTCAATCACAACCATTCGCGCAGACACGCCCGTATTGACCGGCAAGTTCGGGTCTTGGAATGTTCCATCAGGAAGTTTTTCGTCGGTCCCGCCAACCGATTCAACCCATTCGCGGAAAGCGGACGCTTTTTTATCCGAACCGAAAAACACCCCTTCGCCCATAATGGCAACAAGCCGACCATTCGGTTTCAGTAGGTTATAGGCGTGTGCAATATGCTGCGCGTCCCGGCGATCAGAGAAAGGCGGATTCATCAGAATGCGGTCGTACTTTTCACCGTCATACTCAAGGAAGTCGCGTTCAACAAGGTTATAGCCTTTCGCCTCAAGCAACTCACGCCGTTCTCCTGAAATCTCGATTACATCAGGTTCAACACCGGATTCACGGATACGGTCGGCAATATGGCCCATTCCGGCAGACGGTTCAAGAACACTCATGCCTTCCTGGATATCCGCCGTTTCAATCATTTCATCGGCAACCGCTTCAGGCGTCGGGAAGAAGTCAAGCCCGTCTTTCCTGCGGCCAACCATGTTCCGCTCAAGTTCTTTAACCTTATCCGCTTCTTTCGGTTGTTCTTCCAAGCGGATATATTCACGCAGCGCTGATCTGAACTCAGCCGGGGTTTCAATCCCCATTCTGCGCAGCATCTTTCTGCGCGTGCTGGCGTTTTCAAACTGGTAAGGAACTTCAAGACCTTTGGTGCGCCCGATCTTCTCTACCAGCATATCGCCAAAATCAGCGGCCAGGGTAATACGCTTG